>Ga0051981_10000562_pt1 | contig 18146 bp, 9 predicted proteins | sample CryGey13umfilter_3_FD_59644 | JGI IMG/M metagenome (GOLD analysis project Ga0051981, IMG submission 59644) | Groundwater microbial communities from aquifer in Utah, USA - Crystal Geyser 4/10/14 3 um filter | ecosystem: Environmental > Aquatic > Deep subsurface > Groundwater | place: USA: Utah... | reverse complement strand
GAATTGGTGTTATGAGAGACTATTGTTGTTATCAAATCACCATGGTGTGTCAAAAAAAAAACATCGTGCCAGAGCATTTTTTTTTTCGACGTGTCTGTCCACGGTCCGGCTGCACGAATAATACATCATTCCGTGGTCTTCCTTATCCGTTCAATTGATATTTTAGATGTCACTATCGTCTATAGTAAAAAGTAGTACACAGATTGCTCTTACCATCGAAGTGCGAAAGATCGCTTTCATGATCACATCATCATCATCGAAGTGCAAAAGACCGCTTTGATGTGAACGTGAGAGAAAACATAGCTAGACAAAAATTCGCGTGTGTGAGATTTTTTTTTCTCCTTTGGTTCTCGTCCACCTGACAGTCGTTGACGTAATAACAAAGAGCCGTTGGTCGTGACCGGATACCCACGACGAGTATTGACCTATTAGAATCAGACATGGTGACTAGACAATCGTAGAAGTTGCGATAGCATCCTACGAGTACACAACAAGAGGAGATCTCTCCGGACCATCTCCTATGTTTTAATGCGTAGCAAGCCAACCTGCATTATTATGATAGTACCAGATACCAGTATATTTTGCTTCCCGTGCGGGACCTAATTATGTGAATAATTTGCTTACACTCCTAAGCAACTAACGTACCTCTTTGGAGAAGTTCCACCAACTCGTCTCCTTTCAAATTCACTTTGGCCGAATCCATCAACTCATGAATATTTTTGCATCGCAAACATTGCTCCAGAACTTGCAACAATCGTTCCGAAGCTTCCTGAATCTGAACGTCGTCCATTTGTGCATGGTATTCAGCAGAAACGGTCTCAAAGATGGCATACAATGTCAACATAGGCCGCAAAACATTCTGAAAATCCTCGACGGAACGGCCCTGAGAGCTGTGGTTGTTTGTGGATTGCACTGCTTCCGCATCCCAATCTGCGAATGCTGTCGATCGAAGTCGCTTTCCCGTATTGCGAGTTGACAAGCAGCCAGATCCTTCGATGCCAAGTGCTTTGCGACGACCTGCGCAAATGATAAGCCCTTTGAGAAAGTATTCACGTCCTGTGACCCATCGACGGCGAGGATGCGGTCGATCATGCAGCTCTTCTTCAGACTGATCACTATCGTCGCGCTGATTATGTAAAAGGATACAGGTCAATGCTGCCATTGGCGCACAATCTGCAATGCCGCGAGTCAAACTAGAGCGATTTCCATCTGAAATAGTCGATGAGGGATCCGTCACCATACAGGTTGCCGCTAAAAAAGCTGCAGAGAGACCTCGAACATGCTGAGACAGCTCCGGTTGTTCAAGCTGCGCATTCTTCTCAAACATTTCTCCCATTGTAAGATGATGGAAGAGGAGAGAGCAATTTGATGCAAGAGAACCCCCTCCGCAGTCCATGTTAAGCGCCTCGCCGTATGCAAAACGTAACAGCAAGAACCGAGCGTCGAAGAGAGTCGTCCAAAGAGAACTCTTGGCATTTGTTCCCAAGATATTCGAAACAGCCTGCTGGTGCTCCGAGAGAGCTGAATCAACAGCAATAAGTGGGACCTTGCTACTGTGACTGGAAACAAGAGGCAAAATGATGTTACAATCGACGCGTCCGTTTCGTAGCTTTGCGCCCTCCCATTCCGACTTCGGTGCTTTCGGATGGTTCCGATCAACCTGCTTTGCTTTACGATGACACGAAATATGAATAGCATTTCCTGCAGAAACTGTCGTTGTGAAAAGAGAGCATCGCTTGCCGCCGACTGTGGAGCAGTAAGAGCTTGTGATATTGTGATCCGCCGATGCAGCTTTACCCACCGAAAACCACTCTTTAACTTGGTTCTTTCCAGTAAGAGAAATTGGTAAGGTTGTAGGCAGGCTCTTCAGCAAGGTAGAACCATCCAGAGAAGATCTTGCGCCACAGCGTTCCAGCGGAATGGCAACTTTTGTAACATATCCATAGAGACCCAATACTTCACCGGGTTGCAACTTGCGACCCTCTTGACAGATAGCACATGTTATACCTGTTTCTTCCTCCATACTTTCCATTTCGGCCATCCAAGCCGGAGCTTTCTTCGACTTTTCTTTTTGAGCTTTTGCAGATCTCGTATTCGTAACAGATGTTGTCGCTCCCTTTGAAACCCCGGTAGAACCAAAAAAGTCCACAACCGAACCAAGGAGAGACGCAGCGGTTCCTCGAACAGAACTTCCGGAACTCGTGGACCCGCTCTGAAAAGAAGGGACATCCCCACCGGCCAGCGGTCCATATGAACTCATGTTACCAAGTGTCTTGGCTCTCCGTTCTTGGGCCAACTCTCGCTTCCGCAGCTTTGTTTTCTTACGAACTCCCTCGATAAGGCGAGCTACTTCCGAATTCTCATCCGCCATTTCGTCCAAAAGTGTCTCGGCCAAGAGACCGAGACCATTGGTTTGTACCTCTAATATTGCGTGGTCCGAAGTTGCTTCGATCCAATGTAGAGACTGGACAAACGACCCAAACATTGCTACACGGGCCTGTGTTGATTTGTGTTTCTTACATAAGCCGATCAAAATCTGGATAGCAGTTCGAACGCCTCGGCGGTCGAAGAAAGATCGCCATGCATCATCTAAAGCTTTCTTCTTGGCACCCGACTGGCTAATCATTTCAATTTCTTTCTTTGTCCAAAGAGCAGGCGACCAGCTTGGTGGCTGACAAGGAATAGCTCTTAAAGCAAAATGCGCGATTTTGTCAATGAAACTGCAATGAATCAATTCAGCACGCAAAGCATTGCAGACTCCACTGGCTGGCAAGCCAATTAGTGTTTCCACGAAGGTTTTCATCATTACCAGGCTATCACTACCAGTGTTTTCGTCTTCGCACTTCGCTAGCTCTCCAACTTCAATGTGCTCGGTAAAGTGCTGCGCCAAACTTCTCGAGAGATCGGCTTGTCCGTATGTTAAGAAAGGTAGGAGCTTTGAAATCACTCCGCGGAGATTTGCTTTTAAAGAAATTTTCTCGATCGACTCGAGAAGAAGAGGCATACTGGATGCATCCTGGGCTTCAAGCAGAGAAAAACCGTCGTCCACTTCGTCACTCGGTGATGACGTCGCAATCGAAATATCTGTCGTGAGCGATTCAATCAACTCTTGGAGAATATCAGCTGTTGGGTTGTTTGAATTGCTGTCGGATCCTGCTACAGATAGTGCTTTGAGTACTTCTAGAAGTAATGTCAGGAGAACAGTCGGAGCGCGTGCACGTAAGAGCTTTTTGCGATTTGAAGCGAGTTTTGCGCAGTGACGCAAGAGCACAAGACCATGACACGGCGGGCTCCTTTGAAAAGACTCTCGTGCAAGATTGATCTCTCCGCTTCCAAGGTTAATGTGATCGCGTCGGATTCGTCGGAGTTCATTTTCTACCGTAAACTGGATAGAGCGAAGAAGTACATAGAAACCACGCCCCTCAGCAACAAGGCGAGTTAAACCAAATTCTTTTTCCATTTGAGACTCCCTTGCTTCTGCGGAGGCATTAGCGTCCGGTGCCTCCGGGTCGACAACCTCATCAACTGTATCTTCAGTCGCCTCTCCGTCAACCCCAGCCAATCTATAGACCGCGATCATGGGTGGGAGTTGAGATGACGGCGTGTCGACCGTAATGGCTTGATGTCCGCGGCCGGGTCTACCACTGCTAAAAATCATGGAAATCCCTGAGCCCATGGAAACAAAAGACTGCCCGCCGTCGCGGCTAGTGGTCGAGTTTTCCAGCAAGTGTTGTCTCCAAACAACTGTTGTATTGAATGGAATTTTGAGTGAGAACAATCAACGGTAATTTGTCTTAGTCACCCCGCGACACATGCTTACCTTGATGAATCACGCGAAGTTTCAGATCAATGGACACAATCTTGTTGGCAATTAAAATTTCAATCAATTCAGCAGAATCTCCCATTTGCAAGTCATTCGCAATGTGTTGTCGAAGGTCGCCGACCGTTGGTTCGTATGTGCCATCGCTCTGTGCAGCCGCATTGCTGCTCGATCGACGAAGCAAGTCCAAATCAACCGGATTCGTCGATAAATTTCCACGAAAGAACTCTTCTTGTGTCGGTGCACGGCGAAGAATCATTTTGATAGATGGTGCTGGTGGCTTAGGTGGTAAGATGACACGAATCATCCCCTCCCAAAGGGAATTTTCTGCTTGAGGCGACACGATGTCCTTTCGACGAATCGGAGATGGAAGAGCTGGGTACTGACTCGCCACAATTTGAAGACTCGCCAGTAAATAGGCCTTGCGGCGTTCTGGTGAAGAATCTAATAGATCCTTTTCGTCGTCCGCAGATGGCAACGACGTAGTGGTCGTGTTTCGTCCGCCGCCTGATGAAAAAGTGTGAGTCGTCTGCGATGGCGACATGTGTTCGGTGTATTCATCCATTTCAATTTCCATGGCTTCGTCGTCGTCGATCTCTTCATCATCTTCGTCGTCAATTTCTTCATCGTCTTCGTCGTCCTCATCTTCGTCGTCCTCGGCATGCGTGTGATCTTCTCTCGTGATTTCCATCTGTTCCTCCTTATTCTCTTCTTCCCCGACAGGTCTTTCCGGATGATGATGATCGCCAGTCCTCAGCATGTGATCGTCTTCGTTACCTTGTTCTTCCTCCATTTCGTGCAGGTCTTCATAGTCGGAAAAATTAGGATTCTCTTCGTTAAGGTGCTCTCCCGCCCCCGTGGCCGTCTTGGTGGATGCCTCGACAGCTGGTGACGGCTCTGGTACATTTTTGGTTTCCATCAATCGGATCGATCCGTGAAAGGGGTCCGTGACAATCGATAACAAATTCATAGGAACGCCGGTTCCTTTGATACTAGTGGGTGCGGGTGCGGTACTAATGGAGAAACTAGACAATTGAGGCCTTCGTGCCGCGCTCGTTGAAGACGAAGACAGTTGGTTGGCCTGTGACGATCCGAAAGGACTCGTTTCAGTACGAACCTTGGCAGCAATCAAATATGCCAAGGGAGTCCAAGTTTGCTCGGAAGCTCCTATTGGCGCTGGTTTCCACAGTTCTCTTCGCAATTTTTTGAGCCATACGATATCCGACGGACGGTCGATTTGCACAAACCATTGAAAGAGGGCATTCCATAGACTCACTTGTCCCGCTCTACGCAAGGCTTCACCAGTCAATAAGTCCGTATTCGCCGCCGACGGTGATGATGATGTCTCCCATACAGCTGCTGACCATAAGGGTAAAATGCCGAGTGATCGATTGCAAGCCAATAAAAAGGCTGCAGCTGGCACCTCTTCCGTTCGGGTCTGCTCATCGTCCGATGGCAATAATGCCGTCGGCGGTTTTGCGTACAAGAGTTCGAAGAATGCAACAATCCCTTCCAACGTTCGCCGATTATCCCGTAAAGGATATATCAACGTTGTATCTTTCGACGATCGTTGTCGATGGAATTCACAAAAGACCCGAGCGACCCGAAATCTCCAGAACCATGGATCCCCCGCAGTCGTCAGTTCCTCCAAGGCCTTGAAGACTAGTTGTGCGGCAGCCTTGCGTTCGGAAGCGATAGATGATTCCCACAGGATAATCCACAACCAGTGACTAGATATCAAAGCAGAGGAGGAAGAGGAGGAGGAAGAAGATGATGATGTAGACGGTTCGCGATGGTTCACTTGACGCCGCCGCCTCTTGCGCGGTGGCGGGCGTGTCGGCGAAGAAACCCATCTACGGACGGCTCGACGGATCGTTTGAAAGGCTTCCCACCGAGTCAAGCCTTCTTTTAAAATTAGAGAAGGTGCTCGACAATACGTCAAACCCTCCAGGAGAGGTAAAACCGTAGTCGATGTTCTTGCCATGGTCGTCTGATATTTGACTCCTTTTCATTTGTATCGGTGCGAGTTCACCAGTGCTGTGGAACGAGAATTTCGAAGGAACAAGGAACTCGACTATTGAAACAAGAGCCCGTCCGTCCATAGCCCGGTCGTGCGGGTATGCGCCGGTTCAAAAGTATTCAAAGAGAAAAATTGTAGGAGTACTGTAGTATGATGTACTCCATCACAGTCAATTGTATCTTTATTTTATTTTTGGAATTCAAAAATATCTGAAATAGGTATCAGTGTGACGAAAAAGCCATGGATGGCAACCTCGAGGGACAGACGATTCCCATTCACAGCTAGCTTATCTTTCACGTGTATCGTAACAGCAAAAGATCCGTGTCCTGCAGAAGCAGGATCACATCATCCGTCGAAGAATCAAGAAAAAATAAAAAATGTGGGAGTAACAAGATTTTAAAAATCAATACACAAAATTCAGTTTCCCAATCCTGATATATATCTTACCAGATCGTTGCATTCAAAGCATTGTTGACACAGCCCCTTCGTCGATTCCCAACGAAGGCGATATGGTTGTTGCAATTTCTGTTTTTATTTAGAAGCGAAAAGCAAACTCAATACGTCTCTTTTGCTAAATTTTCGTAAAAAAAAAACTGTGACAACAAATTCGGTATGAAAAAGACCAAACGAGTGAAGAATTATTCTCTTTTACTGTTGGAAACCCTCATCCTCGTGAATCTGATTGTACCTCCGATACCTTAAAATCGACTGTCCAAATTTGCAAAAAATGATTGCCATCGTGGGTCCAGTAAAGTAGAATTCAAATCGATCGCACAATATTCATGGGCCGTCACGGCTGCTTGGAAGGCGTGTTCGTGCGCTGCCTGCCACGCGACGGCTTGCGCCTGGCCCCAGATGTGAGCCTCCTTGGCGAGAGACGCATGCAACAGAACGTCCAAATCATATTTCCATGGACAAAGAAGAGGGAAATCGTAGGGACCTCGTCGTTGTTCCTCTTGCCAGTATTTTTGCACCTCCACAGCGACTTGATGACGCGAAAACTTGGTCGTGTCAATCCAACCTCGGTTGGCTGCCTCGCATGTTATAGCATCGTAAAAGATGGATTCTTGTTGATTGTAGTGACCACTGATGTCGCCGATACTGTTCTCCTTGGCTTGTTCGTCTTCATGCGACTGTCGGCACGACATTGGCGCGTACGGCAAGACATGACAAAAAAAGTGCTCCGTCAACGACATGCCGTCGTCTGCATGAACCGTAAAGACACGCAGCGGCCAAGACGTTTCCATACTTTGAATCAAGGCATCGGTATATAGCCACGGTACAAGTTGATCGGATTGTGGATGATACGAACCCCCCAAACGTGTGTCACGTAAGACACTAGGGAACAAGGGTTGAGGCGGTTGGACAAAGCCAATTTCGTGCGGCCACGCAGTACGAGCGACGACGTTGGGATCCCATCGTTCCCATTGCTGGTGTGCCGAGGGTAAAATATCCGCCAAGCGTCGGTAACCAATCAAGGCGAGTGGTTCGAAACCTGTTGCTCGTAGCAAATCCGCCAGGATGGGCCAATCCCAAGCTTGAGGAATGCCATTCTTTATAGTCGTATTTCCAACGGGGACATGGGGAATGCTAAACATTTCTTCAGATACGATAATGGACTGGTGCATGGCTCGTAAGTCGATCAACATGCGTCGTATGCGGTGATAACAAGACGGCCAACGATGCTGCATACGGGAAGACTCCGTAACCTCCTTGGCACATTGAAGATCCTTGAGAGATCGTAAGAGTTGTCCGTGCTTGTGGTGATTGACCATGTCAGCTTGAGAGGCATTGAGAAATTGTCCAACGTATCGATATCCGTCTTGCGAAAGGACACCGTGATCCCGCTGATATTTCCCCAAGGCCAATTGGATAGTCGTCGTAGCTGTCTTGGGCGGGCCAACATGTAAAATAAAATACGGGCGGTTGTGAAGAGGACGCGTGACATTGGCGTCGGGATAAACGTAGCAAGGCTTGTTTCGTTTCATCGTCGTCATAGTTGTTGATGTTGCTAATGCCCTTCCTAGATATTCTTGGCTATACGTTTCCACTTGTTTTAAATCAAATGTCGATCCGTCGAGTGGGACGACTACGATCATCCTTATTGAATTGATCAATACACATAAGACCAAGCCAACCATAGACACAGTCAACCAAACTCGACGTCGATGGATGCAATGGATCCGATCTCGGTCGAAAGAAAGCCGAGTCGTCCGCATCACCGTTAACTGTAACAATGGAGGCCAAACGAGCGATAAAACACTTCAGGGGAATGGCGGTTCAAAGAAAAAGAGAAACAATGTTGTTGGGTTGTGGGAAAGGACAGAAAGGAAGACCACAGGCAAACGTTTGGCAGTAAGGTGCTGTGGTTATCGTTTGGATTGGGCCTCCTTTTACCAATAGCAGAGTCGCCCGATATTGGCCCTTGGTAGGGCCATGTTAATGGCGGGATCTAACATGATTTTCTGGTAGCGGCTTCACGACGACTTTCTTAGCGTCGGACTTCGGCAACTCTAATGGCAGCAACCGAGAGGGACTTGCAGCACATGACCCCGACGAACATCGAGAAGGCGAAATCAGCACAACTGGCAGTGATATGACCGCAACGTGCGTGCGTCATGCTTTTGAAAAAAATTAAATTTTTGGCTTCCTATCACTCCGCCAACAACAACTACTGGTGTGACTGTGATGTGACACTTACATTAGCAGCTTTTCCTTAACATTAACAGTAATTACCTAATCCTACCTACCTACTTCATTTATTTATTTAATTTCACTGTTCGTCGACCTGGCTCCCTTTTTTTTTGCTCTCATTATTCTGAACTCGACAGCCAAAATGATGACTCGTCGAATGTGCTTATGTCTCTCTTTCTCTCCGGACTGCAGTATTGAAATACTAAAAAAAATTAACAGTATTGAAATACAAATAAAATATTCTTGTTAGGCTAGTCAAACAACGTTTTATCTTGACTCTCCCTACCTGTCCAACCAACAACGTTACTGGTATTTACCTCATTATAAGCACCTGTCATGTTATCGAAACGTTGACTAGCCCACCAGCCCCGTCCGATAAAGCCAAACACACGTATCCATATTTCAGGGGGTAGACTCTGCTGCGGATGTCGCTGACTCGCGTACCACAACCAATTCAACATTTGTCGATCCGTCGCAGGGAACGACCAATGAAATGTTTCGCTCCAATGTAGGACATTTTGATTTGGATACAAAGTTTGGAGTACTATTTGCATTTTGCGCCCGTCGGCGAATACACAGGTATCCACATCGGAACACTTCGCACCTCCCAGTTCTCTCAACAGGCGAACGGCTTCAATGTCCGATCTATTTAAGGCTACGCCGAGCGTAGAAACCTTAGAATCCCCTGTGTACACCGTAGCTTCTTTGCGTAATAATGCGCGCATCTCTAGCTGTCTTTCTTCGAATAGCAATGGAATGCAATGGTACTGGCCGTTTTTGACGGCCAAGAAGAGTGGATGAAAGTCGCCCGTAGTAACGGAACACCCTTCCCTTAGCAACAACTTCAACAAATCACTGTACCCATGATAAGCCGCCGAAGCCGTTGCGCTTTTTCCGCCACTGATATCATCCGGATCGATCCCTCGAGAAATTAATGCTCGTGCATACTCCATCAGTCCACTTTCTTGTTTCCGTCCGTATGCATTACTGGCAGCAATGGCCATGGACAAAAATGAGATCGGCAAGTATTTGATTTCTTCCTCACTGGCTGTTCGAATGCGGTTCGTGCACTTTTGCAAGCGGCAATGGCCAACATCAATGTAATGTCGTATCCAAGGGGGTCGAAAAGCGGTGATGGGGAGACTGGGTTGTTGACGACCGCGCCTTCGCGAGGAACGTCTTGGCGCCGAGGCAACATCAGTCGGTACGGTAGACATGACAATAAAATCTAGGGGTGAGACTGTGCTACGGCAGACAAGGGGAGTTGGTTTCTAAGGACTTCGGCGACCTGATGAGGCTTCTTTCGCGTTGTTGCTTCTTTTTTTAATTCGTGCTGTGAGCCACAAGAGCTTCACAACTTCGGGCTCTGCTCATGAACGACGGTGTTTTCGGAGGACGGAGGACAGGCGCATTGTTTCGGTTAACAATTACCGTGGCTTGCACGACTCCTCCCCGCGCGGGACATTCTCATTACTCCCATCACTAAAACAACTTTTCAAATAATGCATCATATTTTGCTAAGTAACAATTTTGTTTAGGTGACATCCCAAAAGCAGGCAGTACTTTCTTTCCAAGTCTAGAGATTTGAAAAAAAGTTACCTCCCACAAACGCAAGATCGGATAGGAATGATTGATACAGTTAGTAGTCCGTAACTCGGTTGTCATCGACAAGATAACAGACAAGAGCTTTCGGCCTTCACATCAGAAACATAACAATTCCACGACAAACATGCGATTGCCTTATCTGAAGCTGACCATTTTGGTAATCCTGTTGGACCCTCTGGAAGCAGCCAAGCGGGCGTCGGGCCTTTTACGTGAAGGCATGCAAGATGCACGACAACGAAAGATTCGGAGTACGACGGACGCCAAAGGCAAGGGTAGCGATGGTACTGAGATTCAGAGTGCGACTTCTTCTAGTGGAAAGGGGAATAAAGGGAAAGGTTCGAGTAGTAATGATGTTCCAAGCGCTACTGAACCTCAGAGCTGTGATTGTGTCGACACGAAGGATAGTTGTACGGAGAGCGAACCAGGCCACGAAGTTCAATGCTTTGATGTCATTACCGATCACCGCGTACTCAAGACAAGCTTAGGCTGTTTGAACAATGTCAAAAAAGATTCGACAGGAAACAAGTCTTTTCAACCTGTCCTTACCGTACAGGGTCCTGATGGTGTGTTGGAGTGTTCGGGTAATGGAGATAACCTGATCTACGATCCCACGCCATCTTTGAGCAGTACTCCGTCGGTCGGTGTTCGTTTGGTTGGTGGGGGTAGATTGGTCAACTGCCACATTGCGGGCTTTCAAACCGGCGTTGAGATGGTTGGAGAAGGGGATAACTCTATCGTTGGGACTCATATATTTAATGTTCAGTACGGAATTGAAACTGGGGGCGTCATTGATGAAACGGACATGTCATCGAGTGTCGGGAACTATAGTGTGGATCGCACTACAATTACAGGTGCACAGGAGGAAGGTATACTTGTCCGACACGGCGGACAAATGATTATGTCGGGTACAAGTGTTCTTGACGCACACTCCGTCGGTATTCATTATGCTCCCCGTACTATGTCTGGCGGCCTCTATGCCTCGCTCTCGAAAGTCAACGTCTTCTCCACGAACAATAATGATGCAGTCGGGATCCTTGTGGGCGACAACGCGAAGTTTGTGGCTCATGACAATGTCTACCTTCAGATTTTTGAGCTCTCAAAGGTCATCGGTTCAGGTGCAGAGGGTTTTGTACAATCTGCTACTCCCCTTAAAGATCATTCGATACCAGAACTTGTAACAGAGGTGGTTGGAACTTTTGATGTTCAAGCCAGTACGCTTAGCGGAATTTTTGTTGAAAGTGGTACTTTCATATCAGCTGATGGATCTCTAATCAGCTCTTGTACAAGCGGCGTCAGCAATGACGACTCGGAAACGATTCTAGTTGGTGTCGTTCCAGATATATTTATCACCTTTGAAACAGATCCTGTGCCAAGACCTGTGAACAATGGAATTCCTCAATGCAACAGATCTCTTCCAGATGACCTTGGCTGCATCGGAGGGTGTTCCGGTAGCATTGGCACTGCCTTGGCGTGTCAGCGTAGGGCTTCTACTTCCGAGGCTGCATCGGAGGCGCAAACTGTTACGAGTAGTGGCAAAGGAAAAGGTGGCAAAGGGAGTGTAGATCCTTCCACTGCAGCTAGTGGAAAGGGTGGTAAGAGTGGAGGACGAAGGGGGGCTCGTCGCTAAAAGGAAGGAGTCTATTTTCACGCCGAGGTTTCTCAGCGTTGTCTGATGTTTCACTTTTTTATCGTACGGAATCTCGTTCTGTATTATCGGCTGAACAACAGGATATCTATCACCATCAATTGAGTTGAGATATCAGGTAGAACTCTTTCGAATGAATTGTAACTATTGATACGAAATAAAATACTACCTATATATCATCCGGCTTTGTCTCAAATATATAAAAAAGAGTAGCCGTGATGTATCAAGCGTTGGATTCATCCTGCTTCCATTTTTCAATCCCCCCTAAGACGTCGTTTCCCGAGTTCTGCGTGGGGGTGACAGTGAGACGATCCTTTCTCTTTTTTCCACGGAGAGATCGCATGATCAAAAATCCCGCTCGTGTCGTTCCACGCTCATCCATTCATCACAGAAATTGATGAATAGAAGACGCAGCGCCTGCATCAGGAAGAAGAGTTTATTGTAACTATTCCGTACGATCGATAGTCATCCCATCACAAGAATATATTGATCAGTGTTTCAAAGACAAAAGTGTTGGAGCGCTGTAAGGATCCTGTTCCAAACCTCGCATCCTGTTTTTTGAAAACGTTGATTTAACCTCGCTCGCTGCAACCGACCCCTCTCTCTCGTGACACGAAAGCTTGGAATTGGAGTCCGACGAAAAACTAGTTTTACCGACATACTTTTGTTCAAATCATCGGTCATTATGCCTGGAGGAAGCAAACGTAAGCGTAAAAATCCACCTGATTCTCCTAGGTAAGTTGAACGATTTGTTTTATGTTTCATTTTTTCTACTGTACCAAAAACAGATCTTACACCTCCAAATAATCACGATAACCTTCTGTGCACTTCTGCAGTACCAAGGGAGATGGAAAGCCCGCCGCCCGAAAAAATTTAGGGGGTAGCGGCGATACTTCGTTTCTAATGAAACTCATGGAAACGGTTCGTGCTTTAGAAAAGGAGGTAGTAATTTCGTCCGCGGGCGCTTTGTTGTTGAACAACAAGGCGTGGGCCCTCGAGGACTTGTCAACGAGAAAGGAAGAAACTCCCTTGACGAAGGAACAGGCTTATTGTTTTGCCTTGATATTAGTCACACATGTACTTCATCGTATAACAACAGCTATTGCAGAGAGAGAAAAGGTGAACGACGAAGAAACCGCCGTCTCCAAGGTTTTGGCAGGTTGGGCTCGTTTCCTCATGACTCGGATGGATCAAGCGGTACCATCGTACAGTAAATGGGACAAAGCGACTGGTCCAACGCGGCACTTCCTCGCACGCATGATCACTACAATTACTGGAGCTTCTCTGGCGAGTTTGACAGCCGCCGAGACGGACACAGTTTCACTATTAGCGGCTACTGCGACGTTGGAAGAATCCTTGCTCCAGTGTACTGCACTGACGCGCCCACCTGCCTTCGGGCACGGTGAAGAATTCACCACAGACGCTGTAGATGCCGAAACTTTTACATTCACGGAAAATCCTTCCAAAATTGCCGAATCTTTTGTCCGCGCCATGTCTCTCCTCCGGGATACCGTCAAGGTTCCCGAGGGCAGTGATGCGTCGCCTTTCTTCGATGCATTTCTGGAAGCGAATGCACAGTCGGATATTTGTGAATGGTCGGAAGTAGAATGGGCGTTTTTGAGATGTCTAGATGTTACGGGTGCGACGGGGGATACGAAAACGACCAGGAAACGAGGTAGCCGTCTACAAGACGAGTCGACTGCGGGGACTAATTGGTCTGGACACTGGGAGTCGTTTTGCAAGGAGAACCCAGTTTCTCAGATCCCATTCGATTGTCGATTAGCAGCTCGCCGATGGGGTGCCATCATGATGGATTGGTACTTGCAGGCAAGTCCTCGCATGCTGGTCAAAGCGCAAATGCTGTTGGGAAAAGATGAAGGACTTGACGATATTTTCAATCAGGATGGTTGGACCATTCCAGGCAAAGTCTTACCCGTTCTTTTCGTAGGTCGGTGGGGGCGAATTTTGGCAGAATCGTCGAATCGGTCAGGTTACCGACCTCCTTCGATGGGTGCATTTGATGCATACGTCAAACCGCTTGTTCCTATGGGCCTTCGGGTCAACGGCAAGCCATCCAAGAAAACCCTCAATCCTGATGTCCGTGACGTTGCCATGGTGACAATTCATTCGTTGTTGGAGGCACACGCCAAGTGTTTGGACCCCGTTATTACCAATGGTATACCTTATTGTCTCTGGGTACCCGACATTATTCGTGACCTGGCGACAGCAGCTTCGGGGGCTCTGAGTGGGTCCGACTCAACTGAATGCATTGACCGCCTGGAACACGCAGCGGCTGCCTATATCCCCACCTTGTTTGATGGGACAAATCAAGATTGGATTTTACGTTTTTTCGGCCTTTCGAAACTTTTCCAGGCTCTCAACGCGGCCCAGAAGGAGCTCCCCACTCCGACGCTTTTTGAATCCGGCATGGTGGAGGCTCACGGCACACTTCCTACTCCGAGCACACACTTGTCCAAACCCGCTTCAAAGAAAAAGAAGACGGAAACTTCTAAACAGTGGTGTGCATACGCTGGCGTCTATCCGAGAGCTGACGCTGTAATGGGCTTGTTCGAAAAAATTGCACTCCATCTGCGAGGGTACGGCATTCCGAGTAAACCAAAACAATCTAAGAATTCCACTACTGTCGGTCAGGGATTGGGTGAAAATTGTATCAGACACTGGTTTACCTTGGCCGAGCAAGCTTTAATGGTACCTGAACATCCTCCGCCGGTGGCCCAAAAGGGAAAGAGGCGATTGGCGGCAACTCAACGGCCTAGCAAACGGCGGCGGAACGATACGAACGAAAAGATTGCCACTGCCAAGCCCAGTACAAAACCAAAAAAAGAACAGATGAAAGCTATGAGCAGGTAAGATTGATTTGGCTTGAGGTACTAGCTGACTTTGTTTACGAAAATCTTATTTCGTTATTTTGTGCAGTGTGCTGTCCGCGGTGCGTGCTAGGGTTATTTCCAAAATCCTTCAAATTTTGGACTCGTTTGTCATGGCCAGGACCAATGCGATCCTTCGAGATCTTCTTCCATCTATAAATGAATTTATGTTACCGGTTGGCGCCTCATTAATGCTTAAGTTGAATCTTACCGCATACAATGTACTCTTCCTCGGGAGATCGTTCAAAAGTATCTCCCCACCGCTCATGACAGAGGGGGATAGCATTCCCTCCAAAATCACAGCGATCCCGAGTCACGAAAGCGAATTATGGTACGTACTATGCAGTCGAGTAAACTTTTCATTTGCATGTCTCACAAACAATTTGGCAGGGCAAACCTAGTGTCTATGAATGCGACACTTGCGACCGGTCGCCTTGAAAACATGTCAATGGAACCTCAAGGTGAGACCATATTGGGAGCCAGCCGTTTGGAGCTCTACAAATTGGTGGCGGCGGCAATGCCAAAAAAATTCTCAAGAGAAAGCTGGCCACTATGGATACCTACACCATTCCGGGTTTTTGTCTCGTGTAATTTGTGCGCCGAAGCGATTGTGGGGGATCAAGTGGGTGGAGCTGCAGACCAATTTATTGTTTCTGCATTCCTCGACTCGTTGAACGAGGCTTTGTTACATCTTGATGCTTTAGTTGTAGGGCTGGGCGAAGATTCGATGATATGTTTGGAGGAAGAGATTCCGCTATCTCTCCTGGATGCGCGACTTATTGTTGGAGCGTGTGCACGACTTCCCGATCTTGAACAGTTCGGCTTCCTTGACAAGCTACTTGATTGTGTGAACAAAAATTTGAGGGGTGTTATTGCAAATACCGAGCTCCTAAAGGATCGGGGCGTTTCTTCTTTCCTCGCTAGGGTTCTTACGACAGTTTCTCATGTGGCAACCCTAGTTGGGTGCTCATCTGACTATTGCAGCCACATTCAGGGTTCGCTTTGTGATTCGTTTGCAAGACGCTTGAACGCGTGGGAGGCGCGCGATAAACACGTCCCACATATGATCTTCATGGGGATCTTGGAAAATTGGGAATCGACTGATTTACCTGATGGTGTCAATGCCAAAGAAACTTTGCCTGGTTCCCTCTTTCCAAAGCTACACGAGATGATAGACACATGTTTCAATCTTGGATTTGAATCGATTTCGAGTGACAGCGGGCACCTTCTTTACTCGGCGTGGAATGCGCACGGGAAAAGTTCTCTGTGGAATCCTGTGAAGGATCAGCTTGCCATCTCAACGATTTCACTCGACCGGCCTACCTCGGCAATTCTTGCCATACGGAACGATCTGTGCTTGGTCCATCGTCGTATTCGAAGTGACCAGGGGGTCCTCGCTAAGTCGTCGATTTCGAAGTCACTTGATCGAAACCTCGGGGCAGGATCGCCGCGGACGATAGTCAACAATCTCAAAATTCTCATTGAGAAAGGTTCTGAAAACATCAACAAATTCCTAAACGCGAACGGAAATTGCGACGAAACCCCCATCTCTACCACGGCCTGCGCCGTGCTTCAATCACTCTGTATATGCGTATCCTTTGGAATCAGCATGCTGAGTGTGACTGATTCTAGTTTCTTTCACGACTTGATGAATAAACAAGTCCAGCTCCACCGTCCTAGGGGATACTCAACAGACAGCGACAATGTAGCTGGATCAGATGTTGATTCAACTATCAGTAATGATGCAAGAATGAATACTGCAGAACGTCTCGCCGAGGTTTGCAGAGCAATTGGTTGTGTGCCAGCTCACCCAGACTGGCTTGATTCAACGTGCTCCCTTCGATACAGTGTCACACGCGCTGAAGCAAGAGGGTTGGCCACGTCTGCTCTTCGCGCCATGACTAGACTCGTGGAAGCGGCAGTAAAGGAAAGAAGCAAGTACATACGACTTGTTCTCGAGGGTAAAAATCGTCAAGCTTCGTCTTCGAACTTTTTCCTCGAATCTACGTCACTGTTACACAATCTATCTGGTTCATTGGATTCTGTCGAGTACGAAGGCGCATTAAAGGGCATTGCATTATTTTGCTCTATTGAATTGGAAACAGCAGAAGCACTTGTGAACGGTCTCACGATGAGTCTACGCACAGCCACGTCTGACTTCTGGTGTACGAACGCTTCACAACTGATTATAGGCGAAATGCAGTGTCTTGTCCAGGCTCAGCTCATTCTTCCGTCTGAGATTGGATCGTCGGAGTTACGCGGCACGGGGGAATGGGAAATCGCGCAAGCGATTTCTTTACTCGCTGGGGTCTTTGACGCTGAAGATCAGGTTGACAACAAAGTTCTGATGTCTAGCCGTTGGACAAGTTTGGTAATGTCAACGTTGGAATGGATGGTCCCAGCTTGCGCACTGTTGCGCTTTAGTCTTCAGGCTGGAGGGACGATCCATCCACTTAAATCCTTGACATTCTCAGTAGAGGACTATCTTTTTCAAGCAGAGAACACAGTTGAAGGGCTTAGTACAAGCACACGCCTAAGTGGACCTCAACGTGACTCGGTTTTGGAAGCAGTTGGGATTCTATCTTCTCCCGTAACGAGCAAAGAGAGAGCAAGTCGGGCACTTGCGTGTCATCTCATCGGAACAGAAAGAGAATCTCGAAACCTTGCTCGTGTAGGCAAAGTCGTACCGGCAATCCGGGTGTTGATGAAAGTGCTGGACGGACGAGCCCGATCAGAGAAGGACAAATCTATGCTAAAGAGAGTCGTTTCGTCTGTGATGGCATGCTTGAAAAGTGTAGATGATTTCGCTACTGATTGGCCCTTGACGCGACTGCTTGTGGCATGTTCTGGCCGTGCCAATCTTGAAATAAATTCCCTGGCCCTTGGAAAATTAAAAATCACAGACATTATCATTTCAGAAGCTCAGAACTGGAATCAAGATGGCTCTTATTCTGATTTTGATCTTTCGAACTTTGTTTTCGAATCAATTTCGGCCTTGTCAGGCCTATTGCGTCAGCCTGCGATGCTAACACATGGAGGCGTTCAGTATGTCGCAGCTGTACTTGCTTCTTTGTCCACAGTTGAGCGTCGGAACGGAATTACCCTGAAATTGAATGATTTCTTAGTTCGATCGATATCGGAAAGCCCGGGAAGCTTTTTCCAAGCCGATGTGTTGCTAGCCGACGGACTGCACGAGAATCGTCGTCTGCTTCACGACCTGTCAAACATTTGCTCTGCGCCATTTTTTGCGCAAAATCCTGCGGACCTTACTCTATTTGCCACTGAGCTATCCGAAATACTCTTTCAAGTTGTCAGCAGGTGGAAAGATGGTCGAGTCCCACAGGGAATACTAAATTTATGGTTCCTTTGTGGAACACACACGTTGAAACTAGAAGATATCGGTGATACACTTGCTTCGGAAATCATCGAACCCGATCAAATGAGTGCAGTGCACAATTTCACAACGTTCATATC
>Ga0051981_10000561_pt1 | contig 18156 bp, 11 predicted proteins | sample CryGey13umfilter_3_FD_59644 | JGI IMG/M metagenome (GOLD analysis project Ga0051981, IMG submission 59644) | Groundwater microbial communities from aquifer in Utah, USA - Crystal Geyser 4/10/14 3 um filter | ecosystem: Environmental > Aquatic > Deep subsurface > Groundwater | place: USA: Utah... | reverse complement strand
CAGATGAGTTGAAGGACTTGCACAAGACAATTCAAGAAAAGGATTGGAAAATTGTCGAAGAAGGTGCAACAACGCGACTCTTTTCAACGATCGGTGCCCGCAAAGTACAAGTCTTTTTCCATTGTCAAGATACCATCGAGGAAGAGTACGAGGAAGAAGACGAAGAAGGAGAAGGAGAAGAGTTGGCTCCAGCCTTCCGTTTCACTGTCACCGTGACCAAGGCAGGTAAGAGCATGGTGTTCATCTGCCTTTCGAGGAACGCCGAGTGCAATATCGAGAGCGTGAACATGACCAACACAGATGTGGCTGAACTTGACAACGGTGTGCCACCTTCGGAGTACCAAGGTCCTGAATTCCTTGAGCTTGCCTCTGATTTGCAAGATGAATTCCATAAGTACCTATCGGAAGAGATTGGAATTAACGAAGATATGGCGGCTTTCATTTCGATGTATGCCGACTACAAAGAGCAGGCCAACTATGTCGAGTTCCTCGAAGGTGCACGGGGACTCTTGAGTTGAGCTCTACGTTACGGCATCATTACTTCCACGAGTGCAGACGCATCACTAGAAAAGTCTTTGAGAGATAATAACCCTTTTAGCTTGAGTACTTGCAACTAAAACGAAGTAGATCGTGAACGAGACGTCGCAGTACGCTCCATCCCTCTTCCGACTTGACGAAAAATACCACGTGCGTTGTCACCACGCTGTGAACGGTAGTCAACTTTGACAGCACAACCGGAAAGCGATATCACATTGTAAACTTGTGACTTGTAGACACGTCCCCCGGACTCGGCAGGGCTGTGCAAGGAAGGATACAGTGAGGTTGGCTATTTCTGAACCGTACACGTTCGGTACCACTCACAACAAAATACTTACACAGCTCTGTAAGCCAGCATTGCATTCCCACCGAGCGAGGCCACATGAGCACGAGCAATAGCATTACATTCAGTCACAAAACGATGAAACTCGTCCGTTTCCAGGCCTCGTGACTCGCGGATAAAGTGCATCGATAGGTTACCTAGGTATTCCGTAACAACCCCTCCTGTAACTGAATGGCGGGGCGTCAGCTCCACAGGTATTTCTTCGACTTTGAGCCAGGGAGTTGCACTGTTTATCGGAGCAGGAGTAGTAGGACTTTTAAGTGGCTCGGAAGTAGCCTTTAGAGGCGATAGACGAGCAGCATCGGTCAGGAGAAATTGCTCGCCTGGAAAACCACTTTGCGTATCCGACGTAGTCCGCGAACGGCCCATCAAACGGGCAAGAGGTCGGGGAGATAGACGAGGGGATAAATGCGCATCCATTCGTGGGTTCAAATGCCTGCCTGAACCGGCCGACGAGGGGGGAGTGTCATCGTTCAAATCAAAAGTGCTCGTTAGCGGGGTCGGTACCACTTCTTCGGCTGACATGTGTTTTCGCTTCATTTCGTCAGACAGCTTATCAACGAGCACAGTAAAACGATTTTGCAGTAGTTTTTTCTCTGCGTAAAAAAGAGCGTTGATGCTGGAGTCTATATCATTCTGCAAGGACTGCATGTCAACTTGTTCACGTCGTCGAACTTCGAGCTCATCCTTTTTCGAATCTTCCGAATCACTTCCCGTCTTCTTGCCTTCTTCGATCTTGTCCGCGAATTCAAATTTCTTTTCGAGGACAACCTTGCCAAGACAAATCAGCTCGAGCTGGTCGTCCGGGGTAAGATTCACTTGGGTTCTCACATGGCAGATGACAGCGGGTGCAAAGCTCTTAACTTTGTCACACAGGCGGGCGTAAAGTTCTTGAAACAGTGTCGAGAATAGTAAATTGCTCCGTGTCCCGCGGGTGCTGGCCTGCCAGGTATATCGGAGCATAGCAACAACCATCGGTCCACCTGAAAATTCGGACATAGCTCCCCCTGATCCTGTTCCAAAATCTGGCATTGTGGTTGTCGTACACAATCGAATACCCTCCGGAAGTTGCTTCTCGAGAAGCACACTTAAAAGATCTTCGTCCGTTTCGTCGTCAATCTCAAGAACGAAGGGAGTTTTATCATCACGATAGAGACGTTTGCGACGGCGACGGCGGACTCGGTCTCCACCATGAGTTATAATCTGCTTCGTGTCTGCCCGATCGTCCTGCATTATCTCGTCTTCTAATTCGTCGATTTCAGATATAGCCGATGCAATGGACTTTGTGTCGCGCGTGCTCCTCTCGTCCTCGGGTCCGGATCGGTAGACATCACTGAAGTCGAATTCCCCACTTTCCGCATGTTCATCGCCGCTTTCTCTAGCGGATGCAGACGACGGTTCGTGTCCTTCTGATACTTTCATTGGATCTTTCTTATTCGTTACGTTACCAGACGCATCGTTTAAGCTCTCGCTTTCACTTGACCCTGTTGAAGAACTCGAAGAGGAGGAAGATGAAGTGCTGCTACTATCAGACCCCATGCTCGACAGCGAACCTTCATCATCTTTGGTTTCACCTCCCTGGGTACCACTCGTTTCGGCTGATATTCCTCTGTCAGTGCCAGATAAAGAGCAGGGAACAAGTTCATCATCGCCGATCGTGCCACCCCCTTCTTCAATGTCAAGACTCTCGTCGTGACTGTTCGTTCGCTTGGATCGTCGGATGTAGCGCTTGCGCGAGGAAGCAACTTTGCCGGTCGCTGCAAACTGCTGTTTACGGGAACGCTTGATCTTGGATATTACACGCTTTCGCACGCGGTCGGCATGCCGCTGGGCAGCTTCCGATAATCTCTTGCGGTTCTTTTGCCTGCAAGACAAAAAGGTGAGAGTTGGGGGGATAATAAGAAGAATAGCTTACTATAGCAGTACTCACGCAACAATTTCGATTTGCTTTTGTAGTTTGAGAATCTGGTGATCTTCTTCGTCTTGAACGGCAATTGTCCGTGATATCTCAAGCACGCGAGGGGCTGGCAAGGCGGTACAAAAAACCGCTGTCGCCGTTGCCGTAGAAACAATCAGCTGTCGTCCCACATCGACCTCAGTCTTTAGTCCAAATGCAGCATTCCTTCCCAACACTTTCAATTTTAGCATGAGCTGGCGAGCTAAATCATACTCTAAGAAAGGCAACGCATCGCTGACAGACAATGCATCTGTCTCGCCCGTGGCTTTGGGTCGCGACCTGCAGACACGAGCCTGAATCAACACTCCAGATCCACGGATAGGCAAATGATGCGGAGGCTCGACTGTGGAAAACACGACCTCGGGGACCCACTTCTTCCCGCACAATAGGCATGGGACCAACTTTAGGTTGGAAAAGGGTGCATGACGGTGTGAGTAGGGGACATGAACGGCAGAGCAAGGCTTGGCTCTTCGTGTTCTGAAAAGCTTGCGTTTCCCTTTGTACTGCGTCTGCTTGTTTCCTAATAAATCATCGGTACCGTCTTTTTCGATCAGGCGATGTTTCCAGCGATGATTGCGGGGTTCTGTCGCCGCGTCGGAAACTTCGTCATGTCTTTCAGATGGTTCGTCGTCGTCGTCGTCGTCGTCTCCACCGTTTCTTCTTCCGTCTCCTTTGTCGCGCGAGAGCCAGCTGGCTTCAAATCGGGTGTCCCACAGAATATCGGGTAAGCCCCTTACGGTTGCCGCTGTCCCAGTGATACTTAAGATGGCGACATCGTCGTGGATTGTGCTCGCCTCCAGGTATCCGATAACATGCGAACAACCGAGAACCTTGGCGTGCGCTTTGATTTCTTCACGCAGTTCGTTCCACCAGGAATCTCGCGTTTCTTGATCAGATAATTTGGAGGCAATATTTCCCAGATACTTGACACTGCGTGCTGTAACAAGACCCCCTGTCGCGTTATTGCCGAGAGTTAGATCTGAATGTTGAAGAAGCGGTATATCAACTGCGGGCACAATTTACTCACCCAGTCGAACGCGCACATATGTATCGAAATCACGCATTGTTAAGAGTTGCACGTCTCCTTCTTCTTGTGAGTCGCGATGCCTCACCGCCGCCTCTAGTGCTTCCCTCCACCAATTGGGATTGTGAAGAGGAGCAGCGGCAAGTGACGTGGTTGTTTTGGGGGATTTTGGAGACCGATTCGTGTCAGACGGTGCCGGAGAATCCTCAATAATGTCCAAATTCCGAAGAGCTGACTGTATTGTGGACGGCGTAAAACTTCCATCTTTGATGATAACTGGTACACCGTCGCTGTTCGGTGACCCATTGGCCCCCCTACGAGGCGTCGATGAAGTATTCTGAAGGCTGCGACTGCTCGCTGCCAATGTACCCGTGCGCTCTATCAGGACACATGTTCCATAGGTACGCGCTACGATTCCTGAATCACCCTCCACTGTATGAATATGGTACCACGATCACGAATTAATACATGGTGTGAGTGACAGTGTACCAAGAGTAATAGTAGAAGAAGAAGAAGAAGAAGTGGACAGCATTCATCGCGGAACATGAATTCTTACCGTCAAAGTTCTGGTGGTATCCCAATACCGCATTCCCTCCCATTTCCAGAACGGTTTTGGCTAAGCGGCGTCGGACACTTGCATCGAGTAAGTGCAAGACCGTTTGTCGGCTCTCGTGTAGGGCGGCACCTCGTCTGTGCCGGAGCGTATCGAATTCGGGGTCGTCCGCTACCACCAATTCCTCCACAAATCCAAAAATGTGTTGCACCGAAAATCCCGCCATCGGATCCAGCCTCGAGAACGGAAATAATCGGACACCCGCGGATGATTCCCGGAACGGGTTAACGTCTCCGATGAAATTCAACTTCACCGAGAGGCACAACTCGCCCCTCACCCCGGCCTGCGTATCATACAACGGAAACCAACCATCAACCTGCGCTCCACTCGCCATGGTCAACAAGGCCGACGTACTGTTACTGAGGGCACTAATACTATTCGTAGCAGGTGCGGTGCCGTCACTCTCTTCGTTACGATCGGCTTCCGCCGTGAGGAGAGGATTCAAGTCGACGTAAACAAGTCCAAGGCATTCGTCGCCGTCTTCTGAATCATTCAAACTAAGACGACTCGTTCCAGAACCCTTTACGCAAACTTTAAAAATCAATGGTTCTTCTTGTAACAGACGATCATCGGACACGTCAAACCTAAAATCTTCTTCCCAGATGGTCGCTAGCTGACTGCTTCCGGACAAACGTTTCGCAAGACGCGTTTGTGCTACGTAGCCGGGTTTCTGGCGTCTCCCTTTATTGTAGGTTTCAAACGAGGCTAACTCTAGTTCTTCGTCTTCTGCGAGGTTCGTAGACTGCTGTCCTCCCAGACTGACCAAGACGTATACCTCACGGCTCGAGGAGGGGTGGGACGCGATTGTATTTCCTCCCGGCGTTGTGGCCGTTCGACTACTCTTGTTGCTATCCACGAAGGGTAAATTTCTAGCCGCCTTGACGCGAACCTTCACGGTAGATGGCATTCTCTAGAAGATTCTCTACAAGATAATGTGAATATGAGGGGAAGGAGATTACCAATTCTACCATGGATGATACCTCGGCGACGACCAACTGTAACGAGAAGAACGAGTACAACATAAGGTATGGATTATCGCGAAAGGAGGACGAACGTTGCGCATCAAAGTGTCAATTTACAGTTAAACCTCGATGAAATCTTGCTATGGGTATGAAGAGTAGATGAAAGCGCGCATTACTGGTTCGAAGAGTAGGCGAAAGCATTTTTTACTATTAGGGTATTTACAACCCCCCATATTACCGAAGTTTCTTCCCCGTGCAAAAGCTTCGATCTCTTTTACAGTTACATTAGTAGTTGTTCACATCATTTTAGATGTGTTCGAAGTGTTACTCTACATTGGATACACTTATTACACTAGATACAATTATCACTCTACCTTATCCTTTTCCTCCATAACACCGATACATTCTCTTTGTCCTGGAACCATTTTGCGCCAAGCTTTGAATTTCGAACCAACACTCTCCTTGAGTCTTACCATCTTGCTTTTGGGTTTCAATTCCGGGTGTAGTTTGTACTTGATCTTCTCCGAAGCACGACGCACCAGCAAGTTGAGAATGGATCCTACCACAAAGGCAAAGAGAGTGGAGGATAGGGAGAGCACGTTGAACGGCATACTGGCATCGGGGAGTGGAGACAGGAAAAGCAACGACTCGGAGAAAAGATGAATCTGGTCAGGAAGAAAATTCTTTTCAACATCACAAATGGGTTCCACGATGACTCTCACAGGCGGTAGTTCGAAACCCCGGTTGGGATCAGCCGGAAATGTCTCGATTGATAAAAAGAGCGGCTCGTAATCGAAGGAGTACTGAAGCACCGATTCTGGAGTCATGTGCGCCTCCATCGTAAGTTCCAAGGTACCGTCATCTTTCCACCTGCGATGTGGCAACGACATTGAATTCGTTTCAAAAGATGACCATACCGGCTTCAGAACGGGAGGGATCACCTGCCAAATCTTTACGTGAGCCGGACATGTCACATGTCGATTCACGACCACTGTTTCCATCCGACCGCCATGACCAGGACCACGGGTCCTCCAAAGATTCCCTTGTACCTCGAATGAGTCATTAGGGTGTTCATTCGTATTTGCACTCTGCCGCTTCTGTAGGCATGGTTTTTGAAGATATAAGGGATCAGAATTCGTTGCAACGTTCTCACAACTGTCTTCCATTGACAACCGTGGGTTTTGTAACGTGCGCAAGGTGATCGTATCTGCAAGATAACACTTCCTGAGTTCTCCGATGGTACCGTCTCCTAACAGGCTTGACCAAGAAGTCTTTAATCCTTTCGTTCTGATTGTCCACATCAGTCCAGCATCAATTTGATAAGTATCCGCAGTGGTTCCACCACGCCGTGCTTCTACCCATAGTCCACGTCGACCCCAACTGGTAATCGAGCGATCTTGGGCGCTCGGTACTTCCTCGTGTCCCAGGAGAAGGTTGGACCATTCCGTGTACGACTGCAATCCAAGGATTCCATCATCCTTCCCACAGGGACTAAAGGCCTCGACGAAGGCCCGAACTCCCTCTGCCGACAAGGAGAATGCTTCGTGTGGCAAAATAAGTGTGACGGGTATACGCGATGTATCATCGTTGTCGTCACCCGTTGAATCAATATCTTTGTGCAGACCCTGCCAGTCCGCATGAAGGAATCGGTGCAAGCGTTTGCGTTTGATCGATTCGAGAGACCCAAGGACCCATCTCTCGGACAAGACCCTCAGGATAAGATGATAAAATTGATCTTCTAGAAATTTCTCTGCCTGATCTTTCCGTGATGAGACGACAAACATCGTAGGCAATGAGAATGTAGCCGTGACCGTGAGACCCGCAGCGCTCGCATAAGTATTGCTCCCCGAGCCGTCGGTATCTCTCATGGTATCAAAGAATGCGAGGAACGTCTCGTCGAGCGAAGAAGTTGGTGTATTAAACACTTGAATCTTTAAGGAATGAAGATCGTACTCCTGTAGAACGTCCCTAATTTGTCTCGGGAAAGGTGAGAGCGTTCGGGCATCTCCAGAAACTTGCTGCCGACCCCTCCAGGCGACTGTCCAATCCGTGATCTGCTGTGAAGAAGACAGAGCTCTCACTGGTAATGCATTCAACTCCTCTTGAAACGTATAATTCATTACAATGGAAAGATTCGGGAAAGCAACTTCAGTATTTTGGTAGTAGAGTTTTGTTGACTTGTCAAAATGGCAGGTCGAACGATAAATAGTAGAGATACATCGTTAACAATGCCCTGCGCCCCCGTCTCACAGTCAAATCAATCATTGCAGCATGACCTTGCAGCAAACCAGTCCGTGATTGCAAGCGCGTGGGCGCGCGAAGTTTACGGATGAGTCCCGCAGCAGCGTTTTTGACGCCGTGTCTCTGTCTCGTCCTGGCGAAAAACAGTCTGGGTTACTTCTGTTCACGGTGATTTACATACTCCTCACATCAGCTACCACAACAACAAGAGTCTCTCTTCCCCTCCACGCCCTCGTCTGTGTTTTCTTTTATCTTGTTACCGCCCCTTGCATTTCCTTTTTGAGACGAATAGCCGTCGAGAACATTACGGACTGTTAGCAAGCTAGACGCGGAAAAAATTGATCAAGATTGATTGATCCAAGACAGAAAAATTGGAGAATGAATCTGTCCGCCGCTCAAACAGAACTGGTGGAAAAACTGCGGTCCAATATCAAATCCGGATTGACGACGGATCAAGTCTCCGATCGACGCGAAAGTGAAGGTTTCAATGCGGTGAAACCACCCGTGGATTGTCCGGCGTGGATTTGCTGCTTATTGCCTTGTATCAAACACGTTCCATCCATGAAGGCCTTCGCCCAGATCAGACCGGAAGATGCGGAGATTCTGCGCAACGGGAAGTGGATCCGGTACGACGCCTCGTCGTTAGTTACGGGAGATATCATTCGATTAGAAGAAGGCGATCAAGTTCCAGCGGATTGCGTCATCTTGTCCGTGGAATCGACGGAGATTTTGGTAGACATGCGAGCCGTCACGGGCGAGGACAAGCCGCGGGGTTCCAAGGTGGTACCGGACAAGCGGTACGCGCAGGCGATGCAATTATTCTGGGGCGGAACCGTCGTACAAGGATCCGGTGTTGCCATCGTAACGGCCACGGGGGTGCACACATTCATCGCGGGTCTCATTCGCGATAAGAAATTCCCTCCCACCGAGAATCTATTGCATCCCAAAGCAGAGAACACAGTTTCAGTGGAAGATGAAGGCATCTCGCTCATCAATAGACGAGAAACAGTGTAGCGATCATCGTAACGATCATCGTAACGATCATCGTAACGATCATCGTAACGATCATCGAAACTTGAGGGGTGATTAACTGAGCAGTTTACCATGCAAGCATGCAAGAAAGCCGTTGTTGAAAAATGTTTCAAGGGAATCCTTGCAGTATGCGGTGCCGAAGCTTCTCTTCATTCTACTACCTAGATAAAATCGATTTGAAATAACCTGCACAATGCTATTCAACGCTGCCACAGTCGAGATGGATACCTAGAAATGCGATCATGTTTTTGTATTCACGTCAATCCGTTTTGGACTTTTCCTTTCTGCTGTTACCACAACGGCAACAAACGGCACCAATAAGACAACCAAAGACGCAGCCAACAATAGCTCCGATCATCAGAAAGGCCGCCATCGCATTCTTCCGCAACGACATGATATGATAAAAGTCTTCTTCGAGCATGAAGTATTCCTTCTTCAATCGCTTTTGGGTACTTTCGATAAACTCCTTCAAACCCGGTGGCTCCGGCAAAGGTTCGGGAGTACCTTCTCGATATCCGCCATTCAGAAATGCTTGAAAGTCTTCCAAAGTTCTACCCCCCGAATACTTGTAATAAGTCGATCCGTCGTGGATGTAAACCAGGTTCGGATAACCTCGTACGCCGAATTTGTCTGCCAGATCTCTGTTCTTCGTGGCATCAACTTTAGCAATTCCAATAGATTCATCAGCCCATTCACTTAATTCGTCCCAAATTGGACGTAAACGCTTGCAATGTCCGCACCTGGACAGCAACGAAAAGTAAGAGTACGAACGTAGATCGATGAGTACGAGCAGTATGATGCCAACGGCACGCACTCGATCATCCGCACAATTCAACATTATTCTCACTTACCATTCCGCGTAAAATTTGACAAACCATCTTTTTCGAGGTCCCTTGTTAATCGTAGGATAGAAATCGCTCTGGCTCAAAGTTACGACACGGCCTTCGGCTGCGGCTTGAGAAGCGAAGAGGACACAGACAAACAGCAATCGCGGCAGCCACACGAGTCGTGGCACCAACGACGGTAATACAAGGCTGCTTGTCATGGCTCAAAAAGTCAAGTTCCACGGCGTACTGTGCTTATAAAAGATTGAAAATGAAAGTGAAAGGGAGAAAAGTAAAATTAGTTTGACCAAGTAGGATATGTAAGGGTTTGGAACTAGAGAAGCTCTGGCGAGATTGAGACCGCACGACAGGTTAACGACTAACAGTAATGATGTAACAGTAAGAAGGGGACAAGACGACAGCACAAAAGGATTCTCTTCTTTTTTGGCCCGACAAGATCGCTCGCCCTCTTTCGGGTTGAGGTTTCTTTTGAGCTGTGAGAATAATGAGCCTCGTGTCACTATCCTTTTTCAAGTAGTAAGGAATCAAGCAAGAGAAAGGGATTTTTATTTCACTAAAAAGCAGTATTAATACATAGGTTCTCCATAATTGCTCTATGTGCATAGCGACGCTCTCTATTCCCTAATAATTTACAGCGTCAAAACCATGTTTCTGTTAGAAATACTCGAGATAGAATCAGCATCGGTTGAGGATATATGACTTAAAACGTAGAAAAGGTGGTCCAATCTAACAGCCGAGGCCGCACACTTCAACATGATCCCTCTATCCATACTCATCACAGTTAACACACTACCTATGATCGACCTGTCACCCTGAAATTGCCATCAAGTAGAGTCGTGCGTACTTGCCACATTTCCAACCCTTGACATGAGGGACTTCCTTCTTCTTGCTTCATGGAACATTATTATTGGATATCAAAATTTGTTCGTTTGACGAGGGATCTTTAACCGCCAGATCACCCGTTCGATTGCATGAGAGACAATCCAACAGCTTGATTTTATTAAGCTTCATTTGTCCGTCCGCACACGCACAAACAAAGGATGAAGAAATAAATAAAAAATGGCAATGTTGGAAAATTGATCAAAAAGTCACGCGTCATCACAAAACAGACCCGCCTTTCAAGTTGAGATTCCAATTTTTTTTTTTTGATTTGGCGTGAAAACTAATAGCGACGTCAATGTCCAAAGCCACATTGAGACGCGACACAGTCACGCGGTGAACAAAACGGATGGTAAGAATTTTTTCACATTGATACACATACCTGTATTTTTTGTTGATGTATTCGACGAAACATGTCGTCGCTGAAACCCATCTCGATCACTTGCCACGAACGATTTCCTAAGCATCTTGTCGCGCTTTACATCCAAACACCAGCCGGCTAAATTTGAGGCCACAGTATTGCAAGGAAGAACCTTGTAGATGCGACGGCGTTATTTCGGTAACCAGTTAGACAAGAGAAGCCCTGATAGCTCGCAAGAGCGACCGTAATGCACTTTGAAACTGTCGCCGAAGAGTCGATGTGCCGTATAAAAGTAATCACTGTGTGGAGAGAATCGGAAGTAGACTGAACTGTCTTTTGTGATCGAAGTTTACCGAGTTTGAAATATCCACAAGAAATCAATCGATCGCGACAGGAGGCAGAGCAGAGTCCCACTACAACAAGAGTACACCGACCGCTTGGAGCTTGTTTGCGCGTTCCATTGACTGGCTGGAAGGTAGGGCGCGCTTTCCGCGCCTTCGCTGTTCTTGTATCCACCCGAGCACTTCGTCCGAAAGGCCGGTCTGGTTCTTTGAGGATTGCTCCATTTCTTGTTGCAGTGCATCAAACGATCGCTCCCAATGCCAGGCTTCGTAGTCCCAACAAAAGCCTAGTTTTTGCAACTTTTCGATACGCTGTGTGTCGTCCTTGGTCCCTTTACGGTACTTCGTTTGAATCTCGCGATACAGTTGACGCTGCGCTGTGCACCAATTCGCCAGGGCCATTTCCTCCGAGTTCGTTTTGGCGGCGCTCAAACAATCGTACGGAGCGATCGCACAGTGTCCATGCTTCTCTATAAACGCCTCAACAAGTGGGAACGCACGTTCATCTGGTAGCTTTCCGTAACTTTCCATGCCATAGTCATCAACCTCGCCTTCGTCTTCCGTCGAGGAAGCATCGTCTTCTGATTCTTCTTCATTACCACTTTCGTCTGCAGATGTTAATACTTCGTCGCCATCATTATCATCTTCTTCGGTACTCGTGCTTTTATCGTCTTCGCCGTGCTTTGGCTTGCTGTGTTCATTAGATCTTTGCCTCGTGCCGTTTTGTTTATTGTCGGCATCCACCAAATTAGATTTTCGACCGGGGCGTCTCGGGCTGGAGGCAGGGCGTACGCTGGGTGGTGCTTTGGGTGGTTGGATAATCTTCTTCCCGACGAAAGGTGATATTTCCGGCGGTCGTGATTTTTCTTTTTCTCGCAATGCTTGACACGCCTTCTCGATGGCTCGGTCCAGATCCACCTCCTCCCACTTGTCACCTCTGCTTTGCTGCAGAAACCGTCCACCGATGGCGTGAATTGCGTCCAGGACCGATTTGGCAACTACGACTTTGTTTTTCCGCGAGGATGAGTTATATTCGTCTCGGTACTTGTTGATGATCTGCCGAAAGTAGATGTTACCAGGCCATTCGCTGATCCGTTTGCCGCGTCCCATGAGGACTGCAGAATAACGGAGAATTTGAAACAGAAAAAGACAGACAGATACAAAGAGGTTACACGTGTGAGTCATGGTATAGACCACAAGAAAATAAAGGAGGAAAGGCAATACAATCGGTTGACAAGATACGTACCATCCTTTTCGGAACAACCCGATTCGGATTTGTCTGATTTACTGACTGTGATGGTTTCGTCGGCAGAGTCCGTAGCCGCTGCCACGTTTTTGGATTTTGGTCCCATGTGTGTCTCTTTACAAATTCTATTGATGATTGGATTCCGTGGGTTCCTCGTTTACAGTTACTTCTCTTCCACCAGTAGTCGCTCACAAGGGTATTCGTATCCAAGGAGAGAACGATGCCGCTGTCGAGACCGAACGTACTTGCCCGAAACTGTGAAATTGAACGAACCAAAATATCAATCTGGAAGAGGAAAAGAAACACCACAAACGAAAGACTTTTCACACCACAATAACGGGGCTTGTTCTACGGATGACGCTAATACCGCGTACGCGTGAAATGCCCCTCCCCATGGTGGCGACGTGTTGTGTTCCCGCAGAGTCGAGCAACGGGGTCCTACTCTACTGGAGCTGTACCAGATAAAACTACCAACTTTTCGTACGAGTACCTACTCGCCTATTACTACTCCTACTACTCTACCACCTAGCGTACTCCCTACTTTCACAGTCTTCCAGAACAACCACACGACGAGACGAAAAAGCAGATGGCGACGCACAGGCGCCGGATTCGTCCAAGACTCAGGACGCAAGACAGCATTCCAAGATCACGGGACGACAACCACCCTAGGTAGGTAGTCGATGATATGACGTCATCCTATCGCACCCAATCGGATGTCTTGCCTAATTTGATTGGCGTTCAACGCTCGCCGAGCCGTCCTCTTCCTCTAAGTGGAATTCGTTTCAGCGAGGCTCACGGCGCGCCACAAATCAGGGTTAAAGGGTATCAGCGACGGAGTGCGGCGGAGGAAAATCGAAAAAATAAAAGATAAAACGCTGATCGGGCGAGGCCGTTGACCGCAAACCCAAACCTGTACGAGGGGGGGGGACTACAGCAATCGCGATACACTTCCGGGGAAGAAGTGGCCCGGGTTGATTCGTCGACCGTTGGCGAGGCCATTGGGAAGCTATCAATAACTAACTCATCCTGAAATAAATAAAACCAACAACAAGTTACGTCCTCTCCCTCGCGACCAAGAACAACGAACGGGCTTGGAATACAACGCAAGAGCTGTTGTTGAACACATTTGGCGTTTGGTGTCGGTGACGGGAATATACAACTTGTCCGAAACGGAAAAGGAAAGAGAGCGTTTGGAGTCTTGACTATTGATTTTATTGATTGATCGGTGTTAGTGAGTTTTCAAAACGCCTGAACAACAGCAGAGAGACAGGGTACAGACTACTCGGGAAAAAGGAGGTAAAAGGAGAACGTAGTGTCTATGAAAGAACAAAGTTGAAAAACTTGCTGTTCTTCCATAGGCGCCAACGATAGCACCGCTTACTCATGGATCAGTCCGAAAATTTCGAACCAGACAAGAAACGATCCGCTCGTCGTCCTCAGCAGGAACAGGAAGGAAGCAGCGTCGGCAGGAGGCCTCGTTATCCACAGCATCAGCAAGGAGGGTCACAAGAGCATACACAACAACAACAACCGGGAGTGGTGGCTACTGCAAGGGGATTACCGACGTCGTATCAACAACAACAACAACAACAACAACAGCAACAATACGGATTACCGCAGCAACAAGTTCGGCAACCGGGAGGATATCATCCGCAAACATCGGCAGCAGCTGCAGCACCCGACTTGGCGGCCATGGCAACTGCCTCGTATCCCAGCACTGATCCGTACGTGATCCAACAGCAACAGCAGTTGCTGTATCAGCAGCAGCAACAGCAACGATTAGGACAAATTTCGTCGTACGCGGGATCTGCTTACCCAGGGGCTACCGCGGCGGTGGCGGCGGTTGGATATCCGTATTATCATGGAGCCAACGCCGCTGCAACAGCTGGCATGCCACACATGCCAGTGGCAGGACAGTCTTATATACAACCGCGTGCGGGCCGTTTACCGTCTGATCGACCTCTGATTAAATTATCTGTCAGTCTCATTGATACCTACAAACACATTAATACTGTCTATTATGAGGAACGGGATGCTCGCCGGAAAAGCAAGGAGAAAAGCAAGGGAAGCGGCACTAATAACAATGGGTGGGACGACGAGAACTATGATTATATCATTACACCGGGGGAGCTGTTTTATGGAAGATATCGAATCAAGGAACGCATCGGGAAAGGGTCTTTTGGGCAGGTCGTGCAGGCAAAGGATATCGAGTCAAAGCGCGACGTTGCCATTAAGATCATCAAATCCAAAAAACCTTTCCTAATGCAGGCCAAAACTGAAATCGAACTCCTTACGCACCTGTTCGAGAAAGATCCAGAAGACCAGCACAACATTGGTAAGTTTAGTTTAAGAGTGAACCGGTTGTCAGCGGTGAACAATCGTATCACGTTTCTCATCACTTTTTTTGGTTACCCGTAGTACGATTGTTAACACATTTCATGTACCGGAACCACCAATGTCTCGTCTTCGAAATGTTGTCCCTAAATCTATACGAGCTTTTGAAAAATACACAGTTTGGCGGCGTCTCGTTGAAGTTGATCCGCAAATTCGCGAAGCAGGTCTTGAAATCCCTTGCATTTTTGGCGCGGAAAGATGTTGACATAATACACTGTGATTTGAAGCCGGAAAATATCCTCCTGCGTCATCCCAAGGAAAGTGGTGTGAAGGTTATCGACTTCGGCTCGTCCTGTCATTCCAACAAACGGATGTATTCATACATCCAAAGTCGATTCTACCGTTCTCCGGAGGTAATGCTCGGCCTCCCGTACACAGTTTCGATCGACATGTGGAGTTTAGGGTGTATACTTGTCGAAATGCATACGGGCGAACCGCTATTTTCGGGCTCAGACCAGTTTGATCAAATGCAAAAGATAGTTAAAGTGCTCGGGATGATCCCCGACCATATAATGAATCAAACAAATGATCACACGAAGCAGCAATTCTTCGAGAAACCCCGAGGGTCTTCACGGTGGACAATAAAACAATCGAAAGACTCGAAGTCGGATTCGGCAGTACAAGGTTCCAGAATCGTTCCAAGTACCGACCCGATTGCATCTCTGACCGAAGTTGTCACGGCCGGTGCGAGACAAAAGAAAAAATACCCGCACCAGGCGCAAAACTCGGCAAGGAACTACGAACTTTTTATCGATCTTGTCTACAAGATGTTGGCTTACGAACCCAAGGAGCGAATCAAGCCTTTAGAAGCTTTGGAACACCCCTTCATAACAGCCAACGAGACACCTTCGGGCCAAGCCGCTGCCATGAATACCCCTGACTCGTCCGCCGTGGCTCCCTAGTGGTAGTTGCATCTCTTTTCGGCGCCAACGATCGGCGACGAGGTCGATCTTTGGATCGTGTTGTGGAAGCACTGATTCGTTAGATCGATTGTATATGATTTGCTTTTCGGAGCTGTGCCAATAATTAGTAATTGTGTTTTATGCACCGCTGCTAAAGACAACAGCTGTTTTCTCGAAAATTGTTTCGTGTTTCCCTCCCGCCTTTCGTTCCCGAATCAAACCTTGGACTTTAAGGAAATTAACGCCCACCGAGAAATAAGCGATGGCTTCTGATACGTCCACGTAGTGGCTTGCCCATTCGTCTGTAAATGATTGCATCCATTCGGAGAGGCTGACTGACACTCTACGATGGAAAACACCGTAAAGGACTCCTGGGACAGATGAGATACCGTTTACATCAGCTTCCCCGTCATCCATGAGACCTTCCGCCAAATCACGTCGAGGTTGTGCCAACCGAGACTGACCCGCAAGGGGGACCCGCAGAGGAAGGCTGTCGGCCCATGTGCTCCAATCATGCTCGATAAAATCCAAACACTGGAGTATTTCATGCAGATGTGGGCAGTTATCCAAGAGGACGATAAGTTCGTTGAGCGACGCCAGCAATCGCGGACTTTGAGTGTCCGTGGCAGCAGCCAACGCGCGTGCTTTCGCTACAGGCTCTATAAACCGTTTGCGATCCAAAATATTTTTCCAAAGGTCTGTTGGAGGGTCTGCGCGGCAATTATGTGCCACAACATGTCGGATTTTCCAAGCGAGAACCGCCATAGTCCTCTTGATCACGGCTTCACCTTGCCACGCATCCAAATTAAAACCCGAATCTATGAAAACCCGGGACATGTCCAGGTGCTTTGGTTCCAGTATCCATTCAAGACGGCGGTTCGATATCCACACCTTAAAATTCAGTATCAGAAATGAGCCAGGAGTAGAGAGAAAATTTGCGAAAAGTCGTTTCCACTCTGCAAGGGCTAAGACGGTCGAACCTGTAGATTCAAACAGGGACCACAGGGAAGTGTTACCATTTACTGTTTCTTCTTGGAAGAGAACCGGTATCATATCGGCCACGCAATGATTTAAAAGAGTCTCGGTTAATAAAAATGTAGGTGGAGCCGACGCGTACCGATTCAGCACAAAACCGTCATTGCCTTGTACATGGGAACAAAGATCATGTCGACGGATCTCCGAAGGCTCAAAGAGAACAACCGAGAAGGGGACTCTATGAGTGGAGCGGATATGTGCCAGCCAGCCAAGAAACTGATTAATTGGTGGGGCAGTCGAACCCACGGTTTGTGCGTCAAGGAATATTTGGACGAAGCGATACCTTTGGGTGGATCGACACCAACGCTCCAAGTTTTCAATCACCGAGAGCTGTTTCAGCCCTATCGTCTCAATCGGAGGCTCCATGACGTATAATTGCCGAATGATTTCCGTCACCCAAGTAGAAGTCGGGCCACGTTGTAGCCATATGATGGCTCCATCAGTTCTACGGCGAGCCGAGTCCACCAAATGTTTCATCCATGCGAGACGATCCAGAGCATTTGTTGGTCCGGACAATAAATGTAGAGGAAGCAACTGGTGACAAAAGCTTCGCTGGGGCTTCATGGTAAACCTTTGTCGAATACTGAAGATTTCATTGACATTGTGTCTGTCAACTGTGTAGTCGTTTTTGTTTTCATTCTCGTGACTTGATGCCCCGCTGTGAACATCAGTTTCTGTGCGAGATCGCTTTCTACCTTGATGGCTAGTCTCGTCCAAACACTCTTTCTCAGTGTTGGAAATATTCGGAAGAATTTCCGACGATGATCTTTCCATTGTTTGTTTCCAAGCTCTATCCAAAGCTTGACTGGCTTCGTGATAGCATCTCGTCCGAATATAGGCTTCCTCTTCTATCAAAGATAGCGGCTCTTCTCCCACATTCGGTGCATGTGGGACAAGTGTCGCCCATTTGGGAAGCGACACGCTGCGTCTCACCATACCAATGAAAAATTATGCGGGGAGGTGGTACAAGTGTACTCCCCAGGTACGATCGGGAGTATTTTGATTTGTTTGCTGTGAGATAAGAAGAGATGCACGCACAAGTTGCCGTCTCCGAGAAACAAAAGGCCTACTGTGGCGTCCGGTGCGATTGTTTCTGGTGTAGGGTTGGTGTGCGATGTTATCTACCTTGATCGAGTGACGATGTTGTTACTGTTACGAGCCAATGTCCTGTCGCTGCTTGACAGGGAATCAATGGTCTCCTCGCGCGCGTTTGTTGTGCCTGTGTTTACATTAGGAATTTTCTTCAGAAGATTGTCCCAACAGGGTCAGTGTTGCATTTTTATTTCTGTCTTTTGATATTTTTTAGTGACAGCGAATCCCGTTATTATGGGTGAAATGTGACAAAAATAGTGGACAATAAAACTGGGACGTATCCGGTTTTGTGCGCTTATTCTTGATTTTGACGAGAAATATATTTTTAACGGAAAATGTGCGATAAATTCAT
>Ga0051981_10000555_pt1 | contig 18299 bp, 9 predicted proteins | sample CryGey13umfilter_3_FD_59644 | JGI IMG/M metagenome (GOLD analysis project Ga0051981, IMG submission 59644) | Groundwater microbial communities from aquifer in Utah, USA - Crystal Geyser 4/10/14 3 um filter | ecosystem: Environmental > Aquatic > Deep subsurface > Groundwater | place: USA: Utah... | reverse complement strand
CATTTGAGGCAGAAGTGTACTCTTTTGAGTACAAAATTACGGGCGGATAGACACTAGTAGAGGAGAACGCTGTAAATTTTGCTCTGTTGTATCTCTTCTGCAGAATTTCCGACACTGCGCATGTGAAGACGTGGTTGAAAAAATGATAGGCATGACAGTACGAACAGTAAAACGTATGCATTCTAAAGTTTCACAAAAATATTTACCTCGCCGCGCCAAATTTATCACACGTGCAAGGGCTATTCAAAATATATCTTGGTGCGCCAAACGGCGGTAACTGGCGACTTCGGCGAAAAACGATGTCTCGCTCTCCCACATTATTGATCCCCCTCTCGGCCATTGTTGGAGCTTTCACCTTTGGTTTCGTGTAACAATATATATCCATTGTAATAGGACGAGAAAAGAAGCACCATGGCTTGCTGCGTTTCGGGACAACCTGACGAATATATCTATGATGACTACACGCGGATCAGCGTCTCGTCAGTCGGATCGCAAGAGTCTAACACATCCGAAACCAGCGAGGTGCTAAATACGGATTATCGAAAAGTAACACCTTTATTCCGCAACATTGAAAGGGAGAATTGGGAAGGTATCCTCACTTTTCTATCAACTGGAAAATGGAGTAACTCTATGTTGTCGAGTTCTAGTGCCCATTTACGGTGTCCAGCACCAGAGATTCAGGTGAAGACTTGGGTTACCGCATACGATCGAACTGGTAATGCTGAATGGAGTCAACTACCTCTCCATGCCGCCATTTCCTACCTCGCTCCGTATGTAGTCGTTCAGAAACTTGTGCAGATCTATCCGAAAGCTATTCATTGCACTGACAATGAGGGCATGCTTCCGATTCACTTGGCCTTTGGGTTTGGCGCTCCTGAAAATGTTTTGGCGCTCCTCTTGGACCCCTTTCCTGCGTCAGTCAATGAAAAAGGTCTTGGTGGTCGCTTTCCATACGAATGCTGTGAGCTCGGGCCGAATAAAGTGCGTGGTCGTGTTTTTAAGACCATCACAGACCAAGTTGTTCTTCGGACCCGTCAGCAGATCGATCACGAGTGGAGAGAGTCCGCCGTACAAGGGCAAAGGACGATGGGACTGGAAGGAAATTTCGATGTCTCCACGAAGGAGCTACCAGAATTCATCCTAGAACTCCTCCAAGACAGAAAAGAGTTGCAAGAACTGAAAGCCAAGCATCGACTCCTCCAACAAAAAGCGCAAAAACAAGCGGCTGCCCTTGTTGGTGAAAAATCTACAAGCACTCAACAACAAGAGACTTCAATCAAAGCACTTGGAAAGGGACTTAAAGCACCAAGACGTTCAACAAGTAAACCTGCCACTCCAAAAGCGGCGCCAACCCCAAAGAAAGGCAAAAAATTCTCTTTGTAATCAGATAAGATTCACAGTCAAAGAGTTGGTGCGGGATACCCCATTCATGTAATAGTGGAAATGCTCTCCGTTCTTTATTTTTGACAAGAGGCACTCAAGAGATACTTGAATAAGTACAATAATATTACTAGATGTAGCTGCACATTCACCCCACTGCACTTTATACGTAGTCGCACATTCACACAATGCGTTCCCACTGCCAATCTCTTTGCTAACAGTAAATTTGTTCCTAGGAGTAGCTCTTACTGTTAGTTTATTTTCCGGGGCTCACAGTCAATCAGTGCATTGTTTTCTTCTAGAGAACAAGAAGAAGGAATTTTTTGAATAAATACGGCATGTACTGTTTACATTAGAGTTGTGTGGAAGAGGTTGCATTGGACCCTGGGACGTGTCCGGTTTTGTGTGCTTCTTGATTTTGACGAAAAATATGTTTTTAACTTAAAATTTAAGAGAATTTATTTCAAATACGGTATTATTGGCAAAAAATCAACAATAGTTTAGGAAAAATGCTAAAAAATCTTCTTTTTTGAAAAAAGGTATAATTTAAGCGCATAAAACCGGATACGTCTTTGGTTTCGGTAGCAATACGCTTTTCCCTTACACAAGTTTGGTTTGGTTGTGCCTACTACATAATAAATTCGAAAGGTGAATTTTTAAAAATCCTTCTCATGATTTGACAAGGCTAAAATTGTTTTTATATCGGCACGTGTGTGACGCGCGCGCGTTTCGGAAACCGCCGACCAAATCACAACACGAGACACGAGAGAACACGGAAGAGCGCATCTCCGTACCATGGCGACCGGACAGAGGAAAATGGAGAACCATCCAACCGCAGATATGGATAACAATCCACAAGACTTAGCTTCGAATGAAGCCTTGAATGTGTCTATGGATATGACTTTCGTTCAAGAAGAGTCCGTGGACGAATCACACACAACGGAAGACCTCCAAGTGACCTTGCAAGAAGCCATGGCTCTGCGCAAAAATTTGGAATCAAAGTTTGAGGAAGAGGTGGCAACTGCAACTACTGAACAACCAACTTCTATTCGTGATAAGATCGATCACTTTGAAAAGAAAGCAATTCAGAATCGAGTACAAGCTGGCGACCATGCGAAGAAGCCCCCGGCTACGATTGTTACGACCACAAACAAAGAAACAGCTTCAGCGCGCTTGAAAGTGTTCCTCCGGGTCAGACCCTGCGCAAGCAAGGAAGTTTCAACGATTGAGATCTTGGCGAACTCAGACGGAAAGTCTTTACCGACTGCAATTCGTACCTATCCTCCCGAAGCTTCGAATGCCGCCAAAACGGATCGGGTTCGTTTGAAGAACAATGATGCCAACGGGGATGCACACTCGATCAAAGAATACGAGTTTACGACTGTTCTTGATCCCAATACTTCTCAACTATCAGTATTTGAAAAGACAGCCGCACCGTTGGTAAACAATCTTTGTCGAGGCAATTCGATTGGGAAATCTGCCTTATTGTTTTGCTATGGAATAACGAATGCTGGGAAAACACACACGGTATTGGGCGACCCCCGAAAACATGAGTCTTGGGGCATCATGCCTCGCTGTCTTGCAACATTGCTGCAAAAGGTAGAAAATACGGATATGGAAGTTTATCTCTCCTCCTTCGAGATTTACAATGAACAACTACTCGACTTATTGCCTTCGGCCTCGGACAACCAGAATCGCTTTGCATCAAATGGGGCATTTCTAAAGATTCGGGAGGGACCCCATGGTCAAATGATCATTCCTGGATTGGCAGAGTACAGAGTCGACTCAATGAAGATGGCCTTATCGCTCATTCGCCGCGCCAAAGAAGGCCGTCATACAGCACCGAATCACTTGAATAGTCAGAGCAGCCGTTCGCATTCGATTTGTCAAATCACCGTGCGAAAGGGCGCCAAAACTTCAGAAAATGACAACCTGAACGAGATACAACCGACGCAAGATGCTCACCTTTGGATTGTGGATCTGGCTGGAAATGAACGCTCTAAGCGCACCAATGCGGGTTCCCTGCGACAAAAGGAAGCCACGTACATCAACATGTCCTTGATGAACCTTATGCGTTGCCTCACACGTACTCAGAAACCATATCGCGACTCAAAATTGACAATGCTATTTATGCATCACTGGAGCAATCCTGAAAACACAACGACGATGATTGTTAATGTGAACGGAGCTGCGTCGGACTATGACGAGACGCAGCATGTTTTGTCGTACGCCATTTCCAGCAAATCGATCCCAATAGTGGCAACCAAGCAACAAGCAGCGACGCAAGCCAAAGGACCAGAGTATGACTTAGACGGCCGACGCAAAGGTGGGAAGCAACTGACAATGGTACAGAAGGCAGCCAAAATGATGCGAAAATTGTCCCCGAAGCGCGTCATGCCAGCTCGCAAGCGGAAAACCCCAGCTCCCGTTATTCAAGGTCCTTTTGGACAAAACATGGATGGACTCGATTATCCAGCAGAGAAGAAAAAGCGACGCGATGACGATACACTAGCCGCTAAAGGAGCCCGCACCGTGGAAACACACGCTCAACATTCACTTCCATCCAGTCGCGAGGTGGCGTCATTGCAGATGCAGCTTGCCGTGTCGAAGGCTGAAAATCAAACCCTTCGAAGCAAATACCGAGAACTGGCCCAGCAATTGGAGTCCGCAGAAACTTCAATTCGGTCGGAGGTCGCGGAAGAAATGCTGCAAGAGATGATGGACATGCGACGACGGTACGAGACGACAATCAACAAGCTCAAGGAATCCTTTATTGGATGCGAGGAGCCTCAAGACCCTGCCCATCTCGAACAAGCTCAATCGAAGATTGATGAACTCGTTGAGAAGGTGGAAGAGTGTGAGGAGGAAATGTCTCGGATGTCTCGGATCCATCGTGCAGAGTTGAAAGAGATGAAGGAGGATTTCGAGGTAGCACTTTCAGCAAAGGATGAAGAAATCAAGCAATTAAAAGAACAATTAGCCCAAACGATACTTCAAGCTAATGAAGAGCCACTATCACGGGGAACAATTGAAGTGGCCGAGCTCAAAAAACAATTAGCCGCCAGTCGCGCCGAAGTTGAACAAGTGAAACGTAGTAAGGAGGAAATGGTGAAGGGTTACGAACAACTCCTGGCTCCTGATGAAGAAGAAGACGAGTCAGAAGCAGAAGAGGAGGAAGAAGAAGAAAAATCGCCTACACCACTTAAAAAGACAAATATAGATGGAAAGACTTTGAATCCAAATAATCTTGGTACTGCCGATGACATTGAGGCACCCGTATTGTCCTATCCTACCCCCAATACAACGGAGCGCAACGAAAAGATGTCACATGCACCCACAGCAAAGCAACAGCCTGTTGAATTTGAATCGATTTCAACCCATTCTCTTGACGCTCAAAGGGACGAAGCAACTACAACCTCCATTTCGACCCCTCAAAAGATCAATGAAAAAGAAAATCATGCTCCCCCTAGTTCCAAAAAGCAGACTTCCGACCGGAAAGCCTTGTCTACCCTGAACAAGAATCTACCAGAAAATGATGATATGTCAGACTCTGATAGTTTTGGCCCCGAGAAATGGCTTGCTCCTAAACGACCTGCAGTTAAGGATCCTAAGACTGGATTGTTCGCCCGTCCTCCTGGGCGTGCTCCGTCCGTAGCAGACAGATGGGATTCAAAGAGGGGTGCTTGGCGTTTATCGATGGCCAATTAGTTACTCGGGCCACTCCGATTACTACCACTGTAGTTGTCACAACAGTAGTTGAATTAAAAATTACCGATTGCCACCTGTGAAGAGATTGCCAAGAAGCGGTGTATATCAAAATAAAACAATAATAGGAGTTCTAAATTATAAGTGAGTGCTTGGAATACATCTTACTGTCCGAAGTCATAAACGCTTGGCGTCTTGACGTTGTGAATGTGATCTTGCTCCGTCATTTCGATGTGCTCGACGTAATCTCCCGTAAGCGAGCCCTCGTCTGCATTCGTCAAATTTTCACGATACCGGCCTGAGAAGTCGCGAATGACCCACGACCGTAGTCGGTAGTTTTCAAATCGACCTAGCCACCCTGTTAATAGTTTCTTTTGTGGGAGAGATTTAAAGTACTCGGTTTCATCCACGTCGACCGGGATGTCAAGCTGCTGAAGCGCCCATTCCGTCGACCCACCTAAGAGGAACGTTGTAACCATCACAACAAAAATGGTCGTAACCACAAAAATATTTTGGTTGCCGTTCGTATTTGGAAAGGTACGAACCAGGGCGTAGGACACAGCTCCGCGAAGTCCAGAAAACCACAACATATGTGCTGTTCGCCATGGAATTTTTGATCCTACTGTCGTTGCAACATCATCAAATTTTCGGAGTTCTCCTTCTTCTTCTACATAGTCGGAGTTAACGTGTTTGTCCTGTGAAACATCCCTGACAAGAAGGTTGTATAGGAAGGTGATGGGATAAATGTTAATCGCACGTCCCAGGAAACATGCGAGCAGTGCACATCCAATGAAGCCAAAATGAAAGGCTTCTGTACCCACAAGTCCAAACACAGAAAGACCGAGCTCCAAAAAGATGATGGTTTCTGTAAAGTGTGCCGTTAGGCGAAATACTGTGTCAGCATTCTGCTGAGAGGTTGGTGAGAGGTTGGGGACAGCGTAGCGTCGCGCTGCAATACCAGTGAAGAGCACCGTGACAATGCCGCTGAGTCGTAGAATTTCAGCCACAACAAAGGGAAAGTACATAATGACAACATAAAGGCAAAGTTCAAGAAGGGGCGTCGACCGCATGTCAACCTTCTTGAACAGATACGCTACCGCCAAGCCAAAGACGACCCCCAAGCACAGTGAACCAACAAAGCCAGTCAAAAAGTCGAACATAAATTGAAAGATTTCTTCACCTACTGCCAGCTCACCGTCGGCGTGGTTTTCAATGAGATGGGCCAAGGCTTCAAACAGAACAAGACCGACGGCATCGTTGATGACAGATTCGCCAAAGACTAAGTAGAACAAACGAGGGTCCACTTTTTTGGACGAAAATACAGCCAACGTGGAGACCGGATCGGTTGCCGATATCAAAGCGCCAAAGGCCAACAACTCTAGGATAGTCACGTCGAACGTAAAGATCCCACTCACTACATGAAGCATACCGGCCACGGCCAACGTACAGATGACAGTCCCCAAGCACGCATAGAGACAAATGGGAGTCATGAAACGGAAGAATAGGTCACGTCGAACATGGTATCCACTGTTGAATATGATCGGTGGCAATAAGATGACGAAGAAAACGGTGGGGGAGAACGAGATAAGTGAATCGGCCATATCGTGATCGGGAACGAACGTATGGAAAAGGGCACCGGCAATCATCCCGACAAGAATGATCATGGCAGCTTCAGGGAATACAGCACCGATTTTGGGATGATCATGAAGGAATTTCTGTGACCGACAATGGATTAGAAAAAAAAAACGAACGAACGAACGAACGAACGAACGACACAGTGCCAGAAAATTTCCGTCTACTTACACTGAGAAGTATAACCAACGCAAACAGAGTCAAGTAGAGAGTAATATAAATAGAGACACCCCGACTGGTTTGTTGCCATACAGTCCCTGCCGTGCTGACCATGGTCAAACTATCACTATATCTTCTAGCAGGCGATGCAAATGCGGAAGAAACGAATCCGTCCAAGTGCGAAATAAAAAGAAAAATCAAGGCAATAATGATCTGAATCTTTCTTGTGATTCGTTAAGTGTAAATCAATTGGCACATCCGTGCCGACAAAATTACTGTTCACTGTAACACGGAAACGTCATCTGCGTGAACTGACGTTGCAAGGACCCACGACACGACCTAAATAAAAGAGCCTAGCGGGCTTCCACTATCTACGACGGGTGAACTAAGTATGTAAGAAAGTGGGATTGTGCCTATTATACCACATAAACCTGGCAAGTCCCAGCAAACTTCCCACATTATGGCGCAACAGTCCTTTTCACAAGTAAGTACCTAACCTTTGTACTACCTTCCACATGAAGACATGTTTTTGGTCGCTTGGTCGTGAATAAACTCCCTATCAAGGTACGACGTGTCGGATGCGGCCCTCTCTACCAAGTAGACCAGTCCGGAGCGGTGTATCACCAGAATGACGCCCAAATGAAGACATGGATCAGCACCTACCTAATTTGAAGGAAGAATTTCACTCTTCGGGTCGATTCCAGTCGCACTCATCTGTTCCGTAGATACCAAGCCACAGGATTCGCTGTCGACCCCAGTTTGACACGAATTTGGATTTGTTTTCGCATTGTAATCACGTACCACAAGCGTACTTCATTTCTTTCTGTACATTCTTGATAATACTCTCTGTCCGTAACATTAGCTTGAAGGGTCGTTCGGGATGCATACAATGAAGTTGTCGACGGCACTGATCCAATGCACCACTGGGCAAGTTGGTCATGTCCGATGGTAGGCGAGTCAAACCCTGCAGAAGATCACGGGTAGCCTGTGCTTCAGCCTCAAAGTCTTTTTTGGCTTGAAATTGTGTTTCTAATTCACGGGCGCGTCTCATCATGTGAATAGCAAAGCGACCTGTGATTGTAATGGGGTAGATATGCGTCGACCCAAAGAGCGCCTGTTCCAACCATGCCGCCGTGTCGTTACAAACGCCATTGATCCCATAACCTCCATTAGGAAGCTTGAAGTCGGACCCAACCGTCGTGACAATCAACGCCTGAATGGCAGCAAGACGAACTGCAGGAAGGACATCGGTTCCCTTGAGGCGACTGCCGCAGTCTATATCTTTGATCCATGGCACATCGACATTATTATTGGAAGCAAAGGCACATAGACCGTCGATGGAAATAAAATGTTGAATGTTAACGTTCTTCAAAAGAGGCCCGTTTTTGATATCCAGATTAAGTCCACCATGACATAGCGCCGTATATGACTTGCGATCTTCAATATCACTAAAGCCATTTTCAACCATGGCCGCCAACGGGCAATGAGTGAACGATCCGTCCTTTTCTTTGACACAGAGACCCATCCCAAAAGTTGTAATGTGCGATGTCACTGCCACTTCGACATCATGACCCATCTCGATGATCGCCTTGACCAATTCTTCTGGCTTTCGTATTTCTACACCATTCTCCAAGATGACGAGGAATTCTTCTTTCGATTTCATGTGCATCAAATAATTAGTAGAAAGGCGATTCAAAAGCACCGACAGGAGACGATTCTGAAGAATTTCACGTTGGGTGTGCGTCGACAGGGCATCACCGTAGCCCAAGCGTAAATCGGGAAAGAGGCGGTCATCGATCGGTACGGAGGGTTTTAATACTTTCGAATCAGGATCATAGGACGTACGTTCCGATACTTTGCCTTCCATTGTATTTATTGTGTCGTGCCAATCTCTTTCAAAGTGGAATGGATTCGGAACCATGTCAGGCTGATGGGGGTTTGTTTCAGATTCTTCTTTGGGAAGGGTACCACCGAATGGAATTTCACACGCCACTTCTCCACGGCACATGACTTCCCATGGCGTTGGCCCCGTTTCTTTCCCTGTCACGCGACTTTGTTCGTACTTTAACTCTGCCAAATACGCGATCTGCTCGACAAAAATAAAAGATGTGAGGTAAAGTCATCGATGGCGGGACATCGATACCTATGTTAGTCTTCATCATCAGATCTTACATTGTACAGTGTCATGGGCATACCCGAGTGATCCACGAGGTTGTCTTCGATGTTTTCCTTTTCTCCGTGCCGTTCTTCCTTTCTCGTGAAGAACGACACGGCCAATCGAGCGATCCTCGCCGTGAAGGTATCCAGGAATCCCGCTCCAGGTAAAAGTGCGGTCCCTAATGTAGGGCCCAATGCGCGCAACAGTCCAAATCCAAGTGCTGCCTGCAACTCACCCTCCAACCAACCTGGTAATTCGTCCGAAACAATCGAGGGGCGCAAAGTGGAAAGGTACGTCCCCAAACTCATCATCTTGTACTTCGATTGGTACCTGTGGACAAATGCTGGATTCAGATCGACGACAGAAACATGACGATTGCTTTCATCATGTAACAAGGTAGGATCACGAATAAGACGAAAAGGATCTTTCGTATCCTTGCCGAAGAAAGTCGACGAGTATATTTTTTCCAATCGCTTCCGGATGCTTCGACGGAAAAGAGCCACCGTCCCCAATCCTACAACGACTGAACTGATGATCGCCCCTTGAAGGATAGATCGTGCGGTAATTTTAATGTTATCAAGAGATTTATCAACCATGATAGAGATCACAGGTAAATATTCCTGCTCGTTAGGATGAACAACTTGTATTTTTTGAAGGCCAGTGATGCACTGTCAATGGTACGTTGCGATGAGTCTCTGTCCGTGATCTGTGAATGCGCTGGAAACCTCGATACTATCAACACAGGCCAACGGAGTAACAAAAATCTGATCGACTCAATACATTGATCAACATCTACGACAAAGGTTATTCGTTCAGAAGTAGGTTGTCATAGACAGTCAGAGTCAGCAGCTTCCCATTCACGAAACAAAATAATGAACGCCAAGGTAAAACCTACCTACTCGTGTTAATTTATTGGGAGCCAGGTTAAAACCTGATACATAATCGGGGAGATCCCAGCCCACGTGCGAAACGAAAGGGCCTACCACGTCGCTATGAAAGTATAATAGTCTATTGTCAATTCCATAGTTCAAGGCTGAACTTGATGTTGTTCTCTTTATACTGTTAGTCCGCTCGCTGTGCTCTGCACAGGAGACCGGTTTGTGTGAAAAATAAAAATAAAAAAATCGAGCGTCGTTCGTGACATACCGCAAGAGTAGTTAGGTACTCGATGTGGGTTTGTACGCAATTCTTATCATTGAAAAAACCTGCCTCCACTCTTGTATGCCACCGTCCATGGAGAATGGAGACATTCGTTATTTCTCTGTCAGCCGTCGCCAAAGCGGCGGCCTTGGCTTGCACGGGTGTTTACTTGCATCGACGAGGGTTTGTATCGACGCCTCAAGCCAAGGAAATGCTTAGTCGATACAGTCAACAGATTGGTTTACCGTGTCTCTTCTTTAGTAAAATCATAGCAGCACAAAATGGTAGGAGTAATGATGGTGGTGGCACGTCATTCTTTGACGAAACGACAGGATCCGACATTGGTGACGACGGAACAACGCCGAATCAATGGGTACTCGGCTTGCTGGCCCTGTGGCCGGTGTATGTCGTTTTCTGCGGTTTACTAGTGGGTCATGTCATGGCATCTACCACGAAACTGTCCACAGGACAACATAAAGCTCTGCTAGTAGCGACAGCGTTTGCAAATAGCACTGGATTGCCAACCACGTTACTTTCTATGATGACAACAACAACAACACCCGACGATCCAACTCGATTCTTGTCCATATATCTGATACTCTATCCTATATTGCAATGGGGTATTGGCGGTACATTGCTCGGGTTGGATGAACCAGTGAAACTGTCGAATGCTACTATTGTGCATGATCAACAACAAGAACAAGTTCAATCGAACATAGCAACAACAAACAGTTCAATTCTTCAAAATGATGATGACGGACACGATGATGACGATGAAAGAGACAGCAACAACAACACCGATGAGGAGGATGCAGGCTTACTGGAGAACGAAAACACTTCTACAAGTCTACTTCATGAGACATGCCGAATCTCAGTCAACAGCAAAGACGTCACCAACACCATATTTCACACGTTTTGGTCCACGGCACGGCGGGGTTTAGATCAGCCACCTGTTGTCGGTGCTCTAGCAGGTTGGTTTATCGTTTCTATACCTTTCCTGGCCAAACTGTGGACTGAAGGAGCATGTAAATGGCTAGGACAGGCGATAAAAACGATCGGCGAATCTGCCATACCCATCAACATGGCTGTTTTGGGGATCAATTTATCCATGACCTTTTCGGGCAGCAATAACGGCAACGAGACAGGCTGTTTCGCTGATCGGAAACTCCTTATCTCCGTGACTCTTGGCAAGCTTGTGATAATGCCTACTATCGGGCTCTTTTCGTCATGGATCTTACGACTTCTGTTCTCTGTGGATCCTTCCATTATCATGGTCGTGTCTCTCGTTTTTTGTACGCCGACGGCGAATGCTGTGATTGTAATGACAGATTTATCTAAAGTACTCGACATGCAGATCAAAAACGGAATGGCACGCATGCTAGCTACGCAGTACATTGTGGCACCCGCGCTATTGTCCTTGTGGGTTATGCTGATCTTGCACATCTCGCAAGCGAGATGACGCCTGGTTCCCCAACGTACTGTTCGCCCAGGAAGAGACGATGGAATCACGGTAACCTCGATAGATTTCGCTTGGGGATACTACTATTACGTCAGGTACTGTGTTGTTTGTGATTCTCTATGATAAATAAGATGATGATGATGGTAAGCAGAGAAATTCGACACAACTCTGACATAACTGTAAAAATAACTGAATACGAAAAAATGTAACAATTGTCAATAGTGCCTCCTCCCTAATCAGCAATCGGCGAACAAATCGCTTGAACGACAAACAACGTAGCATAAAGTGCCGCTTTTTTATTTCGAGATTACGACTCCAGAAGCGGCGGAAACAGGAGAATGCGATAGGATATACGTTTTCGTAGAAACGTAGAAGATAATAATGAAGCCTTAATAGTCTCCACCGCCACCGTCGTCCCCGAACAGGTCCCCGCCACCAGCCGGGGCTTCTTCTTCTTCCACTTCCTCTTCTTTTGGGGCCTCTTCTGCACCACCGGAAGCAGCACCTCCGCCGCCGCCGCCTCCACCGCCGCCACCACCGCCTCCGAGTGGAATGTCCTTCACTTTTTCTGCACCCGCCGCCAAGATTTCGTTGATGTCCTTGCCATCCAAATCTCCGGTAAGTTTGGAAATTTCGTCGTCGTTGGCGGCGACTCCGGCGGCTTCGAGGACAGCCTTGATGTCATCGGCTGAACCTTCCTTGCCTCCGATTTTACAAAGTAGCAGTGCTGCGATCTCAATCATTGTCTATATATTTTGGATTGTCGTTTCCAAACTAAACACCGTGAAGACAGTTTCCATCGTTGCTTGCACCGACTATTTCGATTTAGCATTTTTTTAGTACAGGGGGTAACTTGGTAATCTTTCGAAATTCAAATATAAATTATGATTCTTCAAACACATTTTTTTCCAGCAGGGATATGGCTTGTCCCGTCACCTTTTTTCGGGCCTATTCTCGGCAGGCGTCACGCAGCGTGCCGATCGTCTCGATTTGAATTCACAAGCGAGGAATTCTCGCCAAAACGAACTACAAGCGAGGTAAGGCCATTTTGTTCAGCGACTCTTCTTCGATACGACAAGCAAGTCTCTCATCATGCCAAAAGGCAAGGCTTCGACCACAACTACGAATCCAACAAGTGGACGCAAGATTGATCGGAATCAAATCGCCATTACCATGAGCGAGCTTGAGTTTTCCCCTTCCACCCTTGAAGTGGACTACGACAAGAATCTGACCGAGCTCTATCGTGCGATTACGGATCAAGATTGGGAGACGGCCGTCCGTGTTTGTAAGCAGGACCCCGATCAAGCAGCGACATGGGTCGTCCGTCACTATGAACCGGAAAATGAAGAGGTTAGAGGAGAAGACGAAGACCTCGAGATCATGTGGAGATTCTTGCCACTTCATTCGGCGTGCGCCCGCCAACCTCCTTCCGCGGTAGTGACAGCATTGTTGCATGCGTACCCAGATGGAGCCAAATGCCAAGACGACCAAGGCATGTATGCATTGCACTATGCATGTGGAAATCAAGCTAGTCGCGACGTGATTCGTTTGCTTCTTGTTTCTTTCCCTGAGGCTGCTCAAATGGTTGATCCGCGTGGAATGCTTCCGATTCACTACCTCGCTTGCTGGGGTCCTTCTTCGATTGCAGTGGTAGATATGCTTTTGGTGGCAAACCGCGATGTCGCTCAAGTCCGAGACATGGATGGTAATACCCCAATGGATTTGGCGCGAGAAGGGGACTATCCGGAACGCGAGGCTGTCATTACGGCTTTACGCAAATGGAACAACAATAGGAGTAATGGCGGACATGGGAATGAGAGCACTAGCATGGTCTCGGGCAATCGCAGTCAGTCGACGAAGCGATCGTCACAGTCAAAGGCTTCGGGTCGCACTTCAAGCTCGAAGACGACGACCAAATCGAGAAAGTCTACTTCCTCGCGTTCCCGTCCTATTCAGAGAAAAAACACAGATGATTCTATGAACTCTACTCAACGATCCGGCGGAAGCGGGACAAACCACGAAGAAAAGAAAGACGACCCAATCGTGGTGGAGGACATCCATCGCCTTGTTGCCGGCGAAGTTGCAGGTATCGCCAATCGAGGTGCACTGAAACCTGCCATTTCTCCAGACGAGGTCAAACGAATGCAAGAAGAGATCCGTAGCCTCAAATCTGAAAGAATTGGTATGTCAAAACGGCTGTCCGAGGCGAATTCCAAAGTTACTGAACTTGAGGAAGCCAACAAGAAGATTCAAGAACAAGACAAAATAATCGAACAGCTCAGAAATGAACTAAGTACAGGGGAAGAATCAGCGGTGTCGAGTACCAATATCTATGCAAAGGAATTGGAAGAAACGAAGGCGAAGTTGAAAGATGCCAAATCAGAACTCAAAGGTTTGCGTTTGAGTCTCACAGACATGATGGAGCAACATCAGTCTCAGAAGAAAAAATCAGGAAACATGAATGATCGTCTCGCATCTCTGGTCTACAGTCTAGAGTCCATGATGGAAAGACAATCATCGTTGGAAAGATCAGTCAAAGATCGACGCGAAAAGCGGCAAAAGGCACTAAGAGAACGAAAAGAAGCTCTGAAAAAGTTGCTTGAGTTAGATGACGCTTCTGACGACGAAGAGCAAAGCCTTGAATCTAGCTTCAAAAAGCAGACAAAGGAAATGGAGGCTATCGCTGCGGTTATCAATGCGGCCAGGGATTAGAAGAAGGAATGAAATATTACGTGCATTCTTTGTTTACGCTTGTAAGCGATACAAACTGCTTCATTTTATGTCACTTTTGAATGTAAAATTATGTTATCGTCTTGAAAATATTCGCGCTGTGCACTCTATCCTGCCTCGAGCGTCAGCATAGACAAACCAATCCTAGGATGTTGATTTTTAGGAGTATGCACGTGTCAAGATATACAATAGGGTCTTCATACAGATCTTACGTAGAGTATATATATTGACAGTGACTGTTTGAGTTGTGGAAAATTTGGACTTTGGAGGGCAACTAATACATCATCTCAGACCAATATTGGTAGGAATAAAGTTGGTCAATGGAACTATCTGTAGACAGGCGCAACGGACCTGCGCAACGAAAGGGGAGGGCGGAAGAAGACATCGAACCAGGAAGGCACAACGGTGTAGAAACCATCCACACACCCTACTGCCTACTCCTGCCATAACTATACAATAGGGAGGGAAGGTTGTCTGATCCTGTCAACCGAAGAAGGAATATCAAGACTTCTAATCTAGACTATATCGTTAGGAAAGAGAACTGTGGATTTACCGTTGATTTTTTTTTGTCCAAGCTTGATAGTCGCACCCACCTCATAATGCAGCGACGTCGTCGAAACGAATCCCTCGGATCTCTTGAAATTGACACTAGATATTCGTCTCCAGCTCCTATAGCAAATAGCCCACACGAAAACAAAAATCTTTCGTCTCCCACTTCGGACGATGAAGTCGAGGAGCAAATGTACCGAGAGTTTATGGTTTCTGATGATGACTTGGGAGGTGACTCGGATTTAAATGAAAACAGGACCGTGCAAATACTGAAGTCGCAAGGTCCTGTAAACTATGCATCACTCCTTCCATGGAAAGATGAATTTGATGAACAAGACGAAGGCATCGATGCGGACGACGAAGGGGGACCGCGCAATAGACTTGACACTGACCATGGACCTAGCACACCAGTCGCCGCCACGGCAATGTCTCCCGGTGCGTTGCCTCTATCTGATTCAAAGGATCTTCATGTAAAAGGTCAAGAAGATGCCATGCTAGTTGATGATAAACCTTGGAGGCTCACACCATTTCGAGCTGGTAAAGCTAAAGACAGTCCCATCGGAACTCCAGGGGTGGCAGTCTTTCGGTATTTTCGCAGCAAATTATCAAAGCATACGACACCAGCTATCGATACAACGCTTGGACCTCATAATGGCGATGATGCGGAAGAAGATGGCTACGAAGATGACCTCGAAGGAGAAGATACATTGAGAGGAGAGGAAGATGGTGCCGCAGAGGATGTGTCTTCAGACGCAACTTCGACCGACTCCGAACCAGCCGAAGACGACGAATACGTAGACGATGAGGATGATTTAGTTTTTTGGGACGATAATGATTCTCAACCACCTACATGGAATCCACCAATAGACTGGGATGGACTTACAATGAACCCTCTACCGATACACTTTTGTCGTTCAATGGGGTATTCTCGAGGATCCGACCACCGTCGACGTACCTCATACTCCTCACTTCCCGACGTCACTGAAAAGGATCCAATGAACATAAGTGGCGCCAATGAACTTGTCTGGGAGCATGCTTTGTTTCTACAATCTGTGTGGCAGTTACTAACCGAGCGGGATTTCATAGGCGTGGAAGGCTCGGTTGACCTGTCAGACAACATTTGGAAGAAAGGACCGCTGAAAAAGTGGTCGCTTGCCGTTCGTAAAAACTCTCACAGATGGAAAGTTAAGTATTGCGAAGTGCGCCGCGGAAATTTAACTTATTATGATGACTCGGGGCAGGAAGTCCGAAAAACAATTCATTTGCGAAGATCAGACACTGTGGTCCAAGCCAAATCAGATCATCGCGATTCCTTCGTATTCGAAATTGTGCAGTCCGGATCTCCCACTCGTTTATGGATGGCCAAGTCAGAAGAGGATCTGCAAGCTTGGATACGGACGCTACAAGCTGCTATGATTGGAGGTGACGAAGGCTTGACAGAATCGCGGCCTGTAACCAACTACGGTCCCTATCAACAAGGAATGGATTCCTATCTCCAGCTCCGTAACCAAATTCACAGTCTCGATTCACCGTATGGATATAAAAGCGTTATTCGTCTTGCAACCGATAGCCCAATACAAGTGCCAGTTCGCTGGATCCGCGACTCACCCGTCGCGCTGGGTGGAAGTGAGGGTAAGGACGTGTCCAACGCACATAGTTCGAACAAAACAAACGTTGCTAGACATACCGGGCCATCACACAGAAATGTCCAGAAATCAATTGCACAGTTCTGGAACGACATGCGAGGGACCACATTCGGAGTAAATGGTTTTGTCGTTCCAAGGGATACTCCTCTAGCAGCTGAGCGGATCGTTGGGGCATTGTCGAGGTGTATTTTGGAGTTTGACCGTGCCTTTGCAGAAGAAAGTGAAATCGATATGGATCCGACATCCTTGATTTCTGAGCTACAAGCTTTGTCATATACTCGCGACATATTGTTGTCTGTCTTTCGCACGAAACAACAACAAGATGCCATTTTTGCGGTCCACAATTTGCTTCGTAATGACAGTCTAGTACGCATTGAACCAGTGGAAACCCCCGAAGATGCCGCTGCTGTTCATTTGGAAGTTGCATTTGCAGGGGACGACATGCCCGGAGACGATTTTTCGCAGGTCGAAGAAATCAGCACGTGGTTATGGACTCGACGGAAGGACTCTCCCACTTCATTTTGGAAAAAACGATTTGCCGTCTTGAGTGACGGTGTTGTATTGAGCTATTTCGAAGCTGCCACGCCACGCCCTCATGGATTACGCGGGCAATTAGCTTTGAACGGTGCAACGGTCGAGATCGAGGATTCGTGTCCAGAGGGGCGCGAGGAAGATAAATTTGTGCTTTGTGTGAATACCACCGATGAGCAAAGATGGCTTTCTTTTGAAGAAGAAGATATAATGAAGAAGTGGAAAAATGCCATACAACGTACGATCGATTCCTGTTCTCAACATCCACCGTCAATGGAAGTGAAACAGAAAAAGGGCGCCATCAGTAAGCTCGCTCTACCAGCGTCAAAAATGATTCGTAGTGCAAAAGACGGAGGAACGAAAGTGCTTCGCACAGCCAAAGGTGGTGGAATCAAAGTGATCCGAAGTGCCAAAGATGGTGGGATGAAAGTTTTTCGGAGTGCCGTCGGTATTTTACGGCAAAAACAACCGGACGAACTTTCCGCACGCCCGGAGCTTCCTCGCCGACCTTCGATGCAGATGCTCATGAGTAACACTCCATTGACTGGTAAAAGGGATCCGACGGTGCAGTGTGTTGCGCAGCAAACGTATCGCTTTGCGGTTGTTGAGAACACCGAGACGCCGGATACAATTTGTTTCGTGCAGGCTAAGGTATTTCAAGCATTTATGCTCTCGGGAGGAACAGGTGGCCGTTTATCACGAGGCGATGCTCTGATTGAAATGGAGTTTGATGTCGGCGAGGAGATCGTCGATGAGCCTCTAGACTTTTAAATTGTGATAGCGTCGAAGCTCATTACTATGGGATACTCATACATAATTTCCAGCGTGACGTCGATGGGTGCCTAGGATGATTTTCTGGTATAATCCGCACACGCGTTGTTGATGTGAAAATTTTTGGAGCGCAAGCCCTGTCTCACCAAGTGCCCCATCCAATGATTGTCGCGCCCGAAGCACAAATATTTTTTTTATGTCGTGCAAGACATTTCATCATTTTTGCTTATTGGGAAACACTAAGAGATCTACAGAAATATCATCACCATGGCGCAGGAAGACTCATCTATAGGCGTGGAAGTCTCTGCCGAAGTGAGCATGATTGAGGACGTATCTGGTGTTGCATTATCGGCCAAAGGAACTGCTACATCCGCCATGGCAGCATCAGAGCCTATTAAAACCGTCACAAGCATTGAAGAGGGACGCTTGGCGGATGAAA
>Ga0051981_10000551_pt1 | contig 18336 bp, 8 predicted proteins | sample CryGey13umfilter_3_FD_59644 | JGI IMG/M metagenome (GOLD analysis project Ga0051981, IMG submission 59644) | Groundwater microbial communities from aquifer in Utah, USA - Crystal Geyser 4/10/14 3 um filter | ecosystem: Environmental > Aquatic > Deep subsurface > Groundwater | place: USA: Utah... | reverse complement strand
ATCGCAAAAGGAAACGGGCAATGGCTATGATGATGCTCTTGCCAGTCTATTCGCCAACTTGGATGTAGCTACACAAAAGGAATTGGCTGCGCAACTTTACAAGGGAGAACCTGCAAATGGAGGTTTATGTGTCTGGGTATCCGCTTTGGGAAGTATCCGTCAAGGTGTATGTTTGGTCGGGGACTCGGGAAGTGCCATGTGGCCGTCACTGGGACAAGGTGCCAATTGCTCACTCGAATCCGCGGCCGTCTTTTGTCAGTCCTTCAAGGATGTCGTGGCCGCTTCGTCGATTACTGCCAGTCCAACAGAAATAGCGAATCATATCGTTCAAGAATTTAACGACCGTCGTCATCAAGATGTTACGGCGGCAGTGGATTTGACGTTTGGAGGGATCGGAGCAAAAACATCGCGTGGTTCTCAAAATGCTCCGCTGTCGTACAAGATGCAAATCGTTGGTATGATGTTTTTGAATAGGATCACTGCGGGTCTTATTCCGAAGCCAGCTCTCTTTCGTCTCATGTTAGGAGAGGATATTGCGTATTCAACGGCACACAAATTCCATTTTGGTTATGAAAAGTTAATTTGTTTGTCGGCAGTGGCGTTTGTCAGTGTCCCCTTCGTTACGATGTGGTTTCTCAGATAAGAAATGCGAGGAGAAGAAAGATTGAGCATACGTAAATGATTCATGTTTAATCAATTGAATCTTTCGTTTGTTCCCACCCTCCCTCCCCCCAGCTACACTCAAAACACCCACGATGGCTCACTCGCATGAGCTCTCCACATCGGGGATCGTATTATGAAATTCTGAGGCAACCCAGATATAGCAATCCATGTAAGGATGGCTAACAAATTCTAAGTCAACAAATGTCACTACCTTTTGTCCTGCAAGTTCTCCAGAGAGGCGAATGGTTACTATATCACTGAGTGCGGAAGAAAGATTTCACTTTCATACGATCAAGAACCTTCTTCCTCGTCTACCATACTGAGGATCCAGTATCCTGTTGAAAGGACAATAAAAATGCAAAACCACATAGCGCCGTAAATGACAGCCTCGTATACAACATGGTACGAGTGGCCGATGAGCAAATACTCCACGGAAAGTTTTTTTCCTAGATTCCAACAGGTTCGACTAGTACCCGTACCACGTTTAACTTTTTCACCAAAGCCTCTGTCTCGTCCGAGACTTGGTACTGCAAAGTTGAGAGACCCGTTTCCGTATCCTGCGCATTCGCGGTATTCTTTCGGAATTGTTCTGTCGTGTCTAGGCCGGGAACTCTTGCGTGGGGAAGTCCGGTGAACGCCCCGGGGCTCAACACACGAAAGCCTCCATTAAATCGTTTAATACGGTACCCCATATTGTCATCTTCAATGCCCCAACCAGCGAGAATATTGGAATATCCATTTACCTTGCGGTAAATATCTGGCGTCATCATCAAAGCGCCGCCAACATTTGAGGGGCTTAGTTTTCGTTTGACAGTCTTGTTGCCTTCTTGCCGGGTGGTCTCTCGAATGAGTTTAGTGGGACTACTTCTGTAATCGTAACATGACGAGCACGTTTTCCGGGGGATCTGATCGACGTCATGAAAGATCAAGTAGTTTGGAGGTGCGCTTGATTTCATAATGTAATCGAATCCAGCATTAAAGAGAAATCCCTTGTTAAAAATCCCCTCTTGTGTTTGCTCGATGATATAAATAGTTGTCACAGCAATCAATTCTGGTCGCAAAAAGTCAGACATGTAGTCGAGCCACTGTCTTAAATTCTTCTCCCGGTCTATACCCTGACTTCTAAGATCCTTCGATTCTCGAAATGGTATAACAATGGCAAGATGTTTCTGATCAGGCGATGCGTTATTACGAGCAGAAATATTCGGAGCCACTTTTGGCTCCCCTTCTTTGTTTCTTGTTCCTGTCTGACTATCGGGATTATTTTTTCGAAGCTGTGGCGTCTTGGCGATGTGGGGTTGTTCCTGCTTCTGTGTCGTCGCAGCTTGCTGTTGTTGTGCTGCATTTCTATTATCCATACCCGGCGGTGACTTTGAACGATCATTCTGTATGATAGAATCTATGTTTCGCTGATGATGACTCTGTAACATCACAAACTCGATCACACTAAAAAGGACGAAAAAGGCCATGCCACACCACATCATGTGTCGTTTGGATAGTTTCCAAGGAGAGTGCCGTCCTGGGCGACGAAAAGAAACTGTCCGGCTGCTCAGCACGTCCATCACGGTAGATGTTGATGGTGTACGCGATGGCTTGGTTTCTTCTGTTGCTCCCCGAGTTGGGTGGACACGGGGGTCATCGTCGCATAAAATGTGAGGCAATGTGACCTCTAATCGTAAATCCGACCGAAAGATGAGACGCGAATCAAACGTGGCGAGAAAAACTGGAAAATATCTCGTTCGTATGATATATGGGAAACACGACTAAAAGAGGGGCTCTATCCCCGTGGCTGGTGGCTGCTGTTTGGCTCTTGTCATTTGTCCTTTTTTCGCTAATTGTAAATACTTTAAACTGAAAGATGTTTCAAACACCACCCAGAAAGAAAGCTGACACGGACATACTGGTGAGTTGTTTAGAGGAGACCACACCATTGCCTCAGCAAGTGGAACGGGTGTCTGGTCCAAAAGGATCATGGTTTCCGGACAATGCAGTGTGTAGTGTCATTGAAAATGTCTTGACAGCGCCAGAGTGTGAAGCAATTATCCAGCTCGCCGAGAAGGAAGGTTTCGAGCCGGCCTTGCTCAATGTCGGTGGAGGACGGCAGATTTATGCTCCTGATACAAGAAATTCCAAACGAGCAATCATCGACGACAAACGCTTTTCCGAATGCATTTTCAAGCGTATTCAGCACTTGCTTCCGACGTCAAATCACGTGGGTTTCCAGGCTGTTGGAATTAACGAGCGAGTTCGTATCCTACGCTACGAACCTGGTGACGAATTCAAACCTCACTGTGACGGTAGCTACGCTCGACCGGACGGGAGTCAGGTCTCTCTTTGGACCGTCATGATTTATTTGAATCATGGATTTGAAGGCGGGTCAACTCTGTTTCATTCCACTGAACATGTTGCGGATGATGATGATACTGCTGTTGTTGCTATAGTTCCTAAATCTGGATCGGTGCTACTGTTTGACCATTCTTTGTACCATGAAGGACAAAAAGTACTACAAGGTACCAAGTATGCTATTCGCACCGATATGATGTTTCAAAAATCCATGCCCACTTTGGAAGAAAGAATGGATGAACTAAACGATTGATGCGACTGTGATTGGTTTGTGGGTGAGATTCATAGAATAATGCATCATACCAGAAATTACGTAAACAACTATCTTCATGCTTTATTACTCACAGGCAAGAAGCTACAAAATACAAGTCCTAAGGAGTATCATCGAATAGGTATGGTATTCTCAATTGTTAGACAGCAAGTTTAATCGCGCGTGCATCTTTACAGACCTCACTGGATTGAGCAATTTGCGCGACAAAGTAATTTTCAAAACGACGCTGCTTCTCAGCTTCATCAATGTGAACCATACTTCCAGTCATGTAATAGTGAATGTCCAAGGCGACCTTCCAAGCTCCTTCAAGGTAGGATTCGCTGTCGCCTGTTTGTTCCAGTTGAAGCGTACGGAGCTTGAATGAAAGTAGACGAGGCATAAAGTCTTCTAAGGACTTGTCATGGAACTTGGCCAACTTTTCCACAGGTAGGGAGGTGTAAAGTTTCAGGTAGGAACGCAATTCCAAGTTGGACATGGCCGGGTCAATCTCCTGCAAAAAGTGTTGAACTTGTTGACGAAAGAAAGGAACATTAGGGTCGACCGAAACAAATTTAGGCGACTGGAACCATTCCTCGTACGAGGTGGCGGTTTCCAGTCGTGATGCATGTTTCTCGCGGATCAGCCGAACCAAATGATCATCCAAGATACCTTGTGTGGGGCATACATGCTGAAGAATAGCTAAAAGAGCGAGCATGCGATCGAATTGCTTGTTGAATTGATCCCAACCAGGCAACTTTCGGAGCCGCCCTGTCTTGAAACCGCGCTGCATAACAGTGCACATGTCACCAATCGTTTTGATGGCGTCCTTGTGACGACGAAGCATCAACAAACTTACGCCGGCATGATAAGACACCGAAAGGCGGGCACCAAAGACCGAATTCAGCACTTCGATAACTGTAGAGTTGTCATCTTTTTCAACAACAAAGTCTGCATGCTTTGTTAGAGGATTCAGAGCTTGGAGACTTCCGATGTAGTCACCTAACAAGCATTCCAAACGAGATCGAGACACGGAGACAAAGATACTCAAGTAGGTCAAAGTCGGAGATATCTTGGAAGAACTCCCTTCCTTGGGCCACCCTAACTTTCCAAGGCGGTTCAAGTACCCATAAACAGATTCAATATCCCAAGCGTCGGTAGAGTTTTTGAGTACAGTCAAGTTCTCAATGAGATTCGAAGGATGATTCCCTTGGGCCGGCTGCAAAGATCCATCGGCACCGACCAATCCTTGCTTGCGTGCCGTCGCGTAGAGTGCAGATCGCACCTGGCAAAAACCCTGAAACTGATAGACAAACTCATTGAGAATGTCAAAGATCCAGCTGGGGAGAACGAAAAAACTCGTGGTCTCCAACATTTCTTCAAATAATTCACGGTAAACCTGCCATCCGTCGACGCGATCACGGAGCGTAGGACGCGAGACTTGGTGCCAGTGCCGGTGCGTCATTTCGCGGTAAAGCGCCAAGAAGAAAGGATCCCCGTTACATTCCGAGGCAATAGATTCCGGTGCAGGCCAAGGTTGGTTGGAAAAGTACTTGCTACTCAATTCTCGAAAGTCCGTCTCGTAAAGCTTAGCTTGCTCCTCCGTAATCTGCGAGAGAGTGACTGAATCGTGCAGATCGAAAACAAAGTTTTTCAACGCTTCGGGGAGCGCAACATCAGAGTTGTTTGCCATGATGCTTACAGCGATTGATTACGACAATCACAGATGGGCTTGCTATTAATACTAGAATCGACAGGTACAGAGCCGAATAAGACCTATCGCATCAAGAAACGAAACACAACAACGGATACGAGCGTCGCAAGAAATCAGAGGCCAACAAACGAGTGAAGTCTGTCCTTCGCCAGTGTGAGACAGTAGCAGCCTTTTGAGATCGTGAGCTGTATATCACACACCCATGTGAGACGCCATCAGTTCTGTCGGTGGTACGAAAACGATAGAGTTAGAACTTCTCCGGACACAAGGGCACTCGCCCTGGTATCAACTAGTGCATGCTAGACCTAGAAAGAGTATGCAAGCATCAGGATCTAATTAAGCTTCTTTCAGGCTTTTACGAAGGAAAACCAAATCCACAATTTTTAAATAAAAGGAGTAAAGTCATCGTCAGAGCCACTTCCGCCCTCAACGCCGCTGAAAAATTCAATCGTTGACTCAAGACTTTGAATCAACTTATCTACATCCCTGTGTGTCGGGAGTCAGATGAGACGATTGTGTCAGCGCAATGGTTGTAAAGGATGATATTCTGATTTCTGCTTTGATACACTTACTCTCTAGTATTGTAAAATGCCAAACTCGCGCGAGCCGAATGGGAAAAGCCCAATTCCGTGTGCAACGGTTGGCAACAATGGTGACCCGCTCGAATAGCGACACCATCCATATCTAAAAAGGAACTCAAATCACTTGGGTGGATGGATTCGTGATGAAATGCCGCCAAACCGACGCGATTCGATTTGGGCCCAATAATCGTTATACCTGGCACCTCGGATAATCGGTCGTACAAATACTGTCCCAACTCCATTTCACATTTTTCAATATTCTCCATACCTATGACGTTCAAGTAATCAATCGCCGCTCCCAAGCCGACTGCCTGTGCAATAGCGGGTGTACCTGCCTCGAACCGCGCCGGTGACGGTTGAAAAGTCGATCCTTCCAGCGTCACCTCGTCAATCATTTCGCCACCACCTTGATAAGGCGGCATACTATTGAGTAAATCAAGTTTGCCCCATAGGAATCCAATGCCCGTGGGTGCACACATTTTGTGTCCCGAAGCCACCAAGAAATCTACGCCCAGTTTTTGAACATTGACAGGCATGTGGGGAACCGACTGGCAAGCATCTAAAACAATCTTCGCGGTCGGACTAGCGGTTCGTACCATTTCTACCATCTCTTCGACAGGGTTAATGGCTGCCAAGACGTTGGAGACGTGTTGAAAGCCTACCATCTTGGTCTTGGACGAAAGCAGGGAAGCAAAGTGTTCGAGGTCCAATGCTCCGGTATCGCGATTTACTTTGGCATATTTGATGGTGAATCCTTTTTCTTTCGCCAACATCTGCCAAGGAACCAGATTGGCATGATGTTCCACGACCGTTAGGACAACTTCATCGCCGGTTTTTAAGTTCTCTCGCCCGTACGTTTGCACAATCAAATTAATAGCCTCCGTTGCTCCTGACGTAAATACGATTTCTTCCCGACTTGGTGCTTGGACGAAGGCTCGTACTTTTTCTCGAGCGTCTTCGTACGCTGCCGTGGCTTCGCGTGACAACGTGTGCGCGCCACGGTGAACGTTTGCGTTGAGTTGTTGGTAGTAATGGGTGATACGATCAATCACCTGTTGTGGTTTTTGTGATGTGGCGGCTGAATCTAGGTACACCAAGGGTATTTTCTTTTCGCCGAGTTTACGACCATTCAGAATAGGAAAATCTCCCCGCGTCCGCACGGCCAAGTCAGACGTTAATGATGGAGCAGACGAAGAAGTGTCGCCGTTGAGTGTCACCCCAAGCAACGATCGGCTCACGCCTGTGGGAAGACCGGGAACAAAGGCCTCGCAAGCCAACATTGTCAGAGAAAGGGATAGGAGTGCTGATCTCGAAGGCATGGTAAGTATATTATTATTGCGCGTGTTCTTGCGTTTGTGGTAGATTTGTGGTAGATTTGTGGATGATTCCGGTCGGGTTGATGACGAGAAGAAGAAGCATGTGCAAATGGAGAGGGTGGCGAAGAAACAAAAGAATGAAAGCTGGCTGGAGGTGGTTGATGTAATCTAGATGACGTCATTCGGAGAATTCGCCCATCCAACACGACTCGACCTCAGTCCCATTCATTTTTTGCATGCTGACTTTTGTCTGCTTGTCTGTGCAACCCCCATGAATCGTGCTCATCTATCTTGATTCTCTTGTAACAGACGTCGGAGGCCGAAGGTTCGGAAAGGAGTTACGGGGTTTGGACCCCTGTCAGGTTTTCCCAACGCATCTGCGGAATGTCAAAAATAAATAATAATAAACAGACGTTTGAAGGAACTCGAAAAGAAGAGGCAACGACGAAGAAGATACAACAAGTTCGATTCCTCTTTCGACTCGGGTCTTAATACCTAAAAGTGATTCTTTGACAAAGCTCTAAGCACTACTTTTCCTTCAGTGCTCGGCACAGTTGATTCAAAACATAAAGCCTAACCAAGAAGGAAGGCAAGGCAATCAAGAGTTGCTCAGAAATCAGTCAGAGATTGACCCCCCGCTACAATCACGATATGACATCTTCCAATCCCGCTGCCCTTCAAGGGTGGGTAAAGTCTACTGATCCCAAATCGGGGCGTGTATTTTATGCCAACCACATCACACGTAAGACACAATGGGATCCTCCTGCGGATTGGGTAGAAGACCAAGCTCCGCCGCCTCGCATGGAACCTCCCTCGGACGACGATGACTCGTCTTTGCCCGGTAACTGGGAAGTCATGCACGACCCAACAACGGGGAAGGCTTTTTATGTAGATCACGAACGTAAGATTACCACTTGGACTCGTCCGAAAAAGGAAACACAGCAGTCATCGTCCTTTGCGGATTCGTTGCGTCCCGCCGTGGCAACGCCACCCACATCGGGTAACTACAGCGCTTCGACCTCACGGGGACGACATGCGCCGGCACAACAATCGGATTATTCGTATGGAATTTCATCTACGGGTAATTATGGATCAACAGGCAGTGGAAGTGGTTATAATCATCAAGCAGCGCAACCGTCTAGATCCTACCAAGAAGAAATGGCCTACTACAGCCAACCCGTGCACTCGGATGTGGACTTTTCGGATGCTCTACCTTTTGTCGACTTTTCGGTACACAAAGTAGCAGATGCATTGCGTCCTTCGTGTCCTCATTGTCACAAGGACTTTACTATGCGTCTACGTCGTCATCATTGTCGTCTCTGTGGTGATGTCTTTTGCGACAATTGCTCGGCCCATCGTGTCGAATTGCCTTTGGAAGGAGCGGAATTCACCAAGGGACCCGTACGCATTTGTGATTTTTGCTTTGATGATGTGGATGCTGGAAATTTCTTTTCGTTGCGTCGGTATTTGACGCCTCTCACTTTATGGAAGGGGCGTGATAGCGAAGAAGATCTGGATGGCGTGGCGACGGCAAACAATGTTAATGCCGCCTTATCAGGATTGACCCAAGATCTGGAATCGCGTTTACAGGGAAGTAGTGGTTTGGAACATCCCGTTTCAATCCCGCCCAAGATTTTGATGCCTGTGCTCATCAAGCCCCTTGAGAATTACGAAACGTCCGATCGAGCCGTGCGGTGTTTGGCAGCCTTGTTGGCTTGGGAACAACTCACCGGAGGAGCCAATTATGTCATGTACCTCTACGATAGTAACGCCGTGGACCACTTGCTGGGTGTTTTGGAACGGTCTGGATCCGATCGTAAAACACTTTACGTGCAAGAACAAGCCGCACGGATTATATTTTACATGACAGAAACTAAAACGGTCACATCGGTCATGTCAAAAGAACCCGATCGTCTCGAAGCCTTGGATTTGGCCCGCGCCATACGCAATGTCCTCGATCACGCCACAAACGAACGGAATCCAAATTTACAACGTTGGGGTGCGGCCTGTTTGAAAAACTTGGTCATGGAAGATCAGCGGCGAGCGTGTTTGGCGGTGAATGACGTTGCAGCAGCGGTGGCCGTGGGAGAATCACTTCCTTCACTGTCGCACGAATCTGTCTTGGAAGCCAACGTTGTACAAACAGGTGGTGTCTTATTGTTGGGATCCTTGATCGCCTCACACGATTCGGATACACGAGCGCATGCAGTCGGAGCCTTGGGCGCCATTTTGGCAGCCACGCGCGCAATCGACGCGAGTTTGCAAACATTATCGGAAATGACGGCTGGACAAGCCGGTCGCATCCAACACAAAGATGGTGAAATGGTGCGGGCCATTGTCAGTGGCGGGGGCTGTGCCGCGTCTGTGGCGCAGTTGGTGCTCAGTGCCGACCACTCCGTTGCACGTATGGGGTGCCACTTTTTGTCGAGTCTCGTTGTGCCTCTATTGCGCGATCCTATGGCAGGTGCAGCTCTTCCTTTGCATTACGACTATCGCAATGATCAGGAAACTGCCGGGGCTTGTCGGGAAGCGGCGATTGAAATCGCCAATGGGCCTTGTCTACCAGCGCTCATGTCCTTGGTGCGACCTTCCTCAAGGCCAACGGAATTGAGACAAATTGCCGCGGAAACTTTGGCGGCTACCGTGTTTGCAATTGGGGAAATGGGACGAGCCTGGTCGAACGGACATTACGAAGAAGGTTTGGAGCGATCCGAAGCACCGACGAAATTCAAAGAAGCATTGCTAATGTTGAATGAAGAAGGGGTGATTGATTGTGCCTTGGCTGTCTTGCAGTCTGGTGGAGGGCAGTCGTTAGGTGCGTCTGCAACTGAGTCGCCGGCCTCTCGGATCGCAGAAGCTGCTGGTACTATGTTATCATCCATGACATCGTGTTCGGCTGAAACCATTATGGAAATCCAAAACCGTCAAGTTTTGTCTCTGCTTTTGGTAGGAAGCATAGATTCTACCGCGCCATCAACTATGCGAGGGGACGGAGCACCACGCTGTTTCGGGACTTTGGATGCAGCCGCGGCAGTGCTTATGTTTGCCTGGCAACATCCATCCGGGGCATCGTCGGAGTTGCTAGACCGTCTGATTGAAGTCGTTGACGCAGGAGTGATCCCATATTTATCCCGAGTCCTGAACATAAAGGTGGACTGGAATTCAAAGGACAGTCCTGTTGGCGTAATGAAAGCTAAAGCTGCAGCCAGCCGATTGCTGTGCTGTGTGTTCGGGATTGCTTTGACGGACGAAACAGGGATAGGTATGCGACGCTTGATGGATGCAGTCGACTCAGACGCTCGGTCGTATCGTCGCTCGGAGCGATCGCCCAAGAATATAATGGAAGCGACTGCCAGTATTTTGCAGGCAGCTTCGACACGGGCTCGCAGTAGCTTGGTTGGCGAAATATCATACGGAGCTCATTACCAGGCGGCGCTTATTGATCTCGTGGATGCTACCCTTTTGGCGACAGGGAGCTTTTGTGGGTCTTCCATTGCTCCAGGGGGTTCAGAGGGTACCATGGTGACAGGCGAAACGTTTTTGCAGGAACGCAATGATTCCTACGGTTCACGACGTATTGAAATTTGCAGTTTGACTTGTGATATTATTGTGCGTGGAGGACGGGGCTCTCCCGCCCTTTTGCCCACGATGCTTGTGGGCGGACTTGGTGAGAACGGAGTGCTTTCTTCGCTTAGATTGGCTCTAGCCATCGCACAGAACGGCACTAAAGATCAACACGCCAAGTTGGCGCAAAGTGGGATCCTAGTTCCAATCAGTGACTCGCTTCGAACGGCTCTCTCGAGTGGTGATCTTTATATGTTCTCGGCCGCGCTGGCTTTGGTACGCTTTTGTGGCCCCTACGTGGCTGCTGGACCAGGAGGAGGTATTCAATCTGTTCGGGACGCCATTCGCGTTGCCACCAATGTGCTGACGCTTCCCATGTCCCCGGATGCTTCTATCGAACAAATCGAAAAACAGGAAAACCTCAAATCGGAATGCATTGCTGCTCTCGAAGCACTGAGCCGCAACGCGTCGTTATGGAGCTCCATATCTAGTGATGCTTTGCCTTCGATTGTGCGGTTTCTACAGATGACTGCTAGTATTGGATCATCTGACCCTCGGCGCCAAAAGACTCGCTGTGCTGCACTTAGGGCTGTCTTGCAGATCGTCCAGGTGCCTTCGCATGCCGTATCGGCTGCTCGTGACGGTATAGCCGAAGCTCTTGGGGCTCTATTACAGTCAGGAAATTTCGGTTCAGACACGGACGAGGTTCCGATGTTGGCGCTTGAAGTGCTACATGTTATAGCGTCGAAACCACAGTCTCGTAAAGAAGCTCGTTTTATCGAAACGGGAATGCTTCAGTCAATCTGTTCGGCCCTCGGAAAATCTGCCACCGATACTCCGAAGAAACCTTCGGATACAAGAGCCGATGTGACATTCTTGGGATTGGAAATCATGAATCATGTCCTTACTGACGTTCAAGAAGGCTCCAGTGTAGATCAGATAATACAGTCGCCCTCAGCTATGGCATTTTTGGACATGGTCTCTTCAGAACCACAATTAATCCGTTCGCTTTGTTCGACATTACTTCTGAAGACGAATATGAAGCTGCCTCGGCACGATGTCGAAATGACGGGAGCTCCCCCGTATGACATTCCACAGCTGTACGGACCCCCTCTCATCCTTGTCAATGAGAACTGCGCAGGACACGACGATACCCATCATGCCGCGGCAGCTCTGTTACTAACCTCGTCCGTTTTAGCATGTGCTATCGAATCTAAAAGGAGTGATATTTTTTGGAAGACCATGCTACTCGAGGATTTGCCAGGCAATCACGATGAAGACGAACGTTTGAGAGCCGCTGCCACCTTGTCGGCGCATTTTTTGGCTCTGCTCACTGTTGATTACAAGCCTTTCATTCCGACTGATCCCTTTCGGAAGCAAGAGTACATGACAATTACCAGACCTCTGGTGCGATATCGCCTCTTGGAGGCTATGAAAGACGCACTTGATGAGCTAGCGGGCGACTCCGTTCAGGGAGATTCCATGGATCCATATATCGTATCTGTCCTTGTCAATTTCAATATCCCACACGTTTGTTTATCGTTATGGAAAGACCCTGCCCTGCTTGACCTTGCCTTTGAGTTGATAAAGAAAATCGTTGATTCGGAACCGGACGAGGTTTTGCATTTATTTGTCGAAGGAGAAGCCGCAATTGCGTCCCTTTTTGATTTATTAAATTTGGACTCTTCAATCGAAACATCGAAAAATGTTAACGAAATCCGCCGGTTCTTGGCTTCAATTCTTGGACAGCTCGCGGAGGGTGGTCTCCTCACACGTGCTGTGGAAAAGTTCGACGTGAGAAGCAGCGCGATCAGTGCCCTTGCTGCCGCATGCCTAAGCGAAGAGGAGAGGTCAGCTGACGACGACGAGGAAGACGCTACATCGAACCGACTTTCCAGTGTCCTGATGAAGTGCCTTGTCGAGCTATGTACCGTCGATGATGGTTTAAGAGGCAAACAGATCCAGCTGTCCTCAGGTGAAGCAGAAGCGATCGCAACGAATCTTGGTAAGAAAATTTGCCACATGGTCCTCTCGCGTTTCCTCGAGCGCGCAAAGCTCCAGCAATATGAAATTGAAGATGAAGAAGATATTATGGAAGCTCCTGACTTGGCCATGCTTTGCGCTCTCGCTCAGCATGATGCTGCTTTGAAAGTACTTCGAGCAGTAGGTGGTCTCCACGCACTAAGCCTAGTGGCAGGAGAAGGAGAAATGATGGCCATGTCTGCCTTGAAAAAGGCATGCTCAACCGATCCAAATATCTTACTAGAAGATGATTCATATCGAGCAATCATGAAATTTGTTGCTGATGATTCTGCTGACAACCTGCCTGCACAGGGTCAAATGAAGCGCAAACAAGCCGAAAGCGCAGCGTTTGAGCTTCTGGCTCGACTCTGTTCAGCATCGACCAAGGGTCGAAATGCGATTGCAGGGTCTGAGTATATTGCCGAATGTATCGCCCGAGCGATGGAAGCGCTTTCATCACAAACAAGTCTCAGCGATCACGAAGCTGACTCGGTGGAAGAGGAGAAGGAAGATCTCGACGGAGAATCCAACGATGGAATGGCGCCGCCCCCGCTTCCTCCCCCTCCAAGCTATGATCAAATGATTGTAAAAGACGACTTAATCGGAGACAATGAGCTCGCTGTTTCTGCATGTCTCCTTCTTTCGGCATTGGCCCCAACCAGTGTCGCCCGACAAATTCTTGTACAAGATGATCGACTCGTCAGATCTTTGTCGTCTCTTGCTGGAGATACCTCAGTGGCAGAGTTACGGTACGCGGGTCTCAAACTAGTGTCGGCTCTGCTTCCCTACGTCGCGGGTGAAGATAAGAATTCGACAGACCGCCTCTGCGAAGTTCTACTCGCTGCTTTAACTTCCGAGCACAAACTCAAACAGACCGTCGAACTGAACGCCAACCTATTACACAGTACAGCGATTGCTGGGATCATTGTTGTGTTTGATTACCTTTCTCTTGACCAACAAGAAACGGCTGCCAAGGCTGTGGCTGCACACTTTTTGAAGACCGTCAAGACTTTCACGGTCATGCGGTCCACCTCTAAGCAAGGTTTGCGTGCCCACGGTGCACATTTGTGCTACAATTTGACCCTTGCTCTGCTACTTGTTCGAGGTAAAGACTTTATGGATGAAGTGTTTACGCAAGAACTACTCAAGTCGTTTATGAATATCATCCAGTGGCGCCACGATCCAAAGACGTCATTGGACAAGATCGATGAACAGGCGTGGAATGCATCCATCTCGAATTGTTTACTCATCTTGTCGCTTGTGTTGTGGAGGCCAGACGAGATTCTTTCCAAGGCAGATCTGAATTTGGAGGAACTTGCTTCGACTTCTCTAATGCTGGCTCGACCTGGTAAGGCCCCGCGCAAGGCCATCGATTTGAAATCGGCCTTGACCAAGATTACCGAAAGTACGGATTCGGCTGCGAGTCTTGCCGCGAGTCGCATTCTGGATCGTTTGTTCTAAATGTTAAAAGCACACACACACCCCTCATAATTACATCAAAGATTAAGTTATTGATAGTGGTACTGCGGTACCATGGCGGTAATTGTACCGTTAAGATGGACTACCTAGTCAAGCTCGAGCTAGAGTAGTGTTAGTGATCCTTATTTTGACTGATGATTCCGTCTCACGTCAAGTGCTCTCCCGTTCGGTGGGGAAAAATTTCACGATGAATTGGTTGGCACCGCCACCACATTGATGTTATCAATCATCATCGATATCATCATATGCGATATATTTCTTTAATAGTATCAACTTTTTGAAGAATGCATTTTCTTGCCAGTGTTCGTGACTATGGTGCCATGGGAGATGGAATTGCCGATGACACGTATGCATTCGAGACTGCCTTGGGAGCGATTCGTAGACGTGGGGGAGGTACCTTGTTTGTGGAGGGAGGTGCATTGGGATATCATGGAATTTATCTTATCCGTCCCATCCGCTTGACGAGTCATTTGATCATCATTATGGGTAAAAATTCGACGTTATTGGGATTACCCGACGAAGGAGCATGGCCTCTATTGCCGCCCTTACCAAGTTACGGTCAAGGACGTGGTGGTGGAGCCTTCCGACGTGCTAGTTTACTGCAAGGGATATCACTACACAATGTGACCATACAAGGCCATGGATATTCTAGCGTTGTTGATGGACAGGGAACATATTGGTGGGAAAGGATCCGTAATCATACGATTCAGTACAATGCGGGACATTTGATCGAATTTATGCACAGTACCAACATTCGTATACAAAATATACGTATGATGAATTCACCATCATGGAACAATCATTTCTATGATTGTGATAATGTGCATGTAAGGGATGTCGATATTTGGGCTCCAGAATCATCACCGTACACGGATGGATGGGATCCAGACAGTAGCCGCAATGTACTCATCGAAGATTCGACCTACTCGGCGGGTGATGACTGCGTGGCCATCAAATCGGGGTGGGACTGCTATGGAATCGATTATGGTAAACCGTCTGTTAATATTACAGTACGGAATCTGACCTGTCATGGATATTCGGCGGGTATTGCTATCGGGTCCGAGATGAGTGGCGGAATCGAAAATGTCACCATCGAACGCGTGCGGTTCACCAAGTCGAATAAACCCGCCGATATCAAAGTGGGAAAGACCAGGGGAGGATACGTACGCAATGTCATTTTCCGAGATATCGTAGTCGACGGACCCATCCAACGTGCTATACATGTGGATTTGTTTCATTACAATGATTCGCCCAACCCATCCTGTCCTGATAATTGGAAGCCTGATAAATTGACGGAGATTTCCAATCTAACATTTGTGCGTTGGGATGGCAGTAGGGCAACCTACTATGATTACCAACACCGTCCCAATGAGACGTATCACTTCACCGCATATCCTGAAAGTCCCATTCATCATGTTTTCATGGAGGACGTGCACTTTCCAACCAATGGGTTGGCTTGGAATTGCAGTGCTGTTCATGGTGTTGTTCGTGGAAATTCCGTATCACCTTGGCCTCCGTGCGAAGGTTTTTCAGTTGAATCTGAATTTGTATCGCTGGACAGATCAAGTAACTGTGTTGTGATTTTGCCCATCATGTTGGCCTTTTGTGTCGTTGTTTTATTTGCTGCCAGGGTAATGCCACTGAAACTTCCCTGAGACTACCAATCATCCGATCCACGCATAAAACAGTATCTCCAGGCTCTGTCGCAGCGATTGCGACAAACGGTACGCCGCAAAGAGTTTGAATCAGAATTGACGACTTCAGACTTGCGCATCTGATTCAGCATTGTTCTCATTCTCTACATCGTCTTCTTTTGAATTAAGACGTATTTGTTCGTTCACCGACAGTCCCAGAACTCGGAAGGAGTTTGATTCCAACGACTTCCCAATATGAGATCAATCATCAGAATTCCAACGGAAAACGCACCGGTGCACCGGGGTGTCGTGGACAACACATGAAGCTTCTGTTTCAGTAGAACATCCTTCCGGCAAAAGGGGGCTACGAGACCACTCTGGTCCCACTGCACGTTTGCCACCCATCTGGATCCACTCCTGCGTACGCTGAGGTATCTTTTGGGGTACGGAAACCACAGGCTCTCGCACTGGGACCGCGCAAAGACCAACGCTTTGGGCCATATCATGCATGGTGACTGCCACATCCTCGCAATTGGACTGTAACAAAACACGTCCATTGGAGCGACGCGCCACACGAGCCACTCGACACATGAGCGCTTCTGTTACCATGAAGCCCGAATCTACCGTCGACGGAAGCTGTAAGTTCCCAGATGATTCCTTTATGCGATACGGAGACGGGAATTGTATCATAATTAAGGCCACTCTATCGTACAACTGGTCAACTTGGTCGATGAGATCCTCGGCAGAAGCCAAAGTAAATTGTAAACGATGACTCAAGTTCCATCTCGTAGAAATGCCTCGACCGAAACGTGTTCCTAGCAAACTCAGGTCCCCTCCCAAATAATTACAATTTTTCCATTCCAATCCAGGTAGAAGTTGTTGTTGAGAAGCTTCTCGATTTGTCATCCGATCTTCCACAGACGCTAGACCAATGAGACTCAACCCCAAACCACATCCAATGTCAAGAACGAGAGGTTTTGTTGAGTCCTCGAATTCTTTTATCCAATGTTTGTTTTGTACTCCTAAATCGTTTGGAACGATTGGTGAGCCTTGACTAAAATCTTCGTCACTTTGTTGTACTTTGGCCTTTGTTTGTCGGGCAGAAAATCTCCACAGCCATAGTAAGGGCCGCGTGGACAACATATGGAATCGGGTTGGATCTGCGAGTGACGTGCGGATAGCTTCGTACTTGCCATCACCTGACAGCGCCGTGGTTTCTTTGGCGATCTCGTACACGGTCTGTGCGGTCGGACCGCGCACACCGGCGGCGGCCAACTTTTCCACCACATGCAGCACGTCTTTCGCCCGTCGCGAGGATCGTTTCCGTACTCGATCCATTTCCAATTTCGTAATGTACGTCAATTTCTCGTACAAGATCTCATCTGTAATGCCAGCCAAGCACAACGAAAAGGCAGTATCTGCAGCCGTGCGTCCACGGATGTCGGTCCCCAGGGTAAGATCCAGTCGACGATTCAGTTTGTTCAACAGTTGCTGTATTGTCTTTTCATCGATGGCGAGATTTTGTGATTCCGATGCATCGGCAACGAGCGAAAGTATGTGAGCCGCAATCTGACTAGCCGATGGATGAGTCGTCGTAGATACGTTATTGTCCACCACTTGCCATCCATCTGGTACCGGTTCGTTTACGCGCACGATCGACCAATCTGTACCGGGTCGGTGCCGTATCATCCTGTCCGCAGTAGTATTGGTATCCGTTTTGGGGTGACAAAATCGATATCGATCCTTGATTAGATACTGGCATTGCTCTAGTACTGTACGGGTGCTTTCCATTCGCCACGTAGAATGTCGTAGGGCTCGTTGTACGATGAATATACTCTGCGGAGCCGGCGAGTGCAATCCTTGCATAACATCATCGATACGCGTATCTCCATCCGGATTCATCGACCAACTATCTGCACCCCAACATGCATCGAATTCGTTCTGTTTATCGTCTGATACTGGAACTGATCTAGTTTGTGACTCATTGCGGTGCGACGTGTCATGGTAGGATCGTTGCGTAGTAGTAGCAGTAGCAGTAGTAGCAGTAGTAGTAGTAGTAGAAGACGATGATGTTGACGACGACGACGTGACATATCGTGCCATTCGTCTGGAAAAGGGACCGTGTGTCCGAGAAAAGCTTCTACTGGGAAGACTCATCGTCACCATCATCATCATCATCATCATTCCATCATGATGATTGTGAACTTTCCTTGAATGTCTCATGACTGCAGAAGAAGGTAGTAGTCCCCCGTAGGAAGAGTAATGTCTTGCATTGCTCCAAGGCAGAGAAGGTACGAGAAGTAGTTGATGTTCTCTACTAGAAGTACTTTGCAGTAAAAACGCTGCGCAACGTGGAAGATTCATTTTTTAAAAATGTATTCCACACACCGTAATCCCTCTTTTACTAATTGTATCTTACTAAGACTGTGACCTGCAATGGTATATGCTATTAATGGGGGGTATTCTGCCACAGTGGATCCAATCTCTGCCGAATGGACTACTAGGAATAATCTCTTTGTCACTCTGTTATTACTGTTAATACACTAGAGGAAATCGGATGTTGTTTTGGTTTGTGGTGGCGGTTTGTGGTTGTCAAGCTTTTTTTGGATCTTTTTGACCGTTTTTTTAGTCCATTTCGTCCAACGTTTTTCGCTTTTTCAAAGTTATTGTCGTCAAATAAAACAAAATTTTACCATAATATTATGAAGTTGGTAGGCAGCAAAATTGGATGGCAGTTGTGTTTTCCGCCCCTCATCGTCGTGATCATCGGCTC
>Ga0051981_10000550_pt1 | contig 18342 bp, 15 predicted proteins | sample CryGey13umfilter_3_FD_59644 | JGI IMG/M metagenome (GOLD analysis project Ga0051981, IMG submission 59644) | Groundwater microbial communities from aquifer in Utah, USA - Crystal Geyser 4/10/14 3 um filter | ecosystem: Environmental > Aquatic > Deep subsurface > Groundwater | place: USA: Utah... | reverse complement strand
AGAGAGAGAGAGAGAGAGCGAGCGAGCGATCAACAATAGATGCGACAAAAAGAGAGGAAAGCCAAGTCCACAACGACCGTGACCTTGCCACCGATGGTACGGATCAGATGAGATGAGTCTTTGTGTTGCTTACTGTTATTGCAGTATTTACTTTTTGCGTAGTGAGATCGGTCCTCGGGCACCGCCATGCTGGACGCAGCCAAAACATATATGTCTATATTAATCTGACGGTCTCAGATATTTGCACGTCACACACGCACGCACACACACACACATGTGTCATTGAAGAGTGCGACCGATGTTGGCGCGAAACACGCCGGCCGGTTACAACGGGCCCCATTCAAAAACACTTGGGACCGTAGAGGGAAGGATCACAAAAACGACGAAACATCATTCTCTTTCGCGTTGTTAGGTAGGAGTAGAGAGAGTCTACCGTATTGTTTCTGAACAAAGCCCAACGAAGAGCAACAAAACCGTAGCGAAAGCGTCCTTGACTTGACGTAACCTTTCATTTTGGATTGGAACGTGATAACTGAAACTTTTGACTTCTTTTCAGCATCAGCATCACAGACGTTCTTCATTCCTTATTATCATGTCTTCGTACTACGACCTCGATGCCATTCTATCGGAGGAAGAGTTAGTTCCTTGCTTTACCAATTTTGATTTTTCATTTTTAGCTCGTTTGGACCCGGACTTTTATCCAGATGATGACAATACCAATGGCGTTTTGAAGGAGAATTGTAAACTTAAAATGCCCATCTGGGCCGTGCAGAAATGGGGACCGCTGGGGTACGTCAAAATGGTATTGCCTCGTCATTACGGTCGAAAGGCCAGGGAAAAATTGGAAGCGGATCCATTACAGGTTGATTTAAGGTACGGATGTAGAACATCGTGTAAACGAATGTAAATGTGCTTGTACGAAATCATCTCACGACTGTTGTTTTTTCCTTCCTTCCTTCGTCGTGATTTCTACTACTACATGCTACTGCTACTACTACAACCGATTTTTTCAAATAGCAAACGCAATGAACAGTTCTTTGCTACAGGTGTCAGTTTGATGGAACTTTGGGAAAACTGTCGTCATAAATTATCCACGCAACAAGTGCCTCGTAAAAATCGCCGACAATGGCAGCAACAAATGGATCAATTGCAACAAGAATCCGATGAATTGCGCACCTCGCTCCTCTCGGTACGTCGTGAGAGTGGAGTGTTAATACACAGGGACCATACATTATTTTTGTTCTCACGTGAAGATCATCTTATTCTTGTTTGCTACGTTTGTTTGTTTTCTTCTTCTTTTTCCCCCTTTCTTTGTCGCCCCGTCTCGTCCATGCTGCAGGCTTACACAGGTGAACGGTTACGGCGCACGATGGATTGGTCGTGGTCGGCTGTGGCTGATGATGTATCATCCCTGACAGACCGATTGACGATATGGGAACTACGACTCTTCCATGCCGGTGCAACGGCGGTGCAGAATTGGGAACTTTGGCAGCAACAGGGGAAACGACGTTCCGTCGTGCGACGCGTCGTCACTCCGATCGTAACGGAACCACACGTTGGCGAAGACGACGGATCATCGACATCACCATCGAAACGTCAGCGCGTAGCATAAATCGAAACAAAATACTAGAAAAGTACGAGAATAAAAACCGTCACGTGTCATGACAAAAAAAGCGAATCTTATTTTTGTGTATTTTTTAAATTGGGGGTCTATTGGCTTGTTTGTTCACGTAATACATTTTGCAACCATCGAGGAGAATGAGGTTCTGGTGATCACATCGTATCGTTGGTAGGATACTGCACAAGACAGTGTCCATCTGGTACCAGGTTTTCCAGCTCTTGAAAGGAATGCTTATCTATCTACACACGAACGCTACGAAAAAACCACGCCCCTATTAAGCACAAGCTCTCGCTCTTGGAATGTATTGTAAAATAGTACTACTAAAAGTAGTATGGAAACACACCATCCCACGATCGCAATCATGTGTTGCATGAAGCGATCGAAACGATACATTCGTCTTCTTCGTCGAATATTATGTTTGTCCCTAATACTTCGCGTACATGTGTATCAAAGAGTCATCGAATCGATTCATCGATTGACTGCCCGAAAACAATTCAGTTTTACGAAGTCGTTGCATCGGCGGGAGCATTCTCTTCTGCGTAATCACCGGCGATGTTAAACATTTCTCGTAATTCTGCCGCCGATTTTCCCTTGATCAAAATAGATACGGCCAGGCAGGTCAAATCCAGGAGAGATTTGATATCCATAAAATTAGCCGCCGCCACTAAATCAAACAAGAGAGCTCGAGGTACCTTGACGAATTCCACGTACCAGGGCTGGACAAGCTCTTCCAATTTGGATGATTTGAGTGGTGTTTGAATGGCTGTCATCGGTTCTTCCTGGTAATGTTTACAGTACTCCAATACCTTTTCCAACACCGGAGTTGACACATTCGGAAGCGGAACTTCCAGGTCTTCCTCGGTGTCATCATCTTCGACATCTCCAATGGTTTCCTCGACAAGTTTGGACATTTTGGCAACTTCGACGGAAACCTCGTACGAGTCGCCTTCCTTGCTGGTCTGTCCAACGTGTGATTCAACGAAACAGGAACAACAACCGTGAGGTGGAGATTAGAGATCGACACAAAGTCACTTTGAACGAATATTTGTCCGGACAATGCCACGCTACAGTCTCATTATAGAAAAAAATGGAATGATTTCCCAAGATATTTGGATGCCAAGCCGCATATCAGGCCCGAGCGACGTGCGACAGAGGGTCATTCCCGAATGAGATAATGCAGGATGTGGATTCTCGAATCTATCTTGATCGCTCTTTTAGGAAGCCTCTCGATTTGCATTAGTAACTCACCAGCTTGATCATTTTCTTATCGTCGTCCATGGTATCGATTGTTGTACAAGTATAGTTTGTCTTTGGACAAGAGAACGAGACGAGGCCTTCGTTTTTTTTGTTTTTAATGTTTACAGTCATACAACGCGGTTGTCTCTCCCCCGCGTTGGGCATCAACAACAACCTTTTTGTTTCTGTTGACACGGCGGGGAGGTGAACGATCCCAAACTTGCTCCCGACAATTCTCAAATTCCAGCGTTCCTAATTCTAGATGTTTCCGCATGAGGCAACGCGCGAACCACCAAAGAGGTTCAAAGACATCGATAAGGAGTGGCTGACTGTAAGTACTATCCATGTGCGAGCGCGCGAGACACCATGACCCTCGATGACGTTAGTTCAGCGACCTAAACGAATCTTGTTTTTTGGTTTCCATGACGCCTGTCCTCGTTCGCGTTGCGCTCGCAACAACATTCCAACAACATCATTACGACATCATCATCATCATCATCATTATTTCGACGAGCAACAACGTGAAAAGATCCGACGGTGCCATTCTTAAATTTAGAATTACATTCCTCTTGTCAATCCAAAAAACGCAAATCACAGTTCGTCATTATCGAATACATAAGAAACACCCTTGAAGCGTTCCCCTCGCCACTCTTTTTCCCATAAAAGGCAATACCATGAGCCCTTCTTCATATTCGCGGATTGTCCCCATGACAGATCGCAAAGATCGCGGTGAGATCCGTCGTGGTTGGGACGCGGATTATGATCCACAACTTGGTGTGCACGGATGTCGTACACTGTACGAAGCATTTCGGCATGGAGCCGCCCTAAATCCTATGGGATCTTGTATGGGGTTCCGTGCGACGTCAATTACGGGCATTGCCACGCCCTTTATTTATTCCAGTTATACCGAATGTTTGGCACGGATCAATGTCCTAGCAGCGGGCATGGATGCCTTGGAATTATTGCGTCCCAACGAAGATAACTTGGCATGCTTAGGTTTGTACACCAAGAATTGTATGGAATTCGTTTTGGCGGAACACGCAGCCTACAGTATCTCGGGAGTTGCCGTCCCGTTCTACGATACGCTAGGACCTGATACCGTGGAGTTTATTTTGCGACAAACTTCGCTCAAAACGGTCCTTTGTACACGTGTACAACTCCCTAGATTATGTCAAGCCAAACAAACGGGGAATTGTCCGCAGTTTACTACCGTTATTTTAGCCGACGGTGTCATCCCCGAGGCGGCCCAAGAAGCCGAAGCGGCGGGGTTGAAAGTCTTTAGTTTTGGCAAGGTTGAAGCGGTAGGGGCTCGTCACATTGCCATGAATGGCGGGAAACATCATCATCGGCCACCCAACCCCGACGATGTAGCGTTTTTCTGTTACACTTCGGGCACCACGGGGGATCCCAAGGGTGCCCTGCTGACGCATCAGAACATCATGTCTGCCATTGCCGGTCTATCTGCAGCTAATCCAGCCATCGAAATGCACATGGCCGATCGACATTTGTCCTACCTACCCCTGCCTCATATCTTTGAACACGTCGTCATCACACAAGTATTCTTGAATGGAGCATCGGCGGCCTTCTTCCGAGGTGATCCGTTGCTCTTGATCGAGGACTTACAGGCTTGCCGACCCACCATGCTCCCCGTGGCGCCTCGCGTTTTGAATCGCATATACGATCGTATCTATGCCGGTATTACAGCAACAGGTGGTTTGAAGGCCAAGCTATTCCATGCGGCGGTCGAAGCCAAGACACGGGGTTTACAAGAAGGTTTCTTGACCCATGCCATCTACGATCGTTTGCTCTTTAACAAAATCAAGGCAGCATTGGGTTTGGATCAAATCCGGATGATGGTGAGCGGATCCGCCCCCCTGGCCTCGAATGTTATGAACTTTTTCCGCATTCTCTTGGGGGCCTCCATCGTGGAAGGGTACGGGCAAACCGAGGGGGCGGCTGCCGCAACGATCGGCCATGCCGATGATTTTGCCACGGCCGGTCACGTCGGCGGCCCAGTGGGATCGGTAGAAGTCGTTTTGATGGATGTGCCCGAAATGGGATATTTGCACACCGATACGGAACACCAAGGACAGCCGTGTCGTGGTCGCGGAGAAATTTGTATTCGTGGCCCTTCCGTGTTCAAAGGCTACTACAAGGACGAAGCCAAGACCAAGGAAGCCATCGATGAGGAAGGCTGGTTGCATAGTGGTGATATTGGTTTATGGAGACCCGACGGTAATTTACAAATCGTGGACCGTAAAAAGAATATTTTCAAATTGGCACAAGGCGAGTACGTCGCTCCGGAAAAGATTGAAAATATTTTGGGTCGTTCTGGTTTGATAGGACAATGCTTTGTGTATGGAGACTCGTTTCAAGCATCGTTGGTGGCTATTATTGTGCCAGACGAAGAACCCGTCCGGCATTGGGCAAGTGAACAAGACGATCCAAGCCTATCCGGGGCATCATTCGTTCAACTATGCGAAAGTCCAGCCTTGAAGGAAGCCATTCTGAACGATATTCGTCTCCATTCCAGGGAAAGCAAATTGGCGGGCTTTGAAGTTGTCAAGGCGATTTATTTGGAATCTAAACCGTTTTCTGCCGAAGAGGATCTGTTGACTCCTACCTTCAAACTCAAGCGAAACAAGGTGAAGGAAAAGTACGAAGAAGTTATACGCAAGTTATACGCTGACATGCCCCCACCACGTAGCAAGCTTTGAAAAAAGAAGAAGAATTCAATGGATATTATTGCTAGAGTAGCACCTCTTGGTTCTCCGAGAACAATTCATGATCACTCATTTCATGTCAATGCAATTTCTTTAATTTCACTTACCACGATCTTTAAAGGTAGAGTGTATTGAAATGAGATATCTGATTTAGGTCTTGTGCCATTGTTAGTTTCGTTTGTATTTGGATTATTAAGTGCACCCCAACGATCGGTTCCAGTATCACCTGTCTTCATCACGTAGTTATTGTTAACAGTACAGCATGGACCAGGTTGTGACCAAAAAGAGGATTTCTCTCCGCGAAAGACATTAGGGGTAGGTATATTATTAGGAGAAATAAAACGGTAATGTAAGTTCCGGAATTTCCTACCAGTTGCGCACACGAGAAGCGCGCATGCCGCAAACCTGGGTGTTTATTACTCCTACCGTTATTATGTTATTAGCGTGTGCGTATTCTACACCGTCGCGCACTAATGTAACGCGATGTGTCCTGATCATCCGGGGAGATCAGTGACTCTCCACACGAATTACTTTACTGTCGTTACGGATCTTTTTTTTTCACGTATTACATCTCGTAGTAGAAAACACCCCGACCTTCCGTCACATCTCATCTCATCGCATCTTTCTCGTTACGGATCGACTCTCTCCCTCTCTCTGTCTCACGCTCGATCTCTCGCTCTACTGTGCAATGCAAGAATAGGAGCAGTCACATCAGAGAATCAATCAATCAACACACAGGACAGAAACAAAAGGAGCATACACACATGTCGGGGACAACCCAAACGACGAGGATTCATTTTTTGAATGCACTCGCGTTTGTGCGCGTGCCGCCGTCTCTGAACGAAGGAGTGCAAGTGATACAAGTCTCGGCCAACGGGAAAGCCCGGTCGAGTACATTGGAACTATCTCAAGATAAGTTCACCTTGACAATTTCATCGTCAGAACGACTCGTCAGCGGTGGGATATTCTTTCGAACTAGCTCCGGCGGCAGCGGAGGAGGTGGTGGTATTGGCGGTGGCGGTGGAGGAGGGGAAGTACGGGCCATTGATATCGGTGAGATGGATCGGATTCAACGTGGACAATCCACGGAACAATTCGAAAAGGCCAAATTACATGCGGTAGACGAAAGCAAAATACGAAGACCAGACTTATACAGGGGTAGCAGTGCAGAATCATCCGCGAAGAGTATTTCCTCTGTGACAACATTGTCAATCCAACAATTAGATCCACGAAGGTCCTTTTCGATCATTTTTCGTGGAGCAGAAACATTGGATTTAATGGCCAATAGTTTAGAAGACCGGAATGCCATCTGTGATACATTAGATAAAATACTGGAAGCCTATTTAAGGGCCAAGACACGCGTGGCCGATGATGTACTGTTGTTACGCTATGTGTGGCTAGATGTCGACAAGCACAAGACCGGGTTTGCCAATGTGCACCAAATATCACAAATCTTTAGTCAGATTAACTTCACCATGAAACAGAGAGAAATACAGGCAAGTTATGATAAGTTTGGAAAGATTATTGGATTGGATCGCACCATGCGCAGGAGAGGATTGACCTTCGAACAAGTGGCGTCTTTTCTGCATTACATTCGCAGAAATTCGTGGGTAGTAAAGCCAGTGACGATCATATGGAACGAACTATTTGGTGAAATCATGAATAATGGTAAACAACGCGAGACAGTCTCAGACAAGACATTCCTGGAAAAGTTTCTGCAGAAAAAGCAAGGGGAAGTCAATGCAACCATTGTAGACGCGAGAAAAATCTTTCGTCGATTACATGATATGGAACTTGCCCACCAAAGCACTTCGCGAGCACCCATGGATTTGAACCGCATCAATAAGGATCAATTCGAGGTATTCCTATTATCAACAGCAAACGACGCTTTTGATCCTGACAAGGAGCGTTTCGACGAGTCCGACATGCAACAACCACTAAGCGAATACTTTATCAACAGTTCCCACAATACATATTTGATCGGCGATCAATACACGTCGGCTTCTCGTGTAGAAATGTACTCGAATGCCCTGTACCGAGGATGTCGCTGTCTGGAATTAGATATTTGGGATGGTGGTAAATCTCTCAAAACGGGTGAACCGATCCCAGTCGTCTGGCACGGACACACCATGACGTCGAAAATCAATTTTGTGGATATCATTCGAACCATCAAATTGTTTCTGAATTTCCACCCCGATACCCTTCCACTGATACTGTCATTCGAAAACCATTGTAGCATACCATTCCAAGAATACATGGCCGAACAATTAATACGGATTTTAGGCGACTCCCTTTACATTCCAACCGAAGCCTCGTTGTACGGGCCTCTTCCATCACCTGCACAGCTTCGTGGAATGGTGGTAATCAAGGGAAGGCGCCCTGACGGAACAGAGGCCAGTACCTACGATAGCGAAGACGATTCGGATGATGACGGTGTCACAAGCTCCATGGGAGATCTGACCGTGGCACAGGAAGCCAATATCGCGAAAGTGAAGAAGCACGGGGTGTCACCGGCCTTGGCTCGGCTGACATTATTTCACGGCTTCAAGTTCAAGAGCTTTGAAGCATCCATGCGGACGCCAGCACATCACATGCACTCATTCAGTGAAAACAAGGTACGGAGTAAGTGTAGGCAAAACCTCGCGCAACATTTCACTCTGTACAATCAGACGCACATGAGTCGAACTTATCCAGCGGGCTCTAGAGTAGACTCGAGCAACTACAACCCTTTACTTGCTTGGTCCACTGGATGCCAGATGGTTGCATTAAACTTTCAAACTCAGGATAATTTCCTGCGACTGAATGACGGACGTTTCCGGGAAAATGGAAATTGTGGTTACGTTTTGAAACCGTCGACATTGATGGTACGCGACGGTGGCATGAACGCATCAGCACCCCTGAAGCTATCGATACGCGTCTTGAGTGGGTCTTGTTTGCCTAAACCAAAGGGAGCTAGAGTGGGAGATTGTATCGATCCGTACGTAAAAGTTGCCGTGTTTGACGTTTTCAACAGGGAAAAGGAATCTATTACCGAGTACGTGACGTCTGAAGTCAAATCAAACGGTTTCTTTCCCATCTGGGGACAAGATAAGTTCTCTTTTCGCATCACGAACTGGTCGGTTGCAATGCTTCAGCTTACAATTTTTGACAAGAAGAAGGACGAGTTTATTGCAAGTTCGTCGATTCCTGTGTCTTGCCTACGAAAGGGCATTCGCTGCGTAGGTTTTTACGATAGTACGAACACGCGGAGTGGTGCGTTTGACTTTGCAAGCCTGCTTGTTGAAATCAAGATCAGTAAGATTGTTGCAGAGATATGATTCGGAATAACGCATAGTAATATTAAAGATTTTGACTGGGTCGATATGATTAGTACCTTCGTAATCCGCATGCTTTGTCTACGCTTTTCTTTTTCTTCCCGCGCCGCTCTCGTCCCTTGACGGCGTTCGGGTTGCGACGACCAAAACCTACCCGGATATCATCCTCTGTCATACTTCTGGTATTGCAACCAACGTTGGAGGCAATGTCTCGTCCGAACATCGACTGGGCTGCTTCCTTGGCTTTTCCCCCTGAGCGCATTTTTACCTTTTGATTCCAAGCTCCTGTCATGAGCTGATCTTCTGCAAGCAAAAGGTCACCCTGGAAGCGATTTCCAGTACCAGGCTTGGGAAGAGAAAACTTGGTCCCACGCAAGTTGTGCTTGTAGTTTTTGGATAGGTGTAATCGAAGGCGACCAGTCTTACTTTCAACACTGCAAGCAATACGTTGAATCATGTTGCTTCCGCAATGATCGCAGAAGAGCCGCTTACCGACAACGGGACCCGTATTCTCCGCATTCGTGTAAACTTTGAAGCAGGCGCCGCACCTTTGGACCCACGACTTGAGCTTTCTCACCTTGACACCATCAACCGAGAGTAACTCCATGTTCATTTGCAAAATAACGTTTTGCATGGCAAAGTCAGTTGTTGTACAAGCCGCCCGCTGTGAGATGGGCGGCCCTTGTGATTCTTTTTGAACCAACCCAGCGCTGTTGGGGTTGCTCTTTGGATCTAACACACCTGCAGACTTCATTTTTCTAATATCAGAAACCGTAGTGATCCAGCCTTCGCCATCATCTTCAAAATCACCTTCTTGACCACCGAGGTTGCCGGCACCAATGATCCTCGACTGAGTCGATTTGACCGGTTCGTCTGCCACCACAAACGCCGGTCTTCTCTTTTCTGCGGCCGTCTGGGCAGTTGTTTCGACCGGTTTGGCAGCAACAGGCTTGGGCGTGAGGAGCTTTTTGTATTTCCCAAATGAGTTGTACAATTTGCCAGATTTGGAAATGGGTGCTAGGGCTTGCTTTTTACGCATTTCTTCGTCGAATTCTTCCACCTCGTTATCACTGCCCTCGTATGGGACATGCAACGATGCGAATAGACTGGGAAAATCGGACGCCAATTCCTTTTCGAGGTCATTGTCCACGCCGCCCTCGGTTTTTGCTTCATTATCCGTTGCATCACTATCGGCGTCACTGAACTGTCCGTCGACTTCTTGGGTCGCGCCGGAGATTTTCATAGAACCTAACTGTGTCGTCGGGGTTTGATCAGCGACTCTGGTGAGATGTGCGGTCGATGCTGCTGAAGGATTGACCAGAGCCGCCCAAGAACTGGGTTTTGAAAGGATAGGTGCTGCTGGAGCAGGTACATTATCACTGGATTGCACGGTGCTTTCCTCTTCGGCATGGACTTGTTCAGACGTTTCTTCTTCGTCTTCTTCCTCGACACTACTATCACTCTCGTCTTCCGAAACGTCATCTTCACCTTCACCATTTCCATCTTTCTTTTCTTCCCCATTCTCTTTTACTAGAGTCTCTACTTTTCCGACCCCCACCACACGTTTGGGAGTTTTGCGAATATGATCCATGTGACCTCCACAAGCCTCCCTTTCTAAATCATACGTCAAGGCCAAAATCTGTAAATCGACCACCGACAAGGATTGATAATCACCCGTTTGTCGGGCAAAGTCAACCACGGCTTGCATACCTTCAGGTGAAGGGTCTTTGGTGTTAAGGTCAAACGGCAACGTTTCCAAATGCTGACGGGCCCTGGCGTCACGGATCTCTTGCAAGACGGCCGGAACCGTGTAAAAGTCTTGCGCTTTTTTCCAGAGCGTGGAAAGTCCCGTCAAACGAATGATCGGTCCTGAATCGATGACCAGGAACCGATACTTCTCTTCATCATCAACTGTATTCATCTTTTGTTGCTACGTTTGGTACGCCGTTGTTAAGATTACGAGAGTAGTATCACAGCAATAACCCTCTTATATTGGGTTTCGGCTCCAAACGAAAAACGAGAAAAAGAAAATAAACTTGCCACCAACCGTCGTGACGATGATCTGTTGGTTTCGAAGGTCAAACTGAGACTCATGACCTAATGATGACGTCCTGTCATGAACGCGACTCAAAATCTCATGTGTATCATGCAAGCACATCATCACACAGTATTATCAAAAGCTTTTTCCCACACTTTCCCGAACTTATATAGGTAGAAGGCACACCCTTGTTGCGCCTATTCACGTTAGTCTACTCTACCATATTGACTTTTGTTGCGCCACAATTGTTTGTAGCACATCCAAAAGCTGATCTTCGTGTCATCGTTTTGTGAGCTGCACGGGGTTACAGTGTTACCTACCTAGTCGGTTCGCGAGTTGATCGATTGTAGCTGTAACATTTCAATTTAAAGTTTTACCCTTATTGGACCAGAGTGCTGCCGACCACCAATTTTATTGACATCCACACTTTCGAGGAGACCGAGAGCGGGGGGATCATTCCGTCAATCAAAACAAGCGTAACATAAATCTACAGAACATCCACAAACACAGAGCCATGTTGGGTAAAGTGTTGTTTCAGGGCCATCGTGGGGGAGCCAGATTACTCGCTCTGAGAGTATGCGTCCGTCGGTGCCTGAGCACGGACAAACCCGACATGACGGAGTGGATACCACCGAATCGGCCATTGATTGGCGACCAATTGCCGTACCATCGTCATAACCTGGAAAATGACAAGGACAAGATCATCGATGAAGAAGAAGAATTGCGAATATTACAAGAAGAAATTGATAGATTGGAACGAGAGGAAAAGGAAGAGGGAGAGTCCATCCGTTTCGACGCAAGATCGACACAGGCACCAACAACACCTGTGGTCGACGAGGAGGAAGAGTTGCGTCGATTACAACAGGAAATTGATAAAATCACCCAAGAAGAGAAGAAAAAGAAGGAGGTTCCCATCATCGATGAAGATACTTCGGTGGATTGGCTCCAAACACGTCGGAGAATGATGGGAGAGCAGGGAGGTCTAGCGGCGAAGATTCCAGGTGCCGCGAGACATGACAACCTATTTGAAGTAGAAGTGAAGCATCATACACTTTTGAAGAAAGATGAGATTGTTACCATTATGAATTCGTTGGGAGGAACCGACATTAAAGTCATCTATGATAATCCCAATGAGCGGAGAATGGGTGGGGCCATGGGGATGATACTGGTATCAGCCTCCCGTCCATCCCAGATTCGTATATTGGCCGATACGCTGGTTCGACAAATGCGACGACGCAAGTTAGAAGAGGTGGATGTCTTCGGGGCCAAAGAGGGACCCGAGGGCGACGAGGAATCGCTATGGATGGTGGTGGACTGTCGCAACTTCATCGTGCACATTTTCGAAGAGCAAACACGCATGGCGCTGAATCTGGAGGATATTTGGTCGGGAAAAGATCCTTTGCATCGCATCAATTGTCAGGACGATGACGCCGTCGAAGACTACGTAGCGGCATATCCAGTTCCCGATAATTACGGTATCGATCAGTTTGACTGGGATCATCGATTCCGGGAACTGCAAAAGAATCGTTGGACGGCACCGCATAATCCAGTGGTGAAACGACCTCGCATGAAGAACAAGGAAAAGAATCGGCGATGAGTGGCAGTGCATCCAGGTGGGTAGTCTGTGCGATCACCGCGTCGGGGAATCAATCGAGAAATGTGATACCGATACCGATCGAAAAGCTAATCTACTCAGGTCGTAGGAGTACGAACTGTAATACCCGGTGCATCGGAAGCATACGGGTAAACGCTACGATGTAATCATATTCGAAACCACAGTACTCCTACTCGTGCGCACAAAGCGTATTTGGCTACCATTGTCTTAGACGAGCTGCGCCTCTACGAATAGCCTTTCCTTGGTAACCCATGTTCAATTGTAGGTATCGGTGCAGAGCGATGACTTGTTATTAGGTAGAATCTTTTTAATATCAGGTTGCTTTGGTTTATTAGATTAGGCGACTTTACAAGCGTCCACCGCTGCCGGCAAGGACACCTTCTGGTTCGGCGTCCACCTTTTTGCCAGTATCTCCCGCCGTCTTTTCGTCGGCAGCGTGCCATTCCATGAGTTCCGTCACATCGAACTTGGGCTTCTTCAACACCTTTACCTTGCGGATGTAGCAGTCCTTGATGGGGAAGATGCTCGATGCTTGCTTGGCGATGTTGTCACCGATGGGAGCCGAGATCAAATCTTTTACCAGGGATTTCAGGTCCCCCTTGCTTCCAAGTTCTGTCATGACTTGCGTCATCTTCGCCCGGATGGCGCGAATTTGTGCCGATTTGGCGTAGCAAGTCGTCTTGATTTGGTTGGCCTGGGGTGTAGTAAAGGCGATGCAAAACAGACGAACCATGTATCCGTCGGTTGTTCGGCAATCAACATTGGCTTCAATGATAGATTGCTTTTTGCGAATGAGACTGCAGAGCTTATCCCGCGTCATATCCATTCCGTGAAAGTTGAGCAAGCAGTTGAACCCTTGCACGTCCTCGATACAGAGCTTGATCTTACGGTAGGCCAGGGCTTCGTTTTTGTTCAGATCGGCCAAGGAAACCTCAAATACACGTCCCTTAAGTCCCTCAGAGGCAATCTTGGTACCCTGAGTTTTAGTGATCATGGTGCGTCCACAGTCCTTGACGGCAAAGATGGACGGGGCGATCAACTTGTACCATTCCTTCTTTTGGAAGGGGTCAACCTGCTTCTTGCGGCTACCCTTCTTACTCTTTGTCAATCTTTTGTTCTTTCCCTGTTATTTCAAAGAGAATTTATATAGGGTGAGAGACTGCTCCAAACGAAACTTAACACTTTACTACTGGAACCACGAAACAGGCTCCGGAAGACGAAACCAGGCGAACCGAGGGGTCTCCTCCATGCCCCACTGATTAAAAGATTCTCCCCAAATCGTCCACCACAATAATCCTAGTATGCTTTGCGTAATCTACGACTACTACACTCTCTTTATCGGACTTACGATAGCCATGATGAAATGCTTGTCAGGTAAGTAATCGGTACCGTCCGCAACTCACTACGAAAGAAGATGTCTTGGACGAGGGAAGGAGGAGGAGGGTGCGGAGAAGGGCGAGCTGATGAGAAAAAAAAAAATCGAGAGAAAAATTTTAGTAAGCCGAGAAGCGTCAAACGCTGAGCGCCGCACAACTATGACGTATGATTCGTGATTCCGAAAATATTTTAAGCCTTATTGGGACAAATATTACACAATTTACAGTGAGACAACTGGAAGACCATAAAAAAAATAGACGGTGCAAAACCCTCGTGTACCTACTAAATATCTATCGACACATATTATCATCGTCAACACCGGTAGGAGTAACGATTAGCGGTGCCACTGCCACAGCAAGGTTCTCCTCCTGTGCATCGGATGGATTAGCAGGTCAAAAACAAACACAAATATCCTTTTATACATATTGTCAAAGAAGAATCATGGCCATGCTTCGACCTCTCTTTCGCGGTATAACTGGCGTTTCGGATATTCCGCGCATACTGGCGGCGCCTTCCATTTTCTCGCACAACAATCATTACTCGCCAGCAGCCGTTATGGTTGGTCGATTCTTTTCGTCGGCCCCAGCTTCTTCGGATCCGGTAGAGGATATGATAATGACAACAAAACCACAAAGAACCCCGCGATTATACGAAGATTTTTCGAAGATGAGCAATGAAGAATTGGCAGAAACCAGTACGATACCTGGTTGGGAATTGATCCATAGCCCTCCACGCAAATTCCCTCGCGGCGCGTTGGTGGGGACGGTCGTATCGACGCGGATGCAGAAGACTATCAACGTGGCCGTGGATCGATACCGTATCGTACCCAAGATCCGTAAGCGGCAGCGATATACGAAAAAATTCTTCGCCCACGATGAGAAGGAGGTTGCCAACATGGGTGATTTGGTCATGATTACACCCTGTCACCGAATTTCGAAGCACAAGCACTTCATGTTGCGTGAAATCGTACGACCAAAGGGTCAGCTTGGTTAACGAACGAACGAACCAAGAAATTATAACAAAAATTTAAAATGTGTGAAAAATCTTGGCTTTGCGAACCGATTACTCTCTGCCGTCCTTGTTGTGTCAATATTTGGTTCGTCGATGCGGGTGAGTAGGTAAATTGATACTCGTATTGCTACTCGGAGCTGCACTGGAACCACAAACAGAAAAGAATGGGTCTCCCGTTGTATGATACTGTATCTACTACCGTACATTTGCGCAACATGTACTCCATTAACAGTAATTTAGATGCAGGCAGAGAACAGAAAGGATTTCTTTCCTTCTTTCGTTCTTTGATTTTTAAATTTATTCTTCCCCTGGACATTTCTTCCTCATCATTTGGAGTCGATCTAGGATGCGTTGTGGTAGTTTGGAAGTTGGACGACGTGTCTCTTGGTTGAGTGCATACAATGTTACGACCCCCTGAGCCATGCGTTCTCCTGTACTTGTGTATATGGTTTGATACAAGTCAATGCGCATACCACCCTTGCGTACGTGACAATGCGTTCGAACAGTTACCGTTTCTCCCACCAACGATGATGATTGTTGTTGTTGTTGTTGTTCTTGTTGTTGTTGATTTCTATCATATCCCAAGAGACATAATTCTTGAATAGTGCCCACAACAAATAATATCCCATCTTCTTCTTGAGCTCGACGCAATTCTTTCGGTCCACCAAAGAGGTTGGTTCGTAGACGTTCAAAATGATTCAAAACACTCCTGAGGGGTAGGTGCGATACCATCGATGGATCGAATTCATCGCGATACGCTGTGAATGAATCAATAGCACCCTGTGTCGTATTCGATACGAACGATGAATCATCATCGTCATCACCATCATCATTTGATACGAAGGGTGATGGTACATCAGGTATCCAATTTTGATTTCGTGGTGTTGAAACTACAACAACTTGTTCGGCTGTATGATAGATTATTTTCCCATCAATACTTGTCATGGACAAATCCCAAATTTGTCTTGGTCGTTGAGTGTCATCGACCACGGTACCCTTGCATGTACCCTGGATGACGAATTCATCACCGAGTGCCGGCGAGGAACGAAATTTTTGTCTTTGAATCGCCACGATGATAGGGTCATCATCGAATGGTGGTCCCATCGACGGTACCACACAGAGCGCTCGCTCGTAAAATTTCAGATAATTGGCATTGTACACGACACCGTATGCATCGGTATCTTCAATATATACCCTCATGACTCATGATGTTCGACGTGAAAGATATTGTATCGGTATTGGTACCGTGGTTGTCAATCATGGCATTACCATCCACGACAGCATCAGCAGCAACAGTAGCATCCTTGGCGACTGTGACGATGACGGAACGTGATACGACACGACGGTACGACACTGCATTTGTGGAAAATGCTACCAACGTCTGCACTGTACCACACATGACTATTGACACTAGTACGAACGTCAAGATCAACTTTCGTCTATTCAACATGGTGTGGGATATTTTTGTTGTTGTTGTTGTTGTTGTTGTTTTTGTATTTTACTAGGGTGGATTGTTTCCTTTCGTTACATATGGAATACCAACGGTAGTTCACAGCACAGGAGATTACAAGGAGTAGGAAGGCGACGACGATAAGAGTGCTGCAAGACGACGATGACGATGATGTCAAAAAGTGAGCGCAAATAAATGAGAAACGGCGACAACTAGTTTCGACACGTCGGATAGTAAATATAAATGTATATAATATTAATACATCTAATATTCCTTTGTATTATAACACTAGGGATTCGGAATTTGAGATGCTCACACTATCTCTCTACGAGTAATAGAAGCGCGAAACGATCTCACATCATCACACCGACACAAGGTGACAAAAAGGGAAGGAGATCCAACGACCAACGACGTGCCGGGGTAGGCGGTAGCGATCCGTTACGCCCCCTCCTCACAGAGTTTGCAGAGATCTCTCTTATTATTATAAATGAATCTCTTATCGTACTTAATATTGACTAACGACAAAAGAGACGAGTTCGGTAAGAGCACTACCAACAGTAGAAGGAAACGTTCGTTGCCTTGGAATTGTGGTCGGATAATTGTTTTGGTGCTGACCACCGTGTGCGCTGTCCGTGTCATTATTTCATCTTCTTCTACCATCGAGATGAGTGCAAACGGCGAAAGCAGCAACAACAACAAGAACAACAGCAACAACGATCAATCAGTTTTTTCATTGCTTGTGAAATTACAATTTTCAGCCGAACAACACAAACAGACCTTTTTGCAGGCCATACAGCCCGTGGCCGACCATGTGAAATTACACGAACCCGATACGTTAAGTTACGAAGTATTGTTGTCCGACAAGGATCCCTTACACGTATTGGTATTGGAACGATATCGTAACAAGGATGTGGCATATTTACAAATTCACAAATCATCTACCCCATTCACACGGTTCCGACCGATCTTACAAAAATTACAACAAGATGGACACGTTGTAGTATCTGGTGATTCCTATCTGGATGCTGGAGTAGGCTTTGGTGACCGCGTCAAGTCATGAATAAACGAACGATGACCAACCTCGTCATGTTACATCGCTACGATGTAGATGGATCGGTGGATGGTTGGATGGATAGATTGCACTTTCACATCTTGTCTATTCGTACGAAATACCAAATGTTGACCAGGTAGTCATATATCACGGACACAAACCTTTCTTTGACACCCACGATACCTTCGCTCCATAAAAAAAGAGATAGCTTACAATCATTGGAATCCTTGACTGTTAATAAATGTTATCTCATTCCTGACAACGTCACGTTGTATGTCAATAAATCAATACTGTTCCATGAATGAAAATTCTGGGTCGACATCTGTTGACGTAACAATGATCGTTACGACGACATACGCATGGATTGACTCTCTATGAATACTGTCTTGCCAAGCCTGCCAATTCTTTTTGAACGGCCAGTATACCATTTTGTCGCGTAGCACTCGTCAACAATACCGGAAGCCGACTGGGCTGTCTCCGCAGTAGATCATCCACGTCCCGTTGAACCTGCGTCACACGCCGAGCCAAGTCGGTTGCCTCCACCAAATCGCATTTCGTCAGAACAATTTGTAGTGCTGGTAATTGCTCGTTGTGATGCTGATTGCGTCGTTGTAGATCTTCCCAAAAATCGCGATCCGTTTGTTTCATCCCATGTCGCGCATCCAACAACAACAAGACCCGTTGTGGACGTTGCTGTTTGTGACAGATATACGTGGCCATGAGTTCTCGATATTTGGACAAAAGTTCTTCCGAGGCTTGCGCAAAGCCGTATCCTGGTAGATCGGCCAGCCACAAGACACGTTTCGCGTCGCCCGTTGTTTTAGAACCGTCGTGCTTGTTGTTGTTGTTGTTGCTGTTGCTGTTGTTGTTGTTGTTGTTGTTGTTGTTGTTGTTGTTGTTGTTGTT
>Ga0051981_10000547_pt1 | contig 18398 bp, 16 predicted proteins | sample CryGey13umfilter_3_FD_59644 | JGI IMG/M metagenome (GOLD analysis project Ga0051981, IMG submission 59644) | Groundwater microbial communities from aquifer in Utah, USA - Crystal Geyser 4/10/14 3 um filter | ecosystem: Environmental > Aquatic > Deep subsurface > Groundwater | place: USA: Utah... | reverse complement strand
AAAAAAAAAAAATTGCTATCGATATTTTCGACTACGAGTTGCGTGTACAATAGGCAATGGATCTGTTGTCCCGTAATTTCTCCCTGGATGTTTAAAGAATAGAGTCACCAGGACGCTGGCTGGTTCTAACGCCCACTACGAAAGATGCCTGTGGAGAATCGAGAACATCATTGACTGTGATAATCTCCACACCGAGATGCAGACGACATATATTTTTCCTTCGATTGTCATTATTTGGAACATTCATACTCCTCTAGGAGCACCATTTCCAAGAGAGGCTTTGGAGATCCCGTGGAGGGTGCGATTAGGTAGGTCACGAACGTGACTGAGGTTGTTTTTCGTCTCCATGTGATGTTTTCGATGGTGTTGTTAGTTACAGTTAGTTCTTGTTGGGGCGCATTCCAACAGAGGGACCTGTTACCTCGTATTCACAATGAAGAGGGGGAAAATGAGCATCCGGTATCGCTCGAGTTCAACATTCGTGCCAAATTCACTGATAGTGGGGATTATATCATTTGGGATATTTTCTTTGGTTGTAAACCTCACAAATGTCGTGGCCTTCGGTCCCAGTCTCGAAATTCATTCCATATGCCAGATTGTTCCATTGTATTCCACAATAAATGGTATAGAAGTGGATCCAACTTCTGCTCTGAGTCAATCCGTATACGATCAAATAGATGGATTGATCAAAGAACGAGGTGAAGCCCGTTGGCGTGGGGATTATGAGGCTGCCGATGCTCTTCGTCAGAAATTGAATGCTTCGGACCTGCTGCCACCTGGCCTTTCTCTCACGATCGAAGACATCCCAAGGGCCAAAGGAGGGGGATCACGCTGGAGTCTAGTATATGATATCTCGGGACAAGTGATAACTGACGATGGACCAACGGTTCTACAGCTTGCTCACTCAGCCCTGGGATTGGCCGTATCTTCTTCCCAGACACACAAGGATTGTTCACTTGAACTGGACAGACTGGTTGATCAAACCATGGAACGCTTAAACGGATGGTTCGAGATTCATGATCGTATATTAGAAGGCTTGTCGTTTGTCGATTGTCTTCATTCGCATCCAGAGGCGGCATCTTACTGGCTTGCAGTCGAACAGGAGTTGAGAGGACGTAAAGCTGCAGACGCATCTTTTTGGTTTGCCATAGCAGGAGTTGCACGAGAAGAACTCTATGACCGCCTTTTACACGTCGGTATCAAAGAATTGCAGCGCTTTGGGCATAAACCCTCTTGCCGTACCAAAGATTTATGGGCCGTGGTTGATCGCTTTGCTGCGGCAGGAGTCCGCCCAAGTAGTAGCAATATTGTCACACTGTCTACTCTACTAAGCACAAAGGATGATTACAGAGTGTCAACCGATGAGGTAATGGCACGGTGGGACTTGCACGCCGACGCATCTTCACTTCTCGTTTGGAAATTTTCAACGCGTCAGCGGAAGCAACGCGACTTTCTGACGTCGGCCGCTCGTCACTGGCAATCTCAGTGCTCCTCGACTTCGGATGTTCAACTAAAATCGACAACATATTACTGGAAGGAAATGTTTAAAGAAACCGAGCGCCCTCTTATTATTGACATTGGATGTGGAATGGGACTCAGTCTCTTAGGTATAGCGTCTACGGCTAACAGCGATGAGGAGTCGCATCCATGGGTCTACTGCAACTTTCTTGGTGTTGATTTGAGTCCTTTGGCCATTGGGTATGCCGAGGGCATTGCAGGAAGGTGGGGATACGAGCACTCTCTACGCTTTGTCGTAGATACCGCTGAACGTGCTCTAAAAGCTGTAGAGTCAAGTTACCCTGGACCTGTTTCCCAGATATTGATCCAGTTTCCGACCCCGTACCGCTTGATTCCGTCTAATGCAACAAGTAGTAATTATCAAGGCAACACACAGTTACCGAAAACCGCACAAGAAGGATTCATGGTTTCCGAGGAGCTTCTCAAGCTGGCAGCGACTCTGTTGCAAAAATCGCACGGCAGCCTATTGCTACAATCAAATTGTGAAGACGTTGCAATTCACATGTGTAAAACTGCTATTGAACGAGCCGGTATGATAGGTACACAATCCAAAGACCCTCGTTTGGTCATGCCGGTAAAGACGACGCAGCGGACGGATACATGGCTCTCCGAACAGTCTGAATCACCCAACCGAGCCATGGGACCAATTTGGTGGAATAGTCCGGTACTTCCCAAGACATGTCAGACGGAAACCGAGATAGCGTGCGTTTTAAATGGAATTCCTGTACACCGATGCTTGTTGACCGTGACAGATTCTTTGTCTACGGTATTATTATGACTAAGCCTGGTATAATCAGCTTTCTATTAAATGTGCAAGAATTCATTTCCAGTGGCGGTCACTTCCACGAAACTGCCTTCATCTGCTCCATCATCTTCGTCAAATGTACCCGTGCTGCCATACTGAGCTAGAACTGGGCGATCGTCCCCCATGCCCTCTTGGTTTTCCTTCAGAGGACAGCCAGCCAAACTCTGACATAAGAAACAATGAACAACATCGTGTCGGACGAGTTCACCGCTGCTAGCTTTCAGTCCAGATTTATGAACCGGGTGAGAGCTATCTTTGCGTGGTTGCTTTGCGCAAGGGATACAAAAACTCAATGATGATGGCGGCTGCCGAGGGACCCCATAAATCGACCACTTCAAATCCCCTAAGTATACTACATCTGGTATTTGGGAAGCTTCCAAATCTGCGGAATTGTATTGGGCTTCTTTCTTGACCCCTAAAACGGTGCCAGAGTCTTCAATGGACTCTTGCCATAACTGATTTATCATCGCAAGGATTCGCCGGCCCTCGTTATCATCTGGAATCAAATTTAGCCAGCGAAGAATGGTGATCAAACGCCGTTTGCTGATAGGAATATCATTGCTATGTTGAACCGGGTCTGGTAGTTTCATGCGCTCGGCATCAACGTATGTCAGAGCATTTGGCGCCGAACCAAGCAAAACCAAGGCGAGTAGTCCTCGATAAACATTGCGATCAGAAGGCATGGTACCAGGAACGGGGCGTCGCGTGAGAACAGGTTCCTCAAGATTCGTCGGCATGTCCCGCAGTCGCTGTGCCGCAGTGGCTCCTGATACTTTGCCTTGCACGAGGTCCCGTATAATCGTCTCCAGATCATTAGAATAAACAGTGGTAAACACTGGACGATTTAGATCTGAACGATCCAGATTCCACTGCGTCGGTGTAGCCGGGGTCTTTCTCGGTGCCCTCTTCTTGGGGGGAGTACCATTGGCGGATTGCTCTGAAGGGGAGACCCATTCGGGGACTTTTTTCCGGCAAAACTGGTTGTGCCAAAATTCAAGAGCTTGTACAACAATTTCTCCGCGAGTTCGTAATGTGCGCATGTACGGATTAACAGATATTTCTCGTTGTAAGGGAGATCCCACAGCACATAGTAATTTGCCGCTACTGTGAGGCAGGGTCCGACGATGAAGTGTCACATAAAATTGCGAAGCCGCTTCGAAAAAGGTCGACGGAGTCACAAATTTCCATTTGTTGGTTTCCGTCGCAAATTGCCTCGAGAGCAGTTCGCCAGTGTACTCGTGCCCCGGGGCCAGGAAGACACGTTCGGCTGTCTTGTCACCATTCGTTTGGGTGAACGGGACGCTTCTCACAAGTATCTCTACCAAACAACGTTCCACGGCATGGGTGGAGGCCGACGCTTTGATAAGACTGCGAAAATCTCTTTTTTGATCTTTGGCTTCCTGATCTGGATCTATATCTGCCTCAAAAGGCACTCCAGCGCCCCCACAAAACATGGTGTCTCCCGTAAACAGGTACGCCAATCCACCAGTTGCAACCAGCGGTCGCAAAACAAATGTAATCGACCCTCGAGTGTGCCCAGGCGTTGCAACGACCTCTACTTGTATGCAATCTTCCATTCGATTGGCGCCATCTTTCGGTAATGGGATTTTATCTCCGTTCTTCGCTTCGAAATTGCACCCTGGTACTTTTTCAACAGCCCCTCCAATAATCAATTTAATCGATTCCAACTTTCGTTGTAGCGGAACATTTCCAGCCGTATGATCGTGGTGTTTGTGAGTCGAAAGAATGGACTGAACAGTGATCTTTTGCTTGTTGTAGTGAGCTTCACTGATGAGGTCAATTTGCGCCAGTACTTCAGTAGCATTACCACAATCCACGAGAAATGCCACAATTTTGCAATTGCGCCGCGACGCAATGGTGATCTTCCCAGTGGACTTATTCTCGGATACTGATGAGACGGGAGCATTTTCGTCGGGGATACAAACAACCAAATAACCAAGATTGTCTAATAGCTGTGGTAAAGGATGAAGGAAGACTCTTCCTGGAACAATCTCGACTCTTGTTTCCAATGATCGACTGTGAAGTCCTCGATTCTTGTCGTTTGATTTCTTGGATGTTCGCGATTTACTCACAAACTTGACCAACCACAGATGAGCCGAACGACCCAGGCTGGATGGATACAAAAACTCAATCAAAAATTGTTGCCGTCGAATCAATGGACTCAACACGAAACCAAGCACAAAGATAGGGAATTGCCAGATAAACGCGAAGACCCAAAATACGCAAACGATGAGCATCATGACGACCGTGCCTGGGGCCATGATGCAGGGATTGTGTCGCACATCACGCCAACTCATCATTGAAAGTTAAGGAAGGGAGCGAGAGAGAGAGAATAAAATCTTGCGGACAATATTTGATCACTGGGGCCCAACGTTGCCGTCCTTTCTCGTCTTCGCGATAAATGGGCCGATACGAACGACAATGAATGATGTATCGGCAAGCCTGCGTAGGGGTAGATCGTTTCATCACGAAGGGAGCCCTTCGTTGCGCATTGGAAGGCCGGCGTCGATCGTGTCCGGGACTGAATATTTTGCGTCGAATTGCTAGACAGGAAAAGGGCTAGCCAGCCAAGCTTTGACCCATGCCCGCGTTTCGCGGTTCTGTTTCCTCGCCGAAAACTATGTATTGAGTCTACCAACACCGTTACCATCGACGTTATTGACAGTGATCCCAATCTATCCTCCCTATCACCTAGCAGTTTCATCGAGCCATTTGCCTTTTTCTTACATTGACGATGATGAGTTGTTCGAGATTCATCGATGGCTTTCATCTCAACATTTCGCTTTGTCACGTCAGTTTCTGGTGTTGCGCATGGCTCTTTCCCACCGCGACCATATTAATAAGTGCGACTGGTGAAATGATTTGAACTCCACGATAACCACTCATCTCCCGGATGGGATGATCCGTGGTGCTTGCGTTTATAAAAAGGTGTCACAGTCAGTTCTATTACTATTTTAGCTCGATACTATCCCAACCACCAAGAGACTCAATACGAATTCCAAAATCATGCTTGCAGTTTCAAGAGTAAATTCATCGAGAATCGCTTGGATCAAACAAGGGCGGAAGCTTTCCGCGTTGCCGTCTTCACGTTTGCCAGCAACTCTCGACGATGATGACTTCGACATCGATGATGAAGACGACGACGAATCGTCAGCGGAGCCTTACAAAGCACTCCTAAATTTCTCCGCACGTGCGTCATGGCGGATGACACCGCATTCCCTTCCGCCATCACTGGAAAAAGCACAAAGACATATACTTGATTCCACACCTCTATCGACTCGGAAAAAACAGACACAACCGACTCTTCTGCGTATGGTTGATAGACATGAGGCTCTACGAGATCGAAGGGAACGAGAAAGACGACGGATATTCCAAAATAAAAAATACACCAAACAAGATGAGCAACAGGATCGTGAGGCCCCGATCCTACTTTATGGTCCCGATCAGGCTGTTGCGTCAGTGAAACACCGATTGCATCCTAATTTTTCTATGACAAAAAGAGTCTTGATGGAGTCGTCCAGTCTCGTTCCAAATTTTCGGCCTAACCGAGTTTTGGATTTTGGAACTGGATGCGGAAGTGCTGCTGCAGCGTCGTGGAACGTGTTTGGTAAATCGCTCGAGTGGTTTCATCTGATTGATGCGTCGAAAACCATGCGAGAAGTCTCTGAATCCTTGCTCAAAGAAATGGTCACTTTTGAAGAAGTCGATAGCACGGAGAAGAAAGTAGATTTATCGGCGCTTCGTATCACAACATCTGCATACATGTCGACTGATTCAGACAGTGCCTTTGACTTGTGTGTGTCATCTTTCACGATGGCCGAATTACCCGATACTGCTAGTGTCCTTTCCGCAGCAGCGCTGATGTACGAAAAGTTGCGTCCCGGAGGCTTGTTGGTAGTATTGGAGCCTGGTACACCCGACGGCTTTGCAAATATTAGAACCATTCGAAACATGTTGTTAGATTGTTGTCCTGACGGCGACGATGCCTGCCACATTATTGCGCCCTGCACACACAATGGCCCTTGCCCCATGGAACGTAACTACGGAAATCGCAAAGAAAGAAGTGCCGCCGTTAGAGCTTTCAATGCCAATGCGAATGGGTCAGAATCCGACGAGGAAGGGGACGAGGAAGGGGACGAGGACAAGGACGAGGAAGGGGACGAGGAAGGGGCTGAAGACGACCGTGAGGAGGACGAAGACGATGAAAGTCATGGTACCACCCGCCTCGGGTTTTGCAGCTTCGTACAGACTATGTCTGGAGGTCCGACACGTCGTCGCGGCGAAAAGCTATCATATCTCGTCGTTCGAAAGGGACGGCAAGAATCTGACGAGAAGAATCTGGACAAATGGGAAACAGCGAATCTACCGGATCATTTGAGACGCCGACTTAGTGTAGACCAAGATCATCCCACGCACCATCATTTGCAACAAGAAGCGGAGAGTCTCCGTGCCCAATACTTGCAGTCTGATGACGACGAATTGGGGTTGGAATTTGTACGAGGAGCTTCGAATCGTGGTTCGTTCGGCCGCATCATCCAAGCACCGAACAAGAAAAAGGGCCATGTGATAATTGATTGTTGTGTCGAAGGGGGGATAGAAAGGCACAAAGTGCCGAAGAGTCTAAATGCAGTAGCTCCCGGTCTGTTCGGGGCTGCTCGTAAGAGTAGATGGGGAGGATACTGGATTCCGACAGAAACAACGGCAGCTAAGCGTTAGTTCGATCTAATCTACTTGAACTCTACCTGAATGTGGGCACAATTACGATCACACGCTGCTGGTAAGTAGTCTAGATTAACTTTCTTCACGCTTTTCCCAGTTCTGCTCTTCATAAATTGCCTTCAGCCATGATGGAGGGTAGTGCTTGACCAAAGAAAAGATGGGAAATTTCTTGGCATCCATGGTGACTTCGACGCCATGGCCCTTGACATCGTTTCCTATGTTCAATTCAGGATGGTCCTCAATCTGCCGGGTCTCTCGCGTGTTGCCTTTGAGTCGTTTCTTTCGGGGCATCCCGGGGTATGGAACATCAAAAATCAAGTTGTAGTAGTCGTAGGAACGAGCAGGGTCGTTCCATCCAACAAGGTCCTGATCCAGTTGATCAATGTTACACGCAAGGTAGGGAAAAGGTCTCCCAATGAGCTTGATCTGGGGCACATAAGCTGCCTTTTCTGTCAGCGAGCTAAAATCGACTCTTTGATTCTGTCCATTGGGAGAATAAGTTCCACGGAAGAACGACATGAAGAAATTCCATGATGAAGCGCCAAACATGACAAGAAGGAAAATGATCAAGTAGATCATTGCAGTCCAGCCATAAAGAGATATAAGCCGTTCCTTGGTCTCGTCGCCATTTCTGGCCATCCAATTCTTTCCGTCTGGTTGAATTCTCGGTGTTGGTGGAAAAGACAGACCAGCAACCTCGCGCCAGCTCTGCGCACAATACACAAACTCCGTACCGCTCGACACAGTGACATTGAAAGGTGTTGACCCTTCGACCAGAGGGAGTTTGACATTCGTAAAGCTCCTTGCAAAATTTTCATCATTCGGTTCTTCAGGAATGCAGAGGTTATCGTAAGGAAATTGAGCCCAAGCATAAGCGCTGAGAATGCACAGCATTAAAATACTTCCTGAAAAGAAGTAGCGACGACTAAACTTCGGCAACTCTGGCCCAATCGTAGGGACCCAACCCCAAATTCTCGTCAAGCAATACTTGTCGGCCTTTCACAAAAGAAATGGTTCAAACACAGTGAGTAAATAAGTTTTCAATCAAATAGAACTAAATCGAAGGAAGACACTTACATAATACTGAGCCAATAAAATTGCTGCGCCGAAGAAAAACGCCGCGGGGAACAGAGCCGAGTACACAAAAACAACAAACAAAATCTTTGTCAGATCTGTGTACCTTTCGCCGAGATTGTAATAAGTACCCTGAAACCAATTGTTCATCTGGTCTTGTGTACGGGCGCGTGGAGCCAGAACGTGTTTTTTGAGATTTGTCAGCCAGTCACTCAGTCGCTGTCCAAGAGAATTTTCGTTAGCACAGAGACCAGAGGCACAAATTTGAATGCATTGTATCCAATCACACACTTACCAATAATGGTGTTAGCCAAAGCTCGGACCACAAAATAGAATTGATAGTAGGCAAAACGGAGGTGTCAGTCGACGTCAGCGTCCCGATGATTGGCGTGATGACCTTAGTTAAGATCGCAGTATTGATCCAACGAAAAAGAGTAATTTTGAGGTATAGACTGGTCTGATATCCTCCTTCGGTGCTGTGTCTTTCAAACATCATAAGGATCTTAAGGACCTGTGGGATTGTCGAGTTGAGTGTGGTCACCAAGTAAGCCGCAATGGTAGGGTTGACTTGTGCTCGTACGATATCCACAACGTATATTGCAACAACCACAATACCCATTGTGATGGCGAGATTGAAGATTCTAAAGAAAATTCGGCGGAATGTACTTGCACCGAGGTCCAACCAGCGGACGGCATCAGGTTCGCAGGGTTCTTCGATTTTGAGGACGCGGTCACGGAACACGGCGTCCTGGGGGATGCTCGAAGTGTTGTTTGTTAGCGAATCGAATTTTCCAACAGACAACGCCGTCAGCGCAGCCCGTTGTCCCTCTTCGGTTTCGAACGTAACGAAGACCTTTACTACGTCGTAAACCTCTTTCTGGAGCTCTTTGATCTCATCAGTCAGACGAAATACTTTGTCGACGAGTTTATCTGGAGGTAAAAGTATCCCAAAGATGTTGAGGAGTGGAACGACGCACGAAAGGACCATTCCAACACAGCCCTTGGGTTCGGATTCCTGATCCCGTACTAGCTGCGCAACCAGTGATCTGACAAGATCTTCGTCATCCATATCTGTCCCTTTCGGAAGCTGAAGCTCGAGCACAGCCCGAGCTTCGCGGCGTTCGATCAATTTTCGAACCAATGCATCGTTGTTGAGAGCGATCGAGACAGATGTAACTTGTTTCAAAGCAAATTGGGAAAAGAAATTATTCCATTCGTCCGGATCGTATGCGTCTTTGGGTGGGTTCTTCACCACGATGGAGTAATCTGTGGTCGTAATTCTGAAGACAAAAGTGTGTGAGAGAGGAGCGGCCCGACGACAAAACTATGTACATCATATTTGACTTACTTGTCTTCGTCGAAGCGCACTTCTCGAGCCCCCCAGTACAACGACAGTAAAATCATCACTATCGTAACGAAAAAGAGCGTGAACCAATTCGTCAACACAGTTTGGTAGGTAACTCCGTCACAGAGAGAACGCTGGATAAGGACCGTCCCATCCTCTGCTACGCCAAATCGATTTCTTTCGTTGCCATCGTCATTATAGAGCTCTGGCGTACATGATGTAGGATCACAGACTACCCAATCAAAAGTTGTACAAACTGCAGACCCTTTTAGGGTCATGCTTTGTAACGAAGATTGGCCGTTTGGAGAGTATTCGTTGCTTGCATAATATGTGATTGACGCGGCATTTAGGCAGCCAGCGCAGAATAAAAGGAAACTCAAGGAGCGTAGACTACTAAAATACAAGTCGACACCAATGCCCCATTCAATAAAAGATGATGCCGGTGTCAGGAATGGACTGTACAGTTCTGTCTCTTCTGCATTTTCACCCGGTTCCGCGCGGCGTAGGACACCGCCGTGGTCGGTCACAAAATGCCGCGGAAGAGTAATGTGTTCGAAATAGGCATATGCCTTGGAAAGGGATGGAGCCGAAGGATCCCCAACACGCGGAAAGTACCATTGCTTCTGTAACATAATAAAACAACAAACGAAAGGTGAGAACCGGGTATTCGTTCTTTTTTGTGTGTGCAGTACGCAGGGCGCAGGGGTTACAGGGTACCCTTCCATCTGATTGGAAAAATAAGACTTACTTTCGAAAGAAACCCTTCTACGAGCCTGCGAGTCCATGTTTTCCCACTAGTTTCATCTGCTTCTGCAAAGCCTTGAATAATTGTGTCCACTTCGTCGTCGGACAGCCCCAATGCTCGATGTACCGACAGCTGCGATCGATTCGAGGCGACGGAAAATTGATTCCTTTTCGACATTCTGGTCAAATCACAACGACGGTATCGCAACGACGGTGCCAACTAATAAGTAAATATAATAGATTCGTAACCCTTTTGGTTCCGAGTGTTTGTGGTAAATTGCTGTATTTTGGCGTGGATACGGAAGATGGTAGAGGTGATGAATGTGACGATAAGATCCTCTTCGCGTAGTAGCGTGATCCTCGCCGCTGCTGTCGCTGTGTCTTCGTCGTCTCCCACGACTTCTCCCCATTTTTTGAGATTTTCACCTTTCTGAAGTAAATCGCAATTTTTTTCGGCGAAAATATGACCGAAAATTCCATCCTTTAAAATTTGGACTCGGACAATCTTATCGGGCTCTTCTGTTTGCGGCTTCTCCGAGGGCCCTGGATGCGTCTAATGCCTCTCGATCATGGGGGCAAGCAAACATTCCACTTCTGCTATTTCCTCACTGTCAAATATCTCCCTTACGTAACCTTTGCTATACTTTTGTTGTTGTTATTCTTCGGACTGCACTGCTATCCTTGAATTAATATAAATCAATAAACTATATTAATTCTTCTGTGAGGATTTATTTTTTTCGTGCGTTGAGGCTTAGACATATTTTTTCGGGTCGATAGTTTGGACTATATTTGTCGTAATAAGATCGTTGTCATAGTGTTTATACGTTGACACCTTGAACGTTTAGAATGGATTACTTTGATTGGACAAAACGTGTCGTATCTAAAATTAGAACCTTCTTCTTATCAATGGCTGTTGTCATAACCAACAATGCTGGTGCGTGAACTCTTTTCATGAGACTCCCGCTCTTTTGCGAGAGGTGCTGGCTGGCTAAAACAGGCGAAATGGGATCACGCCCGCGCGCATGCGTTTCGGGGCTGCCACCAACCTTTTCCCATCATCATAATCGCACCTTCCGCTCGTCGTCTCGTTGTGCTCACACCTAGCGAAAACTCGGCCTTTGCGCTGGTGTGTCGGTGTCTTTCACCATGTCGTTCTTTAGCGGGTTCTTGCCGGGGATTTTCGGTAGGATGGAGGATCCAAAGGAAGTGGAGGTAAAGGTAAAAACTCCCTTGATAATTGACGAAGTGACGCGCAAACGGAACCGCAAATCAGTTCGTAGAACTCCTACACTGATTTCTACGCAGTCGTCTGTCGTGGAAGCTGATGACACGTTGGGACTGAAAGAACCGCCTTCCAAACGTCGGCGTGGTGATAATGATCAGAGTATTCCTGTCCTCAAAGAAGAAGCGCGGGAAGAAGAAAAGAAAAATCAGACCTGTCCTTTGGCGCAGCTACCGGAAGATGTTTTGGCTCACTGTTTGTACTTCTGTAACGGAGTCGAAGACCGTTTCTCTTTACAGTGTTCCAGCAAACAATTCCGCCGTATTTCAAACTCGGATGAAATGATGATTGGAATTCAAGTCGGAGGTGATAAAAAGACTGGCTTGCACGGAATTATTTCGGAAACTGACACTCCGGAGTCTTCGGTTTGTAATTTGTTGCCCTACGCACGTGCTGGAAATCTGGAAGCCATTTATATGTACGTGCTTTCGTTTTATTCGAATATTTATTTGTTCGTTTAGATCATTCACCTGACCCCGTTGTAATTTTTAATTAATTTCCTCAGGCTTGGAATCATCAAGAGTTATTGCAATCAAGATGTGGAAGAAGGGATCGCCCTCCTGCGTATGGCCTCAGACCAGGGATACGTGCGTGCTTCCTACGCGCTTGGATTGGTGTTACGTGATACCCACGTCGGTGAGGCTAATACTTATATGAAAATTGCGGCAGATGCCGGCTATATTCCGGCCCTCCAGGAAACTCTATCTGCCCGTACCATGAAAGCCAAGTATGGCGAACCACAGGCTGACGAGCTCCGTCACTATTTGGACCCTTTGTGTTTGAACCGCTTGCTGGCACGACACTACGTCCGGGCCGCAGGATTGCGTGACTTAAACACGAGTCATTGCTGGAACCCGTTGTGCGGACGCTGGGCGTTTAAGGCAACCATAAATATGACGCAACAAACTACCCGCCAACGCCGTCACGCGGCGCATCGCTGGGCTGCCGCCCGCCAGCGTTTGGTTGATTTCGGTACAGCTGCGGCGAACGCGGTGTCTTCACGCTCATTTGCTTCCGCGCATGCGAGAAACGCTACCGATAACTCCGACACGAACGAGGATCATGCGTCTCTTGATATACGCGTGTCACGCATGAAAATGTGCAGCCGTTGCTGCCGCGCTAAGTATTGTTCCAAGTTGTGCCAGGTCTACGACTGGAGATCTGGTCGTCACAAGATGGAGTGCCAATTTCTTTGATGAATGTGATCTACGGACGGAAAGAGAGTGCATCCTGATGAAAAGCACAGGCCTCTTACTAAACAAGTACGTCCAGGTCCTTTATATTAATCAGAGGACTCCCTTGTTTGTGTTTAACTGCTCCACCAGCATTCACTAGCCAGTTTCTGTTTATAATGAGTACTTATTCTAGGTAGGTAGGTAACGGGAGCCACACATTAAACACTTTGTCGTACGTTGAATGTGGATCGCACACGCCTCAATTCGGCATTTGCTCGCTTCCATTCATCCTTGTCGCACTGCAAGGCAAAAACATAGAGTCTATCGTCCAGCACTGTTCCGGATAGGAGATAAAGTGATTCGAATGGACAAAATCCCAAACCAAGATTATCGGGGGAATCGGCGCATGTTTTCGGTGCCAAACCCAAGTCGAATTGAAAGTACTTTTGACCGTCTACGATGGTGGTGCGTCCGCCAATCAAATCAGCTTGCTTCACCACTGCCAGGTCATCGGTTACGTCAAGGGCCTTTGCAATACCGATACGTGTCGCCTTCTCGAGTTGGCTGATGGGAATCTTACCGGGAGCTTGGTAGACGATGATACGATTGCAAGCCTTGGCATTAATTCCTTCCGATCTGTCAAAATATAAATTTCCCCCGTCCTCCCCCCACTTGAGCGGCAATTCGTAGGTAACTTGTACGGAGCCTTTGTTTGGGGAGACTCCGTCAACACAAACAACACGTTCCGCGGCCGTGTCGATGGAGGTTGTGACAGTACGAAACTTGGCCTCGTTCTCAATACCCTCTTTGAGAGATCCATCGGCGTTGAACATCTGGCTCGTCAGATCACCCTCTTCTGCAAACACGGGGAACCTTGTCATTACAAGTGATGCACTTGTTGTAAGGACGCTTTTGAAGAAGGATCGACGCACCGGGGCTGCAGATTCTTCGTCACTCTGCAGTGCATGGAGACTTGTCGGATCCCCATGTCCGAGCTTGGCAGAGGAAGATAATGATGAATGTAACACCTGGAGACAGCTCCCGACGGAGCAGAATGTTGCCAATCGGAAGAGAAGTAAGATCGAACTTTGTTTGGTCATCATACTGTCATCTATGTTGGAAGCGATGTCAAATAATGATGTTAATGTGATCACCACTACTAATGTAAGGGGTAAGGGATGATCGGATCTTGGGTCTGTGTGACGAAGGGGATCTGTTCTTCCACAAGAAACGAACCGGGTCGCTTGGACTCACGTCACGCTCAATCTCCATATGGGCGTTACACCATCATCGTAAAGAAAAGCTATCTACTCCTACATGTTGTGCTCTAGTCTCAAAGACGCAACCTCTTACATCGAACAAAATGTAGGAGTACTTCACTTTACTCGTACTCTGCGTGCCAGTAAAATCTTACAGACCTTCTCTACATCATTTCAATATTTCATTTGTGTAGTACTCTGTCGACGCATAAAAATGCATTCTGTTATAATGATTACAATGGTCCTACTGTAATCCCAACCACGTACTATCATACTTTTGTCGTCCTTCGTCGCTTATCGTACTCCGAATTTTTAGTCTTCTTCGTCTTTATCGCCCCGGCGATACTCGCGCTTGATTTTACGACTTGCGAGCATGGCGGCCGTCATGATTGGGGCATTTGTGTTCCCAGACGGGGTAAGAGGAAAGATAGATCCATCGACAACCCTGAGATTCGAGGTGCCAAAGACTTTGAAATCCTTATCGACGACAGCATATGGGTCTTCCGATGATCCGATCTTGCAGGTACCGGTGGGATGATGATTCGTGCCAATGTTATTGACAACGAATTTCCACAGCTCTTCGTCAGTTTGCGAAAGACTGAAGCTGGATTCAGCAATAAGATCTTGCTTCACTAGCGACGAAAAGTACGGAATCAGCATGGTTTTGAGTCCGTCCACGATTCGCTGAATATCAGCTTCAGTGCTGAGCACATTGGGGTTGATCAAGGGAGGGTCTAACGGGTTAGTCGATTGAAGCTCAACCGTACCCACGCTATCTTGTTTGAGCGGCGTGATACTACCAAACGTCCCAGATAACTCCATTTGATAGCTCGGAGGACCCTCAGACTCGGGTCCAAATATATTAAAACTCGGTTGCTGAAACAGGAGCGGACTCGCCGGGTCTAGCTCGGCCAGATCCCAAAAGGTAGCAACAGCATAGTGATCACGCAGATTTTTTCCAACTCCCTCAAGGGGGACGCGCGTTTCGATGCCCAAACTATCAAGCTGTGCCTGTGGGCCGATTCCGGAGAGCATCAAAATCTTGGGCGAGTTATACGTGCCAGCGGAAATGATCACTTCTTTACTCGCGTAGAACTCAAATGGGAGATTTGAGCGAGTATTGAAGGTACTGACTCCGATTACCTTGGTAGGATCTTCGGGGTCAAATAGGAGTTTTTCGACGACGCTGTACGTGACGACGTCCACGTTTCCTTGAAAGTCGAACTTGCTCTGGAGCATTGGTTCGACAAAGACATCGAAAGATGTCATTCGAACACCTCCGGCATCAGTTTGCTCAGCTGTCCAATACGAAGCTCCGATACCATATTGATCACCATTGAGAGGGTAGTCGTTGTATGGAAGTCCAAGGACTTCTTCAGCTGTCTTGACAAATTGCTCGGCACCAACTTGCTCTAAACCAGTCTTGTAGAGATCGAACACATCCTCTAGTTGACGTCGCAAAGATTTCAAGTTGTTGAACTCCCAACTCGCATCATCCGTTTCCTCTGCGATTCTGTCAAAGTCAGAAGCATGCCCTTGTACAAAGGCGCAAGCGTTGATGGAATGAGACCCACCAAGCACCTTGCCCATTGGGAGTCCGATCGATTTCGGTTGAACTCCGTGTCCAGCGCCAGCCAGTTCTTGAGGAGTTGTTTCGAATCCCCACTGAAGAAATCCATAGTTGAATGGGTTGAATGCAACATTGTAATAACCATACATGCTGGAAATGTTTGGATCCGTTTTGTCTCCTCCTGCCTCGACGAGGAGAACGTTCGCTCGAAGTTGACGCGCAAGGCGTCCAGCCAGGAGACTGCCTGCCGATCCTGCTCCTACGATGACAAAGTCGTAGTCAGCAGCAGTCAGGACAAGTAGCCCCGTTAGGACGAGTGTCCATAGCGATTGAGAAACTTTCATGGTGGTGGGATACTTTTTTCTTGGAGTTTGTTTCTTTGGGGCTTCTGAATTTATGAGAGGTTAAAAGTGATGTATGGGCTGTGCCTCCACACCCGCTTGTGATTACATTCTGTAGGGTTTGCGTGAACCTGCCAAATAGAATGTCACAATGATTCTCTTGTAAATAGCCCTCACTCTATAGGTCATTCATGACCTCCGGAGGCTTATATACGATAATCTTGTTTGTGGAAGCGCGAGTTGGGCGTGGAACTAGACGTTCGATCCTAGATCGGTTGCCATCTCGGGAACTCTTAAAACGTGGACGCAGGGTTCCAATCATATTTTAGGAAGATAAACAAGTGTCGCGTTCGCCTTGTTCATTCGATGTACGAAACTACTTCCTGGACCACGGTAAGAAGTCGAAGACTTTTTCGAATAGCCCTCGCGGAACAAAGGTGAGAGCCAAGGTAGCAGTTGGATGCCCATTTATCCATGAAAGGTCATTATACCAACCATTTTATCGCTCTAGTGTCAGACTCTTCCCGAGGCACATACACCATTTGATTTACATCAAGTGAAAGAGATGATAATGCCCGTGACAAAAGTCTCGTATTTTGCAAAATCTAAAGCTGGCACCTGACGTAGCGTCTAGTTACACACTTTGGAGGCTTATCAGACTATTGACAGTGAGGTAGGTTGGGCCGCGCTTCAAACAATGAAACCCGATTTAGGCGCCGGTCTACGCCTATTTTCGGAACATAGTCTGTTTAAACATTGATACTACGTGAAAAGGGGATCTATGATGTCGGTGACGTTTGATACTACATAACTGTCGAAGTTGGTCAAAATATCTCTATACCCTTCAAAGAATTTCGGACGAAAGAAGTACCATACCTAAACGAAAATGTCTTATTCCTGTTAGGCATCCAACGTACCATACTTACTTATGAGGTTCCTGTCTAAAACAATCGTTCGCATGGGAGTGTGTCGTTTCAGTGCAGCGCCATCACTCATCGCTTTGGGTCAAATCTCAACACTCCATCCGGGAGGACCTTCCTTGATACCGTACTGAATACCAGTCACTTCATCCCAAATCCGCTTGGTGATCTCACCAGTTGCAGGAATATCAATATCTGTGCCGCGATACTTGACGCAAGAAATGGGTGTGACAACCGCAGCCGTTCCAGCACCAAAGGCTTCCAATAGCCGTCCTTCGTCGGCGGCCTCAATGACTTCTCGCATTGTCGCAAAGCGCTCCGAGACTTTGATATTGCCCCATGATCTTGCCAAATGTAGAATCGAATCCCGCGTTACACCAGGCAAAATGTCACCGCGATCCAAGGGGGCAGTGACCAGCTCCGGCAAGCCAGTTTCACGGTCGGCAATACAAAAGAAGACGTTCATGGCGCCGACCTCTGTAATTGTATCTTCACCGTTTTCCTCAAATAACCACAGTACCTGAGCGTAGCCCTCTGATGCTGCCTCAGCCTGGGCTTTCATGGTGGGGCCATAGTTTCCACCTACTTTGGCGTGCCCCGTCCCACCCACCCACGCCCGAACATACGGCGTGTCGGCAGTTAGACGAATAGGTTTGAAACCTGATTTATAATAGGGTCCCACGGGACTTGTAATGACATAAAGGAGGATATCATCAGGAGCTGCCAAACCCAAAAACTTGTGTGTTGCAATCACCGTGGGTCGAAGGTATAATGAGTAACCCTCTCCTTCTGGGATCCAGCGCTGATCCAGGCGGACAAGTTCGGCTATACAGTCGATAAGCTGCTGATGATCAAAATCGGATCCCGGCATTTGCAACCGTTCCATCGACGACTGGAGCCGTTTCATGTTCATGTCTGGTCGAAAGAGACGAATAGTCCCATCTTTCAGTGATTTGTAGGCCTTCATGCCTTCGAAACATTGAAGACCTTTGAACGACACAATACACAATTACGATAAAACTGGTTAGTTTTTTAATTTTTTGCAATTTGATTATGTTTGTTTCAGAGTCTTACCGTAATGAAGACAACTTGCAGCGGGGCTGATGCTTAGGTTTTGATACGGGACAATTTTGGGTGCACTCCAATCATTTGTCGTGTCCCATTGCACCGTCAACATGTGATCTGAGAGAGTCGTCCCAAATACGAGATCTTCTTTCGCAGGACGACTTTTGAATCTGGTATCATCGTTGACTTTTTCAATCGTCAACCCAGACGCAGAAATCATTCTCACTTGCGACCTCCGCGACGAAAGCAGAAACGCATCTTGCTGGAGGCTTCCGCCACCGCCGCCACGTCCAATACCGACGTTACTGCTGTTGCGAAACCGACCGCCTCTTTGGATCACGCGCAAAGTTGTCTTCATGTCAAAAAATAAAAGAACTTTCGAAGATTGGTTTTAACGGATACTGTTCCGAAGATCGATGCGAAAGATGTCATGTCAAACCGACATCAGAACACAGGTTTTTCGCCATGGCGAACGGGGAAGGTCGTCGTCGGAGCACGAACTGATGTGCTCATCATTTCACCCTCACAATGTAAATATCAAACATTTTTTTTTTTTTTTT
>Ga0051981_10000543_pt1 | contig 18427 bp, 14 predicted proteins | sample CryGey13umfilter_3_FD_59644 | JGI IMG/M metagenome (GOLD analysis project Ga0051981, IMG submission 59644) | Groundwater microbial communities from aquifer in Utah, USA - Crystal Geyser 4/10/14 3 um filter | ecosystem: Environmental > Aquatic > Deep subsurface > Groundwater | place: USA: Utah... | reverse complement strand
GGTGGTGGTGGTGGCGGCGGCACTGAAGATGGACTCTGTAACGTCAATACCTCCTTACCATAAGCGTCTTCTGCTTGAAGAGTCTTCGATTTCTTCGTATTTTTGGTCTTGCCCGGCGACGTCTCGTCCTCTTTCGAAGCTTTAGTCGAGGTTACGGCTGTGTTGGACATGCTCAGCGCCGACCTTTCGAGATCAGTGTAGGTCTCTTCCTTCTTTTCATCTGGGGGGTCCAAGGAGGATGAAGTTTCTACTTGAAAAGATTCTGCCGAAGGCCTGGCGTTTGTAACCCGTATATCTACGACGGAGTTTCTCTGGTCTCTGGTCTCCTTTGGATCAATACTGGTTCGAGAAGCAGGGTTGATCGCGAGAGGTTCTCCACTAGGAGCATCCGACTTTGAATTCTTGTTGCCAAGCTCAAATTGGGGCATCGTTGTTTGCTTAGAAAAAAGCTTCATATCTTGAGTGATTCTCTTTTTCTCGTTCTTCTCGTTACCAATTTTGGAGTACGAAAAAGCGGACGACTTGGACGAAATCGACGATTGCGTGTTCCGCTCCACTTCGACTGCTGGTGTGGTAGCACTGGTTGCTACCAAGCGATTCATTCCGTCTCGATCTGTCAGCGATGAAACTCGAGATGCCTCTCCACCTGATGAAGATGTTTCCTTCTCATCGTGTGGACCTCCCGATGTAAAACTTATTTGTCGAATGGGTGGCTGGGCCTGGGGGGCTACTTCAATTTGCTGCTTGGCAAGTCTTCGGTTGTTAAATGGAATCAAACGACGACCCCCAGACGCAGCACTCTTCGTCGTTCGTAGCAACGAAAACACTTTCTTCTTCTGCGCATCTTTCGTCGAAGCCCCCTCTTCGGATGGGTCCGTCTGTTGCTTCACCATGGACCAAGGAAGGCTAGATTCTCTTCAATCTCTCAAAACAATAATGAATTGACGATCCAGTAGTTGTTTCTTTTCAACTTTTGATGGCTGTTGAATGCTTACAACTTGTTCTTGCCTGCAGTCAATCGGTACTGTGTCTCCAAAATGGTTGGGTCAAGCTATTGTTTTCAACCATATCGGCGATGGATTTTAAGCTTTTTCACGCCAAATCAATGTTTTGAAGAACTGGCCAGCTCGGCCATTTGCTGTCGCAGATTTTAGTATACCATAGAATGTACTCTCTTAAATGAAAAGAATACAGACTGTTAGATGAATATATGTGAAATTTAAAATATTTAGATAAAGGCATTCGAGTCGACATACCTATCTGGTAAGATGATTAAATCTCATCTGGGATTATGAGGAAAATAGTAGTCCGACAATACCCAGCATACAGCTCTATCCGAAGTCGTGGGAGTGCCTTCCAAAATCACACATCAACCAAGATCCAAAAGCTCCCTCGAAAAGACGAGTTATACGATGGTCCTTCTCACAAGGATTTGAAGCAGGGCGAAAGCGAGAAAACCAAGTTATACCCCCTTTCATTAATTTTTGATCACGAGCTCAATTATCAACGCGACAAAATATGGAGCTCAAAAAGGAAACATATGAGGGGCTCCCCGAGACGACCGAGATGGACCTGATGCGAGAGTTCCTTCCCACCGACAAAAACGGCGCCATCTTTATCGAACTTGGTTGCGGACAAGCAAGGAACGCGATCACATTAGCAGAAGTTTTTCCCTACGAAGTCGACGAAAAGCAGCACGAGAAAAATATACGTTTAGAATCTTGTCCCAAGAATATTTCCTTTGGCAAGGCGGGGATGCAAGATTTTCCAGCCGACCCGGAATCCGGGGACGCCGTCATTAGGCTCAAATCACTTCATCATGTCCCCAAAGACGGCTTGAAAGCAGGCTTTGACAGAATTAAGGCCGCACTGAAACCCGGTGGAAAATTGTTCGTCAATGAACCCGTCTTCGGAGGCGCCTTTAATGAAATCATTCGGCTGTTTCACGACGAAGAAGAGGTTCGGTCACATGCATTTGACGTCCTGAAAGGGAAGGTTGAGGACGGCGAGTTTCTATTAGAAAAGGAGCTTCATTATCAAAGCAAAACAAAGTTCCCTCGTGGGTTTGTAGATTTCGAAGAGCGTATTTTGGGCTCGACGTTTAATCACTTTCATGTCACGGAGGATGTACTCGAGAGCGTAAAAGAACGCTTCCAGCGGCACGTCAAAGAAGATGGATCGGCCGAATTTTTAACGCCAATGAGATTAGATGTTCTTGTCAAGAAATTTGCAGAACCAGCAGTAAAGTAGATTCCTTATGCGGAAAATCGCAAATGACATCAATCAAAAAGCCAGCTTTATGATGTAACTAAGCTCTCTGTTCTTTCTTGTCTAGTGATAGCTATCCTCACATCCAAAACCAACTAATCCTGGCGATCCTCTGCAAAAAATGTGTCGTATGAATTTTGTAACAGTACGGAAACATGGAAGAATCTAAATCAGAACTCATGGACGAATAGTAAGTATTTCATATTTATTCTTTGGTAATGAGTGAGACGCATCGTAGAGTGTCATTCGAGTTTTATACATTGAAAGTTATTGGTCGTCACATATTCTGTTAGATTAGGTTGAGGTGTCAGGTTTGCGGCGTTTCCAATCGAGGACTAACTCTCCCAAAGATCCAAGAGAAGATAGATATAGGTAGCTTACGGGCACTACAATGTTCAACAAATAGCATGCCTTGCCGGCGCGTGCGGGAAGTTTCCCGCCTTTTATTTTGAAAAAAGTAGAATAGAAAGGGATGGAACGCGCCAATCGTCCCAGACGGTTAGGCTTGTAAGAACAATCGACAATGGACACAGTCCTTGTCCTTGATTTACCGGTACTCCACAGAAGTAACAACGGGTATGCACTTCAGATCCTAGGACGACGGGCCACACAAGATTCATACTATTAGTTGACGAAAGAAAGTGACCATGATCCCAACCTCTCGTCCTCCCCGTTCACCCCGAAGACGCTTTCTCGGCGTGTCGCTCCTCTGCGTCGGTCTCTTTTCGTTCATGAATATGACTCATTACTTCTCTTACCAGTCTTCCGTCAATGATCGTCAAGTCAGTGGCGTTGGACCACATCATACACTGCCACAAGAGCTGATTGATTTTGTCAATCAAGGTGGTTTCGAAGATTCTGAGAATCAAATAATAAAGCACACCAGTGAAGAATCCGGTGCGAGGAGCCATCTCGTCGAGGAGGACAAGGCCACCATTTCTACGAAACACTCCAATCAAGTAACCACCCAAGTAGAATATAGCGATTTGGTGGGTCAAATTACAACAAAGATCGATGTCATGAAAGAGACTATTGAAAAGACTGACGCAAAGCTAGAATCAAAAGTGGAATACAACAAACATACCAACCGAGATAAGAAAGCGACGTCACAACGTCATGAGGGATTCCCCCCTTTGGACAGACTCGTAAGGAAAGACGACAAAGGAGAAAGAATTACAGGACCCGTTGATTGGTTGCTGGACTTTGCCATTCTGGGGCATGCCAAATGCGCCACAACATATCTCATGAATTGGTTACGTCAACATGAAAGCGTCAGGATGCACGATAGGTGAGAAAGTGGTCAATGCCTTACGCCATGAATTGATGTCTTATGTATACCATTCTAGTATTCTTATGATTGCGCCTCTTATGTGCTTTTAGAGAGATCTGTGACCTGAACAATCGACAGCCGGCGACCTTGGTGCAGAGACTGTACACAGATCTTCCGGTGGGCGAAGACTATTTGCGTGGATACAAATGTCCAGGTCATTTTTCAAGAGAACCCCTGCGATATTTTCGACAGTACTTTCCAAAAACAAAGCTCATTGTGGGTCTTCGACACCCAGTTCGATGGTTTGAAAGGTATGTATCGTCTATCCTGACTACCATGTGGGACGATTGCTTCGATCCTTGCTCTGACTCTACCTCTGTCACAATTTAGCTACTACAACTTCCGTATTCGGCATCCTCGAGGTGGGACTATGCCTCCTCCGCAAGCCTTGCTGGGCAAATGCGTCCATGAATCACAGGGCGTCTGCACTGACCGAGCCAATTTTCACCGTAACTTGGCAATGCTGGCCAAGACCAACCACTCGGAAATCGCACAACAGAAGCTCCTAGTAGACCTGCCCACCAAGTATCGGATGGGTTTGTCCGAAATCCCAAACCCTGTCTTTTTATACGACGTAGGACAGTTATACGACCGCAATACACAAAGAAAAGCCAAGTTCCAGTCCGATTTGGAGGAATTTGTTGGACTTGATACGCCACTGCCCTCCAATTATACAGAACCAAGCAGCAGCAAGAGTGATGATAAGTTTACGAAGCTTGATATTTGCCATTCCGACTTTGACGAGATTCGTCAGGAATTAGTGGTAGTTGGAGGTCGGGCAGCCACCTGGATCACAAAATATTTTATCCATTCGGAGTCCGTTTTTGTAAGCTCGCCAGACTACTTCGAAGAAATTCTCAAGACGTGGCACTATGATCCCTGTCCAATAGCTGCGAGAAATCAATAGAAAAGCCCGTGCCATTTTACATTCAACGAGATTCAACTAAATCGAATCATCAATATTCCTGCATAGCGAAAAGTGTTTCTAGTGTACTCTCTACAAAAGGATTTATTTGTCGCGCGTCGTGGGAACATCTACTTCTTTCTGAATGTGTGGAACGAAACATTCTTGGCAATCCTGCCTTGGTATTCTAGTTCAATCACCGCCAATTTGTTGTCGGTCCAGGCGTGCGCAAAAAATGCACAGAGTTCATCCTCGTCCGAGTCAAGATGCAAACGATAAGGCATGGAGCAAAGCATGGAGTTTGGCATGACTCGAACAAAGTTCGACGAATTCACCTCATCAAAAGCCTTTACCACGCGGGTGTGTATCTCGTTCTGTGTCACTACATCGAGACGATTCCGTTGGGTGCGCTCTCCAATGATAAAGTCAAGAACGATCTTCTCCGTCTGTACGGGTTGCCATTGACCCCAGTCCCATTCACGAATATGAAACGATGCTTCTGTAGGCAAACATAAAATGGCTCTTGGATCTGTCATTTTCCCAATGAAGCCAATGGGAGATTGACGCTTCATTTGGACCATGGATGCGTCGGTCAAACACCACGGTCCTTCGAATGAACGCCCTGGTTTCCAGTTGGACACTTTTTTGCGATATTCGGCTACAGTAGTTCGCCTAGTATGATCATCCCAAAATCCAATCTCGAGTGCGATTCTTGGTAATGCAGGGGACAAAGTTGAAGGGATACGCAAAATAATTCCTGGAAAGCCGATTTTGTATTGGGTTGGTCGTTCAGGTGGGGTGATGCGTAAGGTTACAATTGTTTCGTCTCCTTCTTTCATCAAATTCCAGACTGTCCAAGTACCAGTATTATACCCTTTGTTCAAATCTATTGGCAAACGAAAGTTTCGAACAGGTGGTTCTTTGGTGATAATTTCATTGTTTTCTTTAATACCCAGAATGGACATGGAACCCGACCAGCAACCTTGACAGGAGTTGCGAATTTCTTGAAAAACCCGCGCGTGTTCGGCCTTTTCAAAAGCAGTAAAGGGTGCATCGGAGATGGAAGGGAGCAAGAAAGTTGGTGACTTTCCGTCAGCGTCAGAGGCAGATTGGTATGCATCGACCGACAAAACTGCAGTGCAAAACCATTTCCAACAAAGCAGGACCAGAACATCGCGGTTCACAATACCACGAAACATAGTCAACAAAATGGATTGTATTTGTTGTCAGAGTCTTTCTTGGGGGTAACAAACTACTCGTAGGCTACCCGATTGTTACAATCAAGATTACCGTTGATGGTCTCGTTCCTTGTTTCTTCTATTTTGTCCTGTCAAAATCAAAGAAAAACCCAATCTTCACGTCGACAAACAGCGAATCCAGTGTAAAGTCGCTCACGGACGCATGGATACTCACGGGCTTCTACACTCCCCCGCCTCGGGATGCTAACTGTAAATATTAACACCTAGAAGGTAGGCCGAAGACGGCTATCGGATCATCTGCTTCATGGGAGGATACTCAAAATAACCCTAGATATTGCTGCTTCGTTCCCATGACTACTTGTTTGATATAATCCAACTTCATACAGAAGACGCCCAAACAAATCCAAACTTACTTCAGCTAGCTACCGATATCTTTAGACAATTCCCAGAATGGAGTTTTATTGGATCAGCCTGTTGACAAATCAAAGAACATAAATCTGATGGAAAACATTATTTGTGTATGGAATGGAGATTCCTATTTTAATATCTTGTACGAAATACTGATGTGAGCCGAGAAGTGAAGAAAAACACCCCTTCACTACTTGCTGTACATATACGTATCCGTAGTCTCTAGCCACCATTATCATACCATGGAAAACGAAGCAAGTGAATGATGATAAAAACTGCACATGTGATACCTGAAAAGGGCGCAATATTTTATACGTGCGTGGTTGCCCTGATAGTATCCACCACGCTCTTGAAGGCAAAGGGTTCGTTGGCCGCCATTTCAGCTAATACTTTTCGATTCAATACGATATTACTCCGATTAAGAGCCGGGATGAATGCCGAATAACGGATACCGTATTGACGGGCTCCCGCCTGGATACGCTGAATCCAGAGTTTCCGGTAATCGCGCTTCTTGACACGGCGGTCACGGTAGGCGTACTGCCAAGCCTTCTCTACCCGACGAATGGCAATGCGGAAACAATTTTTCGCCCTTCCACGGTATCCCTTGCTATACCTTAACAGATTTTTGTGCTATTGCGCGTGACGGATAAATGATAAGAAAGAGAATAAGTGTGACGTGCTGACGTTTGACAACCTTACGGCATGGATCATCCATTTGTGTTGACCTACCTTTTTACTCGCAAACGAACGTGTCCATTGTAGCCATGGCGACGTCGGCGACGACAAAGGCACATGTAGACGATTGAGAGTCGTCTGCAGGACAGGACGACGAAATAACGTGTTGGTAAATGATGAAAATAACATTGCCAACAAGATGGAAGAGGTGTGTTCCAACGTGTGGTGGACACGACGGTGTTGTTCTTGTTGCCGCTGCTGCTGTCTACATCTCTCCCACTCAGTCCCTTCCGCAGAGGCTTTTGGCGGTTTGAAATTTGAATCGGAAGCGGATTTTGATACCCCAATAGAGCTGAGGTTATTAAATACCTAAGTTCTCGAAGACACATGTGCCGAGAGACCCGGATGTTATGGGAAATTTCAAAAGATACGCACTCACACACGAGCTCGCGTGGTCGACCCTTCTAGGCATGAGAACGGTGAGTGATGGTGGGATGCCATTCACTCTCTCGTTGTCTCTCTCTGCTTGCGAGAATCGAGAACACTCCATACCAAACGATCCCATACCATACCGTAGTACGGAAGAGGTCTACCCAGCCCTATCAATATTCATTGTAGTGTTTTGCAAATAGACATTTCACCATGAAGACGATGAACATGAGAAGTTTGGTTTTTCTCGCGGCCCTGACCTTGGCCCTTGTCGTCGTCCCCGAGTCGTCGACGCAGGTCCAGGCTCTGTCGCTTCCACGAAGGAGAGCGGCCGTGAGTCGCGGAGCTCCGGCTCAGATCAAGATCCAAGCAGCTGCCGGAGCAGCCGTCGAAGGAGGAGAAGGAGGAGAAGGGACAGCAACGATTCCGAATGAAGTCTTGTAAGTTCACCGTCGCATAGGACTTGCGTGTTGATATTGAGATATTGAGATTTTCAGACCTTGCTCACTCACTCACTCATTTGTCCGGCGTTGTCACCTGATCATTTGTTTCATTACAGTAATCTCGGTAAGTGAATATGGCCCGAAAAGTATAAGTGTGAATGTCACTTCCAAGTCGACGTTGTCATCTCTCATTGATGGTGTTGATTTGTTCATACCACACTCGATAGTCAAATCTATCGTGGGTGCAGGTGTGCTGAGCTTACCGTATGGTGTCGCTGCCTTTGGCAACAGTGCCTCGGCTCTGGCTCCTGCTATCGGACTCATTGGGCTTATGGGTATTCTTTCGGGTTATACCTTTGGCTTGATTGGACGGGTTTGTCAGAATACAAATACCATGACATATTCCGATGCATGGGAGGCAACACTTGGGAAAAAGTTCTCGCCATTGATCGCTTTTTCGTGTTTTATTGATTGCTTCGCTGGAAATCTCAGCTACAGCATGATTCTTGCCGATACCTTGATGAATTTATTGGCCTCGACGGGAGTCATTGTTACGCGTACGCAGTCTTTGTTGGGGGTCACTGGTGTCGTTCTTTTGCCTCTCTGTCTTTTGAAGAACTTGGCCAGTTTGGCACCCTTTTCGCTCGTCGGTATCGGCGGCATGTTGTACACGACGCTAGCCATGGGATTCCGCTGGTGGACCAGTGCTTACGCTCCCTCCGGAAAGTTTTACGCCTCTCAGTTGGCGACGCCCGTCTTTGGGAGCAAAGGGGCCGCCTCGGCTCTTTCCTTCAATGCTCTCATTTTGACATGCATGCTTTCCAACGCGTACATTGCTCGTGAGTATCAAATGATCGACACTCTTTGAAGATGCGGAAAAATTTGCCTTTATCGTTGAGCGACAATCTTTTTGTGGCTGATCTCGTCCCCTTTGTCTCTCTAATTTACGACACAGACTTTAACGCTCCCAAGTTTTTGAAGGAACTCAAAAACAACACCATGGCTCGTTTCCACCAAGTCATCGGCTGGTCGTTTGCTATGAGTATTGCCATTTACGGTGCCATCACCGCCTTCGGATTCCTTTCCTTCGGAGCTGCATCGAATGGTCTCATTCTAAACAATTACTCGAGCGCAGATTCACTCATGAGTTTGGCTCGTATCGCTGTGACGATTAGTATTATTGCAAGTTATCCACTCATTTTTGTTGGTTGCCGAGATGGTTTGTTTGATCTCTTCAAGATTCCTCAAGACAAGCGCACCAATGACGTACAAAACAAAATGACCTTTGGAATCTTGGCTATCGTCACCGTGATGGCCTCCCGATTGACGGATCTAGGTCTCGTGGCCAGTGTAGGAGGAGCGACCTTCGGTACGGCTCTGGTCTTCGTCTACCCCGTCGTCATGTTCTTGAAACAACAAAAGAAACGAACCCGCGAAACTATTCCAGCAGCTTTGATTGGTGTGATGGGAGTGGCCATGGGAGCTATCGGTACATTCCTTTCGTTGAGTGGCGCAGACATTTAGATTAAGACTCACTTACTAAAGAAATTTGGTTTAGTGGTACAAATACTATGACGGAAATTTTATCAGTGAGGGCTACTTTTAGTAGTGTTTCCATCTCTAGATGTTCGTAAGAATACTAATACTAATACTAGTAATAATAGGGAGTCTAGACGTAATCTGTCAGAAGACACCCCAACAACGCCATATGTAATTTTCGTAATTTGTTCAGACGAAAATGCGTTTAAAAAGGACAGTTGCTATGTGGCATTTTCCAAAGTAGATACCGTAAAGTTCATATTAGAAGCAACACAATTTTGTATCATATTTGTGACACTACCAGGGAACATTCATTTTAACGGGAAAAACACCGTAGGAATGGACAAATCCCTGGCGCCCTGAATTATTTTCCCGCCACGGTAGTACAGTACTCACCACATATCAATTTTTTTAAGGCGCCCTTCACGCCCGCTGAGATCCACTTCTTGAACATGCAATCAAGTGGTGGCGGTGGTGAAAAGCGATGGTGCAATGGTGGTGGATCAATTTTTGAACAATGCCTGATCTTGAAATTGTTGGCCTGAAATCCAGTACAAATGGCCGGAGTTGCTGTCTCCATCAATGTTGTGGAGAAGAAGTGACTAATGGAGATGTTCTCCGGCTCGTTCGCTGCGCCGTTAGTGTCAATGGGGTCATTGAAGACGCCGTGAAGTGTGTCAAAGTTGTTGCTGGAATCGATGAGTGTACTGTGGCGTATGTTCCGCGTGTGGTTGCCAAGCTTCCAGCAGTCCAGAATCACTTGAACAAGTTTGTCATTGTGACAGAACTTTACGACTACAGTGCAAACAAATATAAAAGAGACAAGTCCTACAAGAATTGCGGCATGGCTTTGGTTGCAACCCTTGACGAGGAACATCAAGCGGAGTGAGGCGTGAAACGTAACATCAAGCGGAGTGATTAATCTGGCGTAATACCAATTAATTAATATTGATTGAATATTTACTAACTTTGATTAAAATATTTAATTATCATTGTATTCTTCGTCCTTGTTTACCTCTTCTGATTCTCGTAGGGCAAGGATATCATCTTCCTGTGGGTCATCGTCGTCATGGAACGAACCAGGGAAATTACATTCTTTTTCAGTCTCTTCTTCCATTTGAAGCAATTTGTTCTGCCCTAATTTAATATGGGCCCATGTATTGATAATCGTTTTCTTTGTAATTCCCGACCACGCGTGGCCAATCCAATTTGAGACTGTCTGACGATTGGGCTTTGTATCCGCCCCATTAATAACCATCCACTCATTCACAGTACTTCTCATCAAGACTTTAAATGGCTTATTCAATCCAATATCGCAAACCTGCAAACATGACGTATAACCTTTAGGAATGTATTCAATAATCGTGCCACAGTCTTCTATCGCCTTCTTGATGGATGGCATCAAGTGGACACTGAACTGATCGATAAAGAGAAGGGTCACATCTTTCTTTGATAGTGCAAATGGTTTCCAAATTTTATCAACCCAGTCGATCATCATGTCTTCATTCATCCAAGCTTTCGCTTGAACGTTGTAAACACAAGCATGTGAATAGCCGTTAACGTTCCATTTTTTAACTTCCTTGTTGACGCGAGCCCCTGTCTTTCCTTTCTAAATAACATATGGAGGGAACTTGTATCCATCAGCAGTGACACCAAGCATTACAGTGCATCTATTGCTGCTTGTAGGAGTTCGAACCGACACTGTTCTTTCCCCACGACAAGCTATAGTCCGATTCGTATGGATTGCAAATTGGACGTCAGTCTCGTCAAAATTTGCCATTCTGTCCGGGGTGATCCCATATATTTCACATAGTTGCTGCGAATATTCTATCCAATCTGCAACAATTTGTGGATCATTTCAATCCCGTTGCGCATGATGGGTGGTACGTCGGACGACCAAGTCATTCCTGTTCATAAACCAATAGATTCGAAGTCGTGCTGCATTCTCTCCAATAGAATAAGCAGCAGGATCGATCCTGCACCATTCAGAATAGAGCATTCTGGGTGTAACAGGCAGACATTGCAATCGACGATCATTCACAAAGGTCAATAGGCCATCTTTTACAGCTTCTGGTATGGTTGAATGCCTCCCAGCACCTGAAACACGACGAGCGGTTGCCCCACGTTTCTCTGCAGTCGCAAGGAGCTGTTCTCTCTTCTGATTCCATCGATGAACCAGAGCCCGATCAATGCCATTGTCCCTGGCAACCTGTGAGATGTAAGTATCATCTTGTCCATCTAATTGCTGAAGTACATTAACTTTGGTAGTAACTGTATATGAACGACGAGGCGGCGCATGAAATCGATCAGGGCTGGCGAGGATGAGAGCCGACATGATTGCTGTGGGGAATCTGATTAAAAATTATGTGGTTTGCCATCTGAAGCAAGCATTTCACTTCTTGTCCCCACCATCCCTTTTTGGCTCTCTGACATGCTTGCGTTGTCTTCTAATAAGTGTTTGAACAACTCTCTAAAGCCCCACTCTTTTAATTAGAATTCCAACACCGGTTCCTTCCAATCTTCATATGTATCTCTTCAACAACCCGCCCAATTTCAATAAACAAAACACCGTTTGAAAGCTCTTCTTATGCTCTTTCAAACGGTGCTCTTAGAGTCCTTCTATTTTGTATGAATCAAATAGTGTACAAAATAGTGGCAACATATAAGTGAAATCCGTCAATTTCTAAAACATTAGCTGTTGCTTCTAATATGAACTTTACGGTACACGTTCTCCAACGAAGCACGCAAGAGTTGAAAAAGCGAAGACTTTATGTACCACACAATACTTCTACGTGATCAAAGTTTCAAATAAATATTGCAATTAATAGCACGATCTTCTTATGCGTCACGATCTACTTCTATTTACAAAACGCCCAAAGCTGCATTCATTAATAAATGGTGCACGCGTGGCCGGAAGCTTAATAGCGTCCTTTGGCATCTGCGAAATTATGTAGCAACTCCCATCCTTCGTGGCCTTGGCCACTACGTTGGACTTCGTCGTACCGACGCGCGGCCGTAACACTGTATCGAATCGTAGCGGGGAGGACCACCGTAAAACTTTTTTCCAGCACAAAGAAGACAATATCAAGCGTCCGTAGCAAGGCTTTGACGGCCATACTGGGTTCTTGGACACTTTCTTCTTCTTCGATTTCTTCATCAGATAGGTTCTTGACAGCTTTTGCTCCTCCGAAGGCCGTTTCCACGTCATCGTCGCTAACTACTTCGGCGATGAAGGATTTATATTTCGGGAGACCCGATTCGACATAATTATTGTTTATGTCCACTCCACTATCCCCTGCCAGTGCTTCGGCGAGTGTATCTGATCGCATGACTACTTCAGGTACGATATCTACGACAAGAGCATCAATGAATTGAGCTTTTTGGGTGATCGGTTCTTGATTATCAACCGGGGCATCCGATTCGGGGTGATCAGTGGAAACTCTTGCTGCCCAACTCGCTGGAATAGATTCTCCGCTGCCCCCGATCTCGGCATTCGCAAAAAATATCTCATCTTCTCGGGGCTTGATCTCAGTGGCATAGGGTACGATAGGTTGTTGCAATGCGGCTTGGAACTCATCCAAGCGCAAAAGTAACGGCTTTTCCCCACTTTCCTCGCCAGAGATTCCCACAATTGCTTTGTACAAAGCATCGGCCATTCCAAAAGAAATATCGGCCTCAAGACAAGTCTTTAATTCACCAATGGCCTGTAAATCAGATCTCAAGACCAGCAATAGGGCGTTCGCTTGCTCAATGGTAACTTTCTCACCGTCGACATTTTCTGGTTGATTTTTGGCCATAACATTGTCACGGAGCAGCATTAGCATCGTTGCGACTTGTCGAAGTTTGTCGTCTGACAAAGTTCTAGTGTACTCTGTGACCGCCCAGGTTGCTTGAGGCTCATCAATACAAGCCACCAATCGCTGCTGGACTGCTAGTCGTTCTTCCAACAATTGAGAATAAATAACAGTGCGGTTGAAGGCGGCTTGTTTCAAAGCGAGTGTCTCTTTTCGCTTGGCCGCAGCGATTCGAGCGGTTTCTTGAACTGCACTTAACATGCCGACTGTACCCGCGGCGATAGCGTTTCGAATAGGTTTGGTCTTGTACCCCGCCATGCTTGTTTCAGCCTTTAATTCGCGCTGCAACTCGTACGTCGCATCGACGACACTACCAGCAATTCGATTCAAGTCCCGATCTCTTCTATCCAACCGTCGTCTTTGTCGAAAGGCATTTTTTTGTCGTTCCGCCGCATTCGTGGTGCCTGCCCGGGCCGCGGTTCTCAAGGCTCGTGCATTTGCGGCTCCCGCAGCCGTTTCTCCCTTTAAAATGGAAAGTACGGCACGCGTGACTTCCTTGATTTCATCTTCGGGTCGATTCAATTCGTCCCGAACGGAAGTTATCTTCTTAATGGCTTGTTCTTCTTGATACGACGAAGTATTGGTCAAGCTCAATGGCATCTGCTTCTTGATGACAGTCTGTGCTACGGACCCCGCGGCGGGTAGAGCGCGAGAAACATCACGAACGGCACGTTCCCAGGCAAATAGACCAAGCGCCGCCGCCACTTGCAAGTCGGCCTCCACCTTGTTGGATACCCAAATTTTGGCGGATTCCAGGAGATCGGATGTTTGCGACGACAATTTTTTCCATAATTTCGTATCGGTAAAGGTTTGCAAGATGGTGGAATCGAACGGTGAATCTTCTCGTCTCTGTTTGGTTTCGGCTCGCTCTTGTTCTTTCGGATTGACGGTGGATTTGACGGTCCCCCGTTCCAGTAATTTACGAATGTCATCTTCGGTTTCCAAGTCTAACTTAGATTCGGCCAACATTTCTTGCAAAACACGCGCATCGACATCCGACAAGGATTCTAGTTTTTCTTCTTCTTCTTGGACATGTTGTTGTTGTTGCTGTTGTTCGGATGACTTTTGCGACATGTACAAGGAGTTCACCCTCTTGGTCGAAGACGGAAAGACATGTGCATTGGTGGGAATACCCACGTGCTGCAGGGGACTGCCAATCAGAGTCGAGGCAACTGGATTGGAAAAGCCCTGCACACTCACACCATCGAACAGAGATTTTGAAGTCAAAAACAGTGCCAAGATTTTAAGCATTTTAACCATGATATTAGTGCTCCTTGCGTCTCCGTTGGATGACCTAACTTGTGAATTTTTCCTCTGTTGCGCCCCCGTTCACTCACAAGACAATGTCAGAATCAGAAAGTAGTGTCCACGCTCTCAGTTGAGAAGAAGGTTGCGACAAGGTTTTCAGCATATACCGCTGTCGCTTCTCGTCGAAAAACAAGATTGGAACAACAAAGGACGACTTGAAACACACAGCGGATATGCAACCACCAAGCAAATATTAACGATAATAATCAGACGCCACCGTACTCCTCTCGACTACCGGTAGGAAAAAGGAGTTGCCTTCCGTGCAGTCCCCTCACTTCTCCCTCTGCGCGCTCACAGTTGAGCCACAAGCCAAAGCGAGATTCCGATGCCGTTCTTTGGCGCGTCGAGCCGCCGTCACGACTTTCCAATATATACTGTTTGATGTCACGGTGGATGGACGTGGGTACGGTAACATCATGCTCTTCAACAATTTTGAAAAGAAACCCGGAGCCCTATCATGATCCGCTCACGCATCACAGCATCGATTCCTGCTCCTCGCTCCATCTACCGTAACAGTAAACGTTTTCATGGCCCAATCGACATTTTCATGTCATGTCAGTGCCTTGCGAACTACCCATACACTCCCAAACATTGATCAAACGCAACCTGAAAATGTTTGCAACTGGTAGAGTATCATTTGGATGCGTGTGAAGAAATGGAAGCATCATCATTATTCTCTTTTCCTCAGACGAAAAAGTGGGAGGTTGGGCGTCCCGGTTATTTAGGGAGGAAATGCAAATTTCAAAAGGTTCGCGCCGGGCGAAATGGCGCGACGACATGGTTGAGAGCGATTGGCGATCATCTTTGTCCTCTCTCTCTTTCTGTAAAACCAATATCGACGATCCAACCCCATCCACACACCCGGGCTTCGCTTTTCCTTTGCAATATAATTTGAGCTTCTTGGTCTGTAAAATAAGCAGTATCATTCTCCACCATGACTTCCAACGTCGAATGGGTCGACGCCGACCAAAGCTTTGATACCGCCCAATGGAGCATCGACTGCCCCTTTTCTCCTGTTTTCAAGAGACAAAAGGTAATGAAGGGATATTGTTCGGGGGGCTCTTGGCACGACGGACGTGTGGAACTTAAATTCAATACACATTTTGTAGACGATACCGCAAAACAAATGGCTAAGGAAGTGATCCATCAAGCATTTATGAGATTGGATCAGACCATTCTCGGTGAAGGTCTTCTCCATCGACCTTATACTCAACTCGCTGACTGTGTTGACCGTCGGCAACTACAGTCGCCCGTCCCTGCAGAATGTTTAGGAGATGACGGCGACGCTTCCTGTGGCAGAATCGGATCTGTCATACCCGTCGCGTACGGATATGCCATGTACGGTAGAATTGACAATATTCAAGTTCTTGTACAAGATCCAACAATGTTTACTCAGCTAATGGACGAGCTCGTCGACGCCAAGGTAAGCCACTTGCGTCAGGCTACCGCCTCTTTAGGCGCCTTGGAAATGGAGCGAACCAGACAGATGGAAAATCTCAAGTTTCATCACGAGACCGTACTGGAACAATTTGCTCGACACCATCAAGACGAGTTGGTAGCCCGGTTGTCCGAGAGGCCAAATCCATTAGTGATTGGTGATATTCTGGCAGATTGGGAGTTCGAACGACATCGTCAATGCGCGACTTGGCAAGTTGAATACCAAAAAAAGTCCATGAATGTAGAACATGAATATCACAAGAAGAATAGGGAGATACTTCGAAACTGTTTAGTCTAAAACCCAAGAAGTAGTTTCTGGTACAAACAGATTTTTTTTAAATTTGAAGTTTGGATTGACAGTGGAATCTTCGTTCAATGTAGAATCGACTGGTTTTATCTAGGAAGTGTGATTTACTTTTATAACACGCTGGAAATTCCCATCGAACTGAATCTGAATGGTCTGACCAAAGTAGTTATTGTTACAATTAGTTCGGCGCTGCAGCGGCATAATCTTCATTTCTACGACCAGTGACGTCCTACAAAACAAGATTGGCATCCTGTCGGAACGTCATGAGATTGGACCCGACATTCATTTATCCAAGATCGATCTAGGTAGTGAGAGAGGGTAGCAAACGCTTTGCTTGGTTTTTGGGAGGCTGTATTTCCTATTTGGGTCACGAGAAAGCAGTCTTGATTTAGATTACATGAAGCTTCTACTTTTCATATTACAAGACGACCCTCTGGTTTGTTCAGAGACTGAACAGCCACACTGTGGTCCAACAACACAGATTCTGAATCAAGGTGTGGATGAAAAATGATCTGGCCCCCGGAACAGAGATCAAACTTTGTGCCGCATTCCCTCACAAAATTCATTCAACAGATATCCATACTTAGTATGCATCCGGGTATCTCGATCCATCTTAAACCAGTTGCGAGCGCTGTGACGACGGCACAACTTCATCCACGTCGACATAGTTACTATGACTCTGTTCTTGATTGTTGTCGTACTTGTCGTTCTTGTCATCTCGTAGCACGGAGGACATGTGAGTAGAAGCAGTAGAAGTACCATCATCTGTCGTTGATGAACGCACTGCCAATTGAGCGGCAGTGCTTCTCCTCTTTCGGCGTCGCAACAATGCTTGGCGATGGTAGTCGCTGTCGTAAGGAGAAGAAAGTCCCAAAAACTCACTCCACACAGTCACCGTTTCTTGAACGAGACGTTTTATTTGTTTCGTTTTCGTGCTGTAGCTAGTAGGAGTGCTCGCAGGAGTACCAGTTTTTTCGACTAATTGAGATGTTGGTAATGCCGCTTCCTCCTTCATAATGCCGTCATTCTCCTCGTCTTCGCGAGAAGCGATGGATCGAGGATCGAGGGCGTTGGGTGGCTGGTACAGCGATTTCATATCAGTGTTGGATTGTTGTGCGTTTATCGTATCCTTTTCGGTCAGCTTTTGTTGATTTTGCTGGGCTGTCATGACGGGACGCCCTCCTGAGTGGGCTTCGCCAAGCTTACCATCGTTGTGGCCACAGCACAGGTCGTACGCCATACAACAGTGCAACGATAACAAGAAAAATCCCAAGGCGGCTAATCCGGCGAACACTTCCCAATATTCCGTCACCCATTCACTCGGAGCGGTGTCCCACATAGTGGACATATCCGACATTACGCGGTCGCCAAAACGGGTCAACACATTACCATCATCATCGTTGTCACCATTCTCATCGTTGTTGTATTGATTGTTGTAGTATCTGTTTTCGTCACCACTGTCACGACTATTTTGTTCCAATTCCCGCAAATTGTTGTTGTTGATGCCGTAGGTGGTGGGAATGCGTGTGGTCGTCAACAACGAGTGTGAAGAATCATCAACAACATCAACATTACTACCGCCCAATGAGATGGTCGATTCACAAAGCAGCAGATACAAGACACATGTCAAGAACAGAAAAATGGAACACAAAGCTGTCTGCTTTCGTGAACGATGGTAAGGGGTCTGCATCTCTTGGAATCAATTGAGGATTATGATGTAAATAAAACAGTTTTTCTTGAATGGGGTTGCCTGGATGGAGAAGTCACTCATCTTACAGTAATAGATTGGATGCAACCGCCAAAATCGGCTCGCCACGAGGGAACCATTCATATATTTTTGATTCGTGTTGAAGATTCGAAATCGCAAAATAGTACTACTTTTACTATACAAGGTGTAATTATCACACCAGCACGTGGTTTGCGAGATCCAAAAATATTCTTTTCTAATTATCGATACTTTGCACGTGATGTTGTAGGTATTTGGTCAAAATCCAAAACAACATCACACCTAACATTAACAGTAAGAAGGATCAATTTGTATACCTAACAGTAAAGCTGTATGGCAAACCACTGCACACTGTCTCAGCATAGCTCTCACACCAGCACGTGGTTTGTAAGATAAAAAGCTCTTGCCAACCATATCAAAGGAAGGTATAACCACCATGCCAACAAAGGATGTATGAGTCAAGCATGCGGATGTGTTAAATCAATAGAAGTACTATACCAATGCGCACATTACTTGGGAAATGGATGTCCGTCAGGGGATGTGACAAGTTTTATACAAACTTACCAAATCTCACACTTTGTTTGTGAGCACACATCATTA
>Ga0051981_10000537_pt1 | contig 18516 bp, 14 predicted proteins | sample CryGey13umfilter_3_FD_59644 | JGI IMG/M metagenome (GOLD analysis project Ga0051981, IMG submission 59644) | Groundwater microbial communities from aquifer in Utah, USA - Crystal Geyser 4/10/14 3 um filter | ecosystem: Environmental > Aquatic > Deep subsurface > Groundwater | place: USA: Utah... | reverse complement strand
ACAAGGCGGAGTAAGGAGCCAACTGCTTGGCTCCGCACCGCCGCGTTAGTCGTAATGTGCACATAGTGCATGTTTCACTAGCGTTGGAGATAAAATACGCGTTAGTTATAATGCTTAATAGGCATCATTATTAGAATTAGGCATAGACTTTACATACGCTTTCATATACACTATTTGCAGTTATAAATGTAGGTAAGCATTTTACGACACTTGCAACCTATTCACGTGAAACAGGTACTTTGATCAGCGATACCAGCAGCAATTGCGTTTAGGAGTATATTGATAAACGATTAAAGTCAATTTCTCAGTTCCCTGCTGAAATATTTCACCAAGCAATATGTCCCGGTAGCTCAGCTGGATAGAGCAGATCCGTCCTAAGGATAAGGCCGGGGGTTCAAATCCCTCCCGGGACACCACCGAGCCTAGCTCGGCTGTAGCTTGATGAAGCCAAAGCTCAGCTTTGGCTGGGACAACATTGTAAGAAGCTATGCGAGGTGATAGTCGAGCTCAGTTCGACCAAAGAAACGAATAATGAAGTATATAATTATGGGCCCTTAGCTCAGCTGGCTAGAGCGCTTCCATGGCATGGAAGAGGCCACCGGTTCGAATCCGGTAGGGTCCACCACTAGGTGTAAAGAAAGGACAGGAATAAATTAAGACATTTAAGATCAAGGGTAATCTCTTGATCTTATAATATGTAAATATTTAACTTTTTAAAAACAGTGTATATTATATGATTAATAAAATTATTCAATTTATCAAGACAAATATTACTTCAAAAATATATTTCGGTGGTGATAGAACGGAAGGGGCTAATAATATCAAAGACAAAACTGGCAAATTTGCTAGTGAAGTTTGGGAAAAAGTAGCTGGATATCTCTTAGCAGCATTTGGACTTGTCGCTGGGCTTGCCTGGAATGATGCTATAAGGGCATTAATCGCCAGATATTATACTGTTGAAAGCGATTCATTGTTGGCACAACTGGCTTATGCAATCATTATAACAATTCTTGTAGTAATTGTTTCTATCATTTTTGTAAAATTATCTAAAAGAAACGAAAAGGAAAAGTAGAAATGTTGATTAGTTTCACATGAAATTTGTCTACGCTGTAGTAGACAAATAATATAGACACTTGTCCACAGTGGACTGAGAAATTATTGTTTAGATAATGGTTTTATCCACAGCCTAGCTTTATTATTTGGCTAAGGTTAGCAAAATATTCTTTTGACGCAAAATTGTGTTCATTCTATAATGTATTTGTATGAAGATCGGATTCCGATGGCTAGGTTTTGTACTGATTTTATCGCTGTTAATTTCAGTTGATAGTGTTTACGCTACGATGTCGTCCACAAACTATCAGATTAATTGGGACTCGATTAGTGCCGGTGGCGATGACACCAGCAGTTCCTCATCATATATTCTGAGAGACTCTATCGGACTGCAGGGAACTGGTAACTCAAGTTCAACATCATACTCAGTCAATTTTGGTTATCGGGCCGGTGTTTTTGACCAAACTGCTGATTTCACTATCTATATACAGGACCGCGCTTCTCAAGTTTCTGCAACATTGGCAACAAGTACAACTGTTACCGTTACCTCAACTTCTGGATTTGCTGATGGGGACTATATTGCTTTAGTTCAAGACGAAGGCAGCAGTCAAAATACGGCAATTGGTAAAATATCATCAATTTCTAGCCCAATTATCACTGTAGATTCATGGACATATTCAGCGGCATTGCCAGCGCCAAACGGCACAGACGATTATGTTTATTCACTTGATGCAACAACATTATCGCTTGGAACCTTAGTCCCAGGAAATATTTCAACCTCAATTATTGCCTGGGAGGTTACTGCCGAAGTCGATGACGGATTTTCAGTCTATTTTTATGAAGATCAGGATTTAACCAGTGGATCAAATACAATTGATGATGTTTCAGACGGAAGTGTAAACGGAGTTCAGGACGAATATGGTGCAAGATCATCAGATACCACTTTGGCATTATCAACATTTGATACTGTTGATACGGCGATCACATCAACTGCTCAGCAGATTGCAAGCGAGTCGGCTACCAGTTTTGATACAAGAGGATTTATTACGCTTAAAGCAACAGTTGATGGAACGGTAGCCGATGGAACCTATACTCAAAACTTAACTCTGATGTATGTCGGTGATTACTAGACTATCAATCACCGCTGTTTTATTTCTTTTACCGTTTCAGGTTAGTGCATTTGGATTATCACCGAGTGCTAAAGATTTGGAAATTAATCGGGGATCGACGGATATCATTTCTATTTTAGTTGAAAACACTTCAAACCAGGCTCATAAATATCAAGTTGATCTGCTCGAGGCACAGATTGGCGAAAATGTTGCAGATATTACATTTAGCAAGATTGGTTCAGATGATAATATATTGATTAAAACTGACGATATAATCGATGTTCCGGCAAACGACGCCAAATATTTAGAGATTACAGTTACAGCTGATAGAAATTCAAGGCCCGGGGTTTATGTATACGGTGCTGTCGTATCTGAGTTAGGGGAGTTGAATTCTGGCATTGGCATTGAGCCGGCTTTGACATCGTTAATTTTTATTACTATACCGGGTGAAATTGACGAAGATGTAGAATGGATTGATTTTTCAGCAAGCAAGTCATTTTATACTGATTTTTCTGCACAGTTTTACTTAACAGTCAGAAATAATGGCGAAAAAATTGTTCAGCCAACTGGAACAATAATCATCGAGTCAATGTTTGGCAATCCGGTTGAATTAATTAGTCTGAATCCGAATGGAAGCCGAACAATGTCCGGCCAAATTAGAACCTACGAAGAGGCTTGGGACAGTTTTTTTGCCATAGGCTATTACAGTGCTCAAATCGAAGTCCGGTCGTGGGAAGGCGGAGAAACCTATAATGATGAAATTACGTTTTTTATTCTACCAATCGAGCAGATCAGCATAGCGTTAGTTGTGCTTGTGATTCTTTGGTTGTTAGTTAGAAGACGCAAGAATAGATTATGATTCCAGGCATAAGGAAATATCTTATTTTGCCATTACTATTTGTAGCGGTTAGTTTTGGGTTTTCAGTCTACGCCGCCACTACAGTTACAGATGTTTATGATTTGCCAACAGCTCTTAAGATTAATCAGACATCAAACCACAAAATAGTTATAACTCTTTCCGAAGCAATCGACGAAGGAGAAACAATAATTATTATTTTTCCATCAAGTTTTGACACATCGTCAATTACTGAAAATGATGTTGATTTGGCAGACGATAGCACAGACTTAATAACCGCTACGGATTGTATCGGAACTGAACAGGCGTCAGTTGAAATTTCCGGCGATGTTGTGACTATTACAATCTGTGCTGGAGACGGTGGAGCAGTGGCGTCGGGTAGTCAGTTGATAGTTGAAATTGGAACAAACGCTGCTGCCAGTGGATCGGGTACAAATCAAATTGTAAATCCAAGCTCGGTCGGAACTTATTTTGCCGGTATCGCTGGAACATCGGGAATGTCAGGGTCTATTCCAATTCCAATTGTTACCGATGACGACTCTGGGGTTAGTGCTATCGTTACAGGTGATGACTCGCCTCCGAGCGGCGGTGATACGGGCACAACAGATGATACTACTCCGATTGATGATGTAACGCCGACAGATGACTCTGTCACTGATGATACAGCAACTGATGACACGACAACCGATGATGATACTACCACGGACAATACCACCACCGACGACACGACGACTGATGACACCACGACAACCGATGACGGCACAACAACTGATGGCGATACTTCCACGGATGGTGGAACCAGTACAGACGGAACAACCGATTCTGGAACCGATACTGATTCTGATACTTCGTCCGGTGAAACCAATAGCGACACAGGATCAGACATTAATTCCGGTGAAACAGGTACGAGTGGAGATTCCGGGGTCGGAGATAATAGAGATGTTGAGGTGGAAATAATCGTTGCCGATCAAACAATCAATCTTGGTGACAATTCGGTTGAAGTATTGCCAAACACATCAGCTCTTGTTCGAGTAACGCCGGCGGATACTGATAGCGTAGAATCTGTTACAGTATCAATTGATGAAAATAATTACGATTTGATAGAAGTATTAAATGGTATTTATGAAACTTTAGTCACTATTCCAAGTAATGATTCAACGGTTACGGTTTTGGTGGATTATGAAGATGGCGGTTCAAGTACAGATGTTGTTGTTTTGGATTCAAAACCATCAGGCTGGGTTTATGAAGTAATTGATGATGAAAGAATTGCGGTGGATGGAGCGGTAGTGATTGTCTATGAATCCGGAACGCCAGATGTGCAATGGGATGCTACAGCTTATGGTCAGAGTAATCCGGTAGTAGTTGGTTCGTCAGGCGGATTCTCTTGGTATGTTCCAAACGGCACATATATTGTGACTGCCGGAAAATCTGGTTATGAAGATTCACAAGCGACGGTTCGAGTTCGGAACAACATTTTGACAACCAGTATCGAATTGGTGCGTTTAGTTAACGAGACTGTGGCAGATGATGTAGTGATAGAAGAAACCGGCGTAGTTGCATCAGTCCAGCAGGTGGTGGAAAAAACTGTTGAAAATATTCAAGATGCAGTTAATTTTGTTAATGAAATCAGAGAATCGCCACAAATTCAGACAGTCGGTGATATAGCTCGACCGGTCACAGTAGCGGCCGCGGTTGGAAGCGCCGGAGTTTTATCAAGCTCGTTTAATCTTCTTAATTTCATTAGGTACTTATTTAGCTCACCGATACTATTTTTTGCTCGTCGCAAGCGTCGTCAGTTTGGAATAATTTATAACGCAATAACAAAAGTTCCATTGGATTTGGCAATTGTTAGGTTATATTCTGAATCAGGCAAACTGGTAAAAACAATGGTCACTGATAAAGAGGGAAGGTACTTCTTTAAAATTGATCCCGGTAAATATCAAATTCAAGTAACAAAACAGGGGTTTGATTATCCAAGTGATTATTTGAAAGGTAAAAAAGATGATGGTGAATATTTAGATGTTTATACTGGCGGGATAATTGAAGTTACTGATAAAAATGTAGTGATTTCAGCCAATATCCCGCTTGATCCAACCCAATCTGATAAATATCCAACTCCAAAAAAACTAATAGTCTCGCGTTTTCTTCGGACTTTGCAACATGTGCTAGCGCTTTCCGGTCTAATTTTAGCAGTCATAGTTGTAATTATTTCGCCAACACTATTTAGCTTTGGTTTATTGTTAATCCATGTGCTTGTTTATTCAATCACTCGTGTTCTTGCAAAATCAAAAAAGAAAAAAGGCTGGGGAATTGTGTCAGCAGTAAGAGACGGCAATCCAATTGCAAATACAGTGGTTCGATTATTTGAGCCAGAATACAATAAATTAATTGAGTCTACTTTAACAGACGGAAAAGGACGCTATGCATTTTTAGCTGGACCAAATGAATACTTTGTAACATTTGAAAGAGCCGGGTTTGATCGTCAAGAAGTGCGACCAATTGATTTTACGAAAAATGTAGAACCAAAAGTTATATCTGTTGATGTAAAGCTAGAACAAAAAGTGGTATAATATCGCGGAATCGTACTTCCGCGTGTACGCAAATTTTTGCGCAGACGTGGAGGTATGAATAAACAAACTCCGACAACACTTTTAAGAAGGATCACTACGCTTTTTGTGGTGTTGTTTGTGATTTGCTCAATCTTTGGCTTTAGCATGCCGAGGCTCATGAATGCTTACGCAGCCTCTGTACCAATCATCATTACATATCAAGGTAGAATTTTAAACCTCGCCGGCGTTCCAGTTTCAGATTCTTCATTGTCGATGAAGTTTGAGTTGTATTCAGCTTCCTCCGGTGGCTCATGTTTGTGGTCAAACTCAAGTACGAGTTGTGACGGTGACACTCCGGCAATGACAGCTGCCAGAACGATAACATTAACAGATGGACTTTTTTCAGAATCACTTGGAGATACTAGCCTCGCCTCGCCATATGCTGCAATTGATGAAACCGAGTTTACAACTGATTCATCTATTTACTTACAAGTTTATATAGGCGGTGAAGAATTAAGCCCTCGAAAACAACTAACATCAGCTCCGTATGCGATTAATGCCGATTATCTGGACGGTTTGGACTCGACAGAATTGCAGTTCTTTACTGACAGTGGTGCAGTCACATATTTAACATCTGCAACAGATGATTTTGCAATTGGTGGAACTGTGTTTAACGCCTCACCGTTTGGAGTAGATGAATCTACAAATACGGTTTACATAGGCGATGGTTCAAGTGCCAGCGGCTCGATTGTATTTAAGGCGAGCGATGCAGACACAGGCAGTCTGTCCTACTCAACTGATGACGCTTTTGTTTTTTCAGGCGGTGATATAGATGTAAGTGGCTTGTCAGCCTGGCCTTCTGCTGTTGGAACATCAAGCGGAATGTTACATGTCAACGGAACATTAACTTCTGGTGCTAGCGGAGGGACCGGTGTTTATGGTTTTCTTGGACTTAATGTTGATGTATTCAATGATTCAACTGAAACTGTGGGCTATGATCAAGATTTGATCGCAATTACCGGTGAGGCTCAAAACTCCACAAGTGGTGAGTTGAGTAATTTGTATGGTCTTTATGGAACCGCAACAAGCCAGAGTACTTCTGTCAACGCTATTGGTATTAAAGCTGTGGGTGTTTATGGCTCAGCTAAAAATTCTGGCGCAGGCGTAACCGTACCGGCCGCCTACGGAATGTTAGCTCAGGTAATTCCGGATGACGGTACAATGACTGCGGCATATGGAATTTCCGCCCAAATATTATCTAGCTCTGGCGCGATTACAACCAGTTATGCTGGCGATTTCATTAATACTTTCGAGGGCACTACTCGTTATGGCGTAAGGTCGGGCGCGTCAGGTGGAACGACGAATTATTCCGGTTATTTTTATGGAGCCCAGGTTTTTGTCGATAATAGCATTGCCCCAAGCACAGCATTACTGGTAGATGGACCGGGAGACCTGTATGTTTATGATCAGTTAGAGATTGCAGGTAATAATCAAACCACCGATGCCGTTATTAAATTAGATACCGGTAATTTAATAACCGGTGCCGGACTTATGATAAGGCGTGCCAACTCGGGCACTGATTTCACAGGATTGCAGGGGCTGGTAAACTTCACATTGGATGACACTGGGTCAAATGGAAATCTTCTTTATCTTAACCACGACGGAACGGGGAAGTCACTTTACATCGATCAAGTTGGTGATGGCACGGCGCTTGATGTTCATGGTACAAGCACTACAGACTACATTGCTGCTTTTTATAATGATGGAAATGCTGATACTAACATGGGAATTTCCATCCAGGCCTGTGTCGACGTTTCACCGACCGGAGCCTGTAACTATTTAATATTCAAAGATGGCGACGGCGACTCGCTTGGAGTTGTAGAAGGAAACGGTGGCGGTGTTGTCTTTGCTTCACCCGGTAGCGACTACGCTGAGCTGTTCCCCGGTGTCTATTCCGATTTTGACGAAGGCGATATTTTAGCCCTTGATGCCACTGGTAATATTATTCTGGCTACTGACGACGCAGACATGATTGGCGCTTTTTCTACAAAGGCAAACACACTTGGTAACTGGGTAGATGGTTGGGAATCGGCTGGAATATATGTTCCGGTTGCTCTTTTAGGACAAGTTCAGGTTAATATAAATGATTCAAGCGGAGCTATTGCGGTTGGCGATTACATTACACTTTCCTCGACGCCTGGCGTTGGCAGACGCGCTACCGGCGTTGGTCATGTGATTGGTCAGGCTCTTGAAGCTCATACCTCAGGAACGGGTACTATTCAGGTTTTAGTTAATCCAAATTGGATTGCGGCTGACATTTTAGAAGAAGATGGTACAGCAACTTCAGTTAACAGTAATCTTAAATTAACATCATCGGGAACCGCGACTGCCAGCACAACCGGTCAGAACTCAAATGAATTTATTCTGCGGGGTTCCGGTTGGAACGGCGCGACTGTAAGTGACATTGATATGTCCATTATCACAAAGGTAAGTGATAGCGCAGATTACGGTCTTTCAGTTTCAAATGATGACGGTACAGAGGTAGCTTATATAAGTAGTGAAGGCAATTTCGCGATCGCAGGTCGATTATATCCATCTGACCGCGGAACACTGCAGACTGATAAATATATTTATTACGATGGATCATCGGGTGCAGGAGGTGATTTTATGCGCACCAATGCTTCCGGTTGGGGAGCGGGTTCTTATGACTTTGCTGAAATGTTCCCATCAACGCAAACTCTATCAGCTGGTGAAGTTGTGATTTTTGCAAGCGATGATGAAAGTGTTCAAAGATCAACTAGTAAGACTTATGATGACAAAATCGCCGGTGTTGTTTCAACTCAGCCAGGATTTTTAGCTGGTGAAAATTTGCCCGGTCATGTGCCAATTGCGCTTGCCGGTCGAGTGCCAACTTATGTATCTGGTGAAAACGGAGAAATTAAAGTTGGCGATCCTCTTACAACTTCAGCAAAACCAGGATATGCCATGAAAGCAACGGCGGCCGGGCCAATTGTTGGTTATGCCATGGAATCATTTAGTGGTAATACCGGAGCCATTACTGTGTTTATCCGCCCTTCATATTACGATGGCGGTGATATCGCTGACGCACCTGGCGTAGATAATTCCGCTTCCGGATTTACATCTGTTTCTAAATTAGATTTGTCAGGATCGGTCAATTTAAATGGAGACTCTATTGCTTCGATCGGATCGTTGGTTGGTATCGGAAGTAACTGGAAGATTTCCGAAGACGGTCAGTTTTCAACAAAAGGACAATTTGTACATTTAGTTAAGTCATATCAAGGAGAGGATGTTGAAACATATGCGGCACTTTCTAGAAATGTCACCATCCAATTAACTGGAACAGTTGAGCTAAAACAAGGATCGGCTTCAATTAAGTTTGAAGATATTGATCCGAAGTTTAACGATATTATTTCAAACACTCAGCCTTACAAGGTATTTCTAACAGCTGACGCGCCAACCAATACACTTTATGCTGTTAATAGATCAACTTCTGGATTCCAAATTAAGGAAAACGGTGGTAGTTCCATGGCAACTGTCGACTGGATGGTGATTGCTTATCATAAAGATTTCGAACCTGAAGAAGTAGAGGAAGATGTACCAGAAGATGTTGATGTTGAAGTCGAGGAAGTTATTGATGACATTGATGTTAACGAAGAAGAAATAGTAGATGAATCGACAGATGCGGAGGAAGTTGCGGGGCCAATTAGTGATATAGTCGAAGAAGTCGTCACAGAAGCAGAGACAGTAATTGAAGAAGAAATTATTGAGGAACCGGCGATTGTGGAAGAGGCAGTAGAGACGCCAGCCTTGGTGGAGAGCGCTGACCCGGAATTAACAACCGATACTCCAGTTGAAGAAGTAGTGTCAACAGCCGAGCCTATCGATATTGTGGTAGAATAGAGCTGTTATGACAGACTGCACACCAAATAAACGTCGCTTTGGCGACGTAGCGCGTGTTTACGAAATAATTGCGCGTGTATTTTTATATATTACCATTGGACTTTTTCCATTAGTTTATTTTCCTTGGACAATAGATGGTTTGGAAATCAATAAGCAAACAACTTTGCTTTTTTGTGTATCGCTGGCTGTGATTGCTTGGTTGGGATCTATGGTTGCCCGAAAAACAGTAGAGATTAAAAAAAGTCCAACCTATTTTGTAGGCGGGTTATTTTTAATTGCCGTAATGATTTCGTCGTTCACCTCACTCTCACCTTATACTAGCTGGATTGGTCAGTCCGGTCAGGAATATTCCAGTTTTGTCACAGCACTAGCATTCTTTTTGTTCTTTTTAGTTAGCTCAAATTTGCTTGGCGAAACTAAAGCACAAAGAATTGTCTGGTCAGTCAGTCTGCTTTCCTCAGGTCTTGTTGGATTGCTCGCAATGCTTGAGATTGTTGGTTTGAATATTATATCTACAAATTTAGTTGGGGCACCAAGTGCATTGGCAATCTATCTTTCTGTCATGTCAGTTATCGGTTGCGGTTTGTTTTTAGTAACAAAAGACGGTAATGAATCACAGATGTTTAAACATGGTTGGTTTGGGGTATTGGTTAAAGTGGCAATAGTTCTGTCGATTTTATCAGCTATAGTTATATCAGTTGCAATTGATTATTGGGTTGTTTGGGTAGTACTGATGCTTGGTATTTCAGTTTTACTTGTCTTTGCCCTAACAAAAGCCAATGAATTTCCTCATACTTCAAAATTTGTTCTGCCAATGACTTTGTTCGTTATTTCTTTACTATTTTTGTTTTTACCAACTTTTATTTCTGGAATTTATCCTGGAGAAGTGGCCCCTTCATATTCTGCCAGCTGGAGAATTGCCGGTGATGCGCTTCAGGATTCGTCATTTCTTTTTGGATCAGGTCCCGGGACATTTATGATGGATTATGCCAAGCATAGTTTAGAAAGCATCAATTATACCGAGCTTTGGGATATCCGTTTTGATCGTTCCGGTAGTCAGATAATGACAATGCTCACTACAACGGGAATTGTTGGCGCCGGTTTATTTGTGATTTTTCTTGTAATTCTTGCCTTGTCTTCACTTTCGATGCTCATTAAAGACCAGGCTCACGATGAATGGAAAATGACTTTTGTAACATTTGCCGGCTGGTCAATGATTACACTTAGTCTATTTATTTATTCATCAAACATCACTTTGTCTTTCATGTTTTGGTTACTATCGGCAATATTGGTCAGTCAAATTGGAACAAAAGCGAAAACATTTATTTTTGGAAATTCTCCAAAGGCCGGGCTTATTACAGTTTTTGCGTTTGTGCTGGTAAATATCTGCATGCTCACGCTAATATTTGTAACAGCGTCTAGGTATGCCGCCGAGATTACATTTGCCAAGGCAGTTGCGGCAGATCAATCAGGTGAAGATTTGGACATAGTTTTGTATGATCTTGAATCAGCTGCAAAATTAAATCGCCTCAGCGATGTTTACGCCCGCAATCTTGCCAACGCATATTTAATGAAAACAGCAGAGTTACTGAAAGATGAGAATTCAGACCCAGAATATGTTTCGGCCTTTATTTCAGCCAGCATTGATGAAGCGGCCAGAGCGGTCAGTCTGTCACCGGCCAATGTTGTAAATTGGGCGTTGCTTGGAGATATTTACCGAGAATTTTCGCCACTTATTTCAGGAGCAGATCAGTTTTCAATCTCATCTTATGAAAAAGCAGTCGAGCTGGCGCCTACAAATCCAAAATATCAAGTTGCCCTAGCGCGGGCTTACATCGCCCGGGCAGATCAACTAAGTGTTTTAATGGCTAGTGAAGACGAAGAGTTTAATGCTAATACTCAAAAAGAATATGAGCTTTCGCTTCAGATTGCAGTTACATCTTTAAGCAAGGCAATTAGTTTAAAATCAGATTATACCCCGGCGCATTATTATTTGGCGTTGGCTTATGAAAGGCAAGGTAATTTAGCAGAAGCGATTTCAAGAATGGAGGCGGTAAGCATTGCTAGTCCATACGATGTTGGCGTGAGTCTGCAACTTGGAATTTTATATTTGCAACAGGGAAAAACTGATTTAGCAAGACAGGAGTTTGAAAATGCAATTGAGCTGGCGCCAAATTTTGCCAATGCCAGATGGTATTTGGCAGCTGTTTATGAACAGGACGGAGATATAGAGGCAGCGATTGAACAAATTAAATTGATTTTAGAAAGTGATTCTGAAAATACGCTTGTAGTTCAAAGACTGGAAAGATTACAGGCTGGATTGGTTGAAGAAGAAGTTCCCGAGCCGCTGGAGGGCGAGGAGCAGGAGATTCCATTATAAGAATTAAATGTTTTACGAGACATATTCTGAAAAAAAGATGCGGCGCAACCGAGAGGTTGCGCCGCTTTGGCACGCAGACGGTTCAGAACCGTCCAAGGAAGAGAAGGCCGTTGGCTTCGCCAGCCATAGGCGCGAGGCTAGTGAAATGGTCGGCGCGCCATTCCAGCGCGAAGGCGGCTCCACCGGCGACTGCGCCGACTGCGCCTGCGATTGCCCCGATTTGACTCCCCCGAAAGGCGTTGTCGCGCCGGTCGAGGAGGTCGTAGTAGCCGTCCTCCCCGTTGATTGACTCGTAGTCGTAGTCGATCAGGCGCTGCTGGAGCGACTTCGTTCGAAGCCACTCAACGCTAGACACGCCGAATCCAGCCAAGGCCATGCCAGCGCCGGCATACATTACCGGCCGGCGCCACTTGAGTGCCTGCTTGGGCGGGGGCGCAAACTCGGCCGGCCAGGTGAAGAGAGCCGAGGAGTTTTCCATCCAGCTTTCTACACCTGTCGGGTTGCCACCTGCCTCTCGGTAGACGCTCGCGAGCTTGGTCGCGAAAACGGCGATCGTGAGCACGCCGTTTTCGCGCGCACCGAGTGCCGCGACGACAGCGGTTCCGAACTTTGAGTCGCTCGGATTCAGGAAATTGTCGCCGCTACCGGCCGAGATCACCAGCACATTGTCCAGGTCGGCGAAGTCCTCAGCCGTTGGCCCATGCAGGGTCACATAGCCGAGTTCTTTACTGGCCTTTTCCCATCGATAGTTGGCGCGGTGATTGGCGTCCAGGATAATCCTGAACGTCACGGTCGGTCGCAGGCGCATGACCGACTTGATGTCCCGCTCCAGCCAAATGGCGCTGGTGTCATCTTCGGGATCCCAGTCCACAGGCACAAAGCCCTTTTCTCCCGATTCCTTGATCACGAACCCGTGACCGAACCAGGCGAAAAATACAGTTTCGCCGTCGCTTGCCTGGCTGGCAGCGTCGGCAAAAGCGGCCATCACTTGATTGCGACTGGCATTTTCCGCGCAGAGGGCGCGGGCCTCGCTGTCCGAGTTGTTGATGATCTCCGATACGCGCACGCAGTTGTAGGCAGCGCTCGCCACGGCCGATATTCCTTCGAGCGCCGGCGCGTCCACGCCAACCACGACCGCGTGGGTCTTGGCGCTTGCCGAACTGAAGAACATGGCGATAGCGAAGAGAATGAAGCAGAACATGGTGTCTCCAGGGCTTTGGAAGTTGAATGTTAGATGTTGGACACGGTCCAGCACCGACAACAACCTCCAAGCTTTCTTAAATGAACGACACAGAATCCTACAAAAAATTGCGGTTTTTGTCAATTTATCGTAGTATTTGATGCGTAACAGGGTAGCAGACGAAACATAAATTAAATGTGTAACATGTAATATATGTTTAAATTCTTATTACCCATATAACACTTTTCACCCCTATCACCCTTTGATTATGCTAAAAGTTGGAATCGTTGGCCTGCCAAATGTTGGAAAATCAACTCTATTTACTGCGCTTACCAAAAAACAGGTAGACTGCGCTAATTTTCCATTTTGTACAATCGAGCCAAATGTTGGAATTGTAGAAGTTCCGGATGAAAGATTGGCAGTGTTAGCTGACATGTCAAAATCTGAAAAAATCATTCCAACCGCCATTGAGTTTGTTGATATTGCCGGACTTGTTAAAGGAGCTCACAAAGGGGAGGGCTTGGGAAATAAATTTCTTTCAAATATTCGAGAGGTAGATATGATCGTCCATGTCGTTCGAGATTTTGAAAACTCAGATATTGCTCATGTTGATGGTAATATTGATCCGCTCCGTGATGTTGAGGTTATTGAAACAGAACTGATGATGGCAGATTTAGGAGTTGTTGAAAAAAGATTAGAATCAATCGAGCGCCGGGCAATCAGTACCCGAGATCAGCTTCTGCTAATTCAAGTTGGAGCATTAAAAAAATGGCAAACAGCTCTTGGAGCTGGAAAGCTAGCCTCAACAGTGGAGTTAAGCGACAAAGAACTGGAAACTGTTTTTGATGTTCAGTTGCTTACTCTTAAGGAGGTTTTATATGTAGTTAATGTTGATGAAGAGGCAATTAAAAAAACAGACTGGGTCAGTCCGCTTGGTGAAGACAGAGTTGTAATGCCAATTTCGGTAAAGATTGAGGCCGAACTTTCTGTATTGGAAGCCGAGGAAGCTAAAGAATTTTTGCGTGAGCTTGGATTTAACCAGTCCGGGCTAGACAGAATGATTACCAAAAGTTATGAGATGCTTGAGTTAGTAACATTTCTTACAACAGGTGAGAAAGAAACAAGGGCCTGGACGGTAAAACGCGGTGACAAGGCTCCGCAGGCAGCTGGAAAAATTCACACTGATTTTGAAAAAGCTTTTATCCGCGCCGAAGTGATTGCTTATGACGATTTTGTGGCTTGTGGTAGTGAGGCGGTAGCAAAAGAAAAAGGGAAACTAAGAGTTGAGGGAAAAGAATATATAATGAAAGACGGAGATGTTTGTCACTTTAGAGTTGGTGTTTAGTTTTTGGTAAAAACCCAAATGTCTCGACCCACAAATTGACCCTCGCGCTCATATCTTATCGGCCCCATAAGTCTTAAAAGACTTATGCGACCTAGAATGTTTTCAATCGCAAGCGGGTATTCTTCCTCTTTTATTTTGTGTACTGGAGCTGCTAAAACTAATATCGCGCCCGGCTTCATTAGTTTTGCCAGGTTTGAGAAACAAATATTGTAAAGCATTTCCAGGTCTTTTACTTGGCGTTCAACTGTGATTTGGCTTTCTTTGCCTTCGCGCGGAGTTCCTAAAAATGGTTCAGTAACAATAATATCAACTGGATTTTCAAGCTTAAGTTTTTCGGCTTTCATTTCAATCAGCTGATAATCTGGCATCTCAATACCTTGGTCTGTTAGCCAGTCTAGATTTGCTTTAGCGTCTTCTAAAATCATTTTTGAAATATCAGACCCAATAAGATTTTTATAACCAAGCATGGCTGCTTCCATTAGTACGGTTCCTGAACCGCAAAATGGATCGAGTAAGCCTAAGCCTTCAAGGTTTAGCCTTTGAGGTTGAGCCTTGGCGAGGCTTGATAAATTAACCATCATTCGCGCCAGCTTTGGTGGCAACATTCCGTTTTTGGCATTACGGCGCGGACGGTCATAATCGCGATGCGACCAATTTTCAAAATCCTGATAGGTTTTGGTTTGACCAATGTAAATTTCGGTTTCTGTTACAAGCAGGCAGAATTCAATGCCATTTGTTGTTAGTTTATTTTTAGCGACCACAACAGATGACAGCGTTGGCTCAGTGGAAGTAACCAGGCGAACAGAGCGACCCTTTTCTTTTAATTTCTTTTTGAGAGCAAGACCAAGTTTTTGATTTTCACGACGGAGGTTTTTGGAAAAAGATGTGCCACCGGCGTCGTAAACACTTATTCCAAAACGGAGTTTTTTGTCGTCCGGCTGGTTTAATAGATGTTTAAGCAGAATTGATTCCAGATCTTTGCTGTCGCTGGTTGCTTCTAGGATTTCGCCAAGTTTAGAAGCACCGCCTAAGGTTTTTTGAAGTTCATTTAGATCATCACCAAACTCAAATAGAGCGGTTTCTTTGGATTCAAAAGAAAGATTGGCACCAATCACGGCTTTTAGCTCAGCACATGATAGTTCGGGATGGATTCCAAGGATTGAGAAATGCATATGGGGTTATAAGGGTGATAAGGGTAAAAGGGGTGAAATGGGTTACAGGGTTTAATATTATTTTTGTTACCCATATTACCCTTGTTACTCCCCCGATGATACGCAACCATTGACTTTTTGTCGATTTATATAAAATTCTTGACCAAAATCGGTCTTTAGGCTAATATCTCCACATAATTATTAACTGTCCATAGCCTACGGGCTGCCACAAAATCGAAGTGGCCAGTATACCTATGATCTACGAAGTTTTGTACATCATTCCATCAAAGTACTCAGATACTGAGATTGATGGAATAATTGAAAGAGTTTCAAAATATTTTGAAGCTAACGGCGCAAAGGTTGAACAAAGCCAAAATCTTGGCAAAATCAAATTTGCGTACACTGTTAATAAGGTAAGTCACGGCACTTATGTCCTTAACTACATAAGTGGCGAAGAAATTGCTTTGCAAAAATTAGACCAAGACCTACGATTGTCAGAAGAGGTTTTGCGTCATGTAATTGTGAAGCGACCTCACGGAATTCCAACCGGTCATTTCAAACTTACTTCATATCAAGAGCCACTTACTCCGGAAGGAAAACGAGCTACTGCTAAAAAAGCTCCAAGGCGAGAAAAGGCCCCTGTTCAACAGGAGGAAAAATCAGTTTCAGCTGAAGATTTGGACAAGAGACTCGACCAAATTTTAGAAACAGATTTAAACAACCTTTAATATGGCTTCATCACTTAACAAAGCAATGGTTATCGGAAACCTTACCCGCGACCCGGAGCTAAGACAAACAGGAAGCGGCCAATCAGTTTGCTCATTTGGAGTAGCAACTAATCGGTCCTGGACTAATTCTTCAAGTGGAGAAAAACAAGAACAGGTTGAATATCACAATATTGTTGCCTGGGGAAAGTTAGCGGAAATCTGTAACCAATATCTAAAAAAAGGAAACAAGGTTTTTATAGAAGGACGGTTGCAAACTCGCGATTGGGAAGGGCAAGACGGGGTAAAGCGCTACCGAACTGAAATCATCACTGAAAATATGGTGATGTTGGGCGGAAAAGCAGGCTCAGGATCAGGAACGGGTTTTGGTGGAGATTCATATTCACAACCTGAACCAAGACAAGACGAACCATCAGTTTCACCTGATGATGAAATAAAGATTGAAGATATACCATTTTAAATATGGCAAAAATTACATCAATGAGGCAGAAGACCAAGCAGAGATACTGCAACTTTTGCGTAAATAAAGACATCGTTATTGATTATAAAAATACAGATTTACTTCGACGATATGTTTCTTCATTTGCAAGAATAGTTCCAAGAAAGCGAAGCGGAATGTGTTCAAGTCACCAACGCCAAATGTCACAGGAGATAAAGCGAGCAAGAATAATGGCGCTGTTGCCATTTGTTCACAAGTAAAAATAAAACAAAAGCGAGGACTAAAGTGCCTCGTTTTTGGTATACTATAAATGTAAATAAGAAATTAGAAATTCTAAACAAATTAGAATATCTAAATTTGAAATTCGATTTCATGCTTCTAATTTCGTATTTGTTTCTGATTTCTATATTCAAATTTCTGATTTTACTATTATGTTAAGCAAAGATGATATTCTAAGACGACAGGCAATGGGCGACAATGTAGTTGCGGCTGTTCATCATTTTTTTAGATCTCGTGGATACTTGGGATTTAATCCTCCGCTTTTAGTTAGATATCCTGATTTAGCACCAACCATCGATCCAGTTGTAGTGGAACTTGATATTTTCAATCCAGCTCCAGAAAAAACTGACGCTGCTCTTATCACCTCGCCTGAGTTTGCCATGAAAAAGTTATTAGGGGCCGGATTTGAGAAGATTTATACAGTCACCAGATGTTTTCGAGCGGGTGAAGCCCTAGCTCCACATAACTCACCTGAGTTTACAATGCTGGAGTGGTACCGAGTTGGTGCTAACTACGAAAGTTGTATGCGCGAAACCGAGGCTCTGGTAAATCACATAATGGGTTGGGAAGGCGAGTGGCCACGAGTTGAGTACAAGGACGCCAATATGGATGAAGACGAAGACCCGCGAGTTGATCATAATAGATTTTTTGTCATGAACTATCCGCCAGAAAAGGCAGCGTTGGCAAAATTATCAGAAGATGGAAAATATGCGGAGAGATTTGAGGCTTATGCCGGAGGAATGGAACTTTGTAATGGATTTTCAGAATTGATTGACGCCAAAGAGCAAAGAATCAGGTTTGAGCAAGAGCAAGAAGAGCGTAGAAAAATGGGGAAAAGGGTTTTTGGAATAGACGAAGAGCTGTTAGAATCTCTTGCAAAAATTAATCGACCGGTTTGTGGAAATGCTCTGGGAGTTGACCGATTAGTGATGCTCAAGTACGGTGTCGGTGATATTAATGATATTCATATATTTCCTCCGAGGGATAGATTTAAAAAATAAATTGATGTATGGCTTCTCCAAACGATATAAAAAAAGGAACAGTAATTAACCGCGATGGCGAGCTTTGGGTTGTAACCGGCTTTCAACGCGTGTCTCCGGGAAAAGGCGGTTCATTTGTTCGTACCAAAATGAAATCACTCTCAAGTGGTAAAGTTAATGACAACAACTACAAAGCCAGCGAAAATCTTGAGTTTGCTGATGTTTCAAATAAAAAAATGTCGTTTATTTTTGGCGATGGCGCCACATTTACTTTCATGGACGGTGTTAGCTACGAACAGGTAGAGATTCAAGCTGAGGTTATTGGAGACGACAGAAAATACTTGAAAGAAGGCCTAGATGTAATGGTGATAATGCACGAAAGTAACCCAATTGCAGTCGAACTTCCTCAAAAGATTGAATATACAGTTACAATGACCGAGCCGGCGGTAAAGGGGGATACAGTTTCCGGTAATGTTTCCAAAGATGCCGAGCTCGACAACGGCTTAAATGCTCGAGTGCCGATTTTTATCAAAATCGGCGACAGGGTAAAGA
>Ga0051981_10000526_pt1 | contig 18686 bp, 10 predicted proteins | sample CryGey13umfilter_3_FD_59644 | JGI IMG/M metagenome (GOLD analysis project Ga0051981, IMG submission 59644) | Groundwater microbial communities from aquifer in Utah, USA - Crystal Geyser 4/10/14 3 um filter | ecosystem: Environmental > Aquatic > Deep subsurface > Groundwater | place: USA: Utah... | reverse complement strand
AAATGGGAAATGGGAGAACAAACTTGGTTGGACCATCAAGATGAGACTTCTCTTGACTATTGTCAGGATTTACCTACTGGCACAGGGCCCCAGCCTGTCCAGAGCTTGGCTAGGGTTGTCATGGGATGCATTCAGAGTGCATCGAAGAGGTCCAACGATCGGTCTACAAGCATTTGCCATGAAAGAAAGGGTGTTGCTTACTCGTAATATCACGAATGGAGAATCCTGGTTACCGGCAATGGGGAAAACCGTACAAAATCTTGATGAAATTTCACCGAAGAAGGAAGGGGAGTCGTGGAGACGAGCGATTCAGCATGCGAATGCCATTCTGGACCTCTATAATGACACACAACGAGGTCTGTCGGAGGATCTCGTCATGTCAACGCTTGAAAATGTGGTGAAGCATTCTACCGACAAGCCTCACGAAATGACAGGAGCGTTGTTGGAAGACGTGGAATGTCTGGTGTGGCGCTTGCGAGATTTCGACCTAATCCCATCACTCAGAGTTTTGGAGGCTTTATGGGAGATGCAGCTGTTTCACAGAAACAACCAGGCCGAAAAAGCAAGTAAGCAAGTTGGTAGGCAAGTCAACTTACTTGCGCATTGGCGAGAATGGTCGAGTATACAACGATCGGGATATCGTAGTGCCCTCCAACCTCCGCAGGAGTCATATTTGGTTGACCTGTTGCGATATGCCGCCGACGAAAATGTGAGCATGTCATTCACACTTTGGGAGCTCTACGAGTCGGTATCTCAAGACCCCAAAACCCCATGTGGACGGATCGTCTACTCGTACGTTTTAAGAATACTTGCGCAATCCCCATCAAGTTGGAGTGTCCGGCAACGGCGAGTATGTAATGACATGATCACACGTTCAAAACTTCAAGATCCTCTCCGGCCCTCTCCAGACGAACTCCGGAATGCCCTGGAGGCAGCTGCCATTACGGGCCGTGCACAAGATGCCGCCTGGCTCTTACGGACGTTAGGAATGTGTCCGGAGCATTCAGATAAGTTGACAGAGGAATGTCGAACCTTGTTCCTGAAAGCGCTCTTACACAGTGATGAGCCAGGTTCACTCATGTACATGGAAGAGCTCATCCTTTCGGGGAAATGGGAAAACGATACTCCTCTTCATTGGAAGATGTTGCTTCGAAAATATGCGCAATCGGGAGAAACAGGTTGTGGAGCACGTGCTGAACGGGCTTTCCGGGCGATGGAAAATAGGAACAGAGATACACGCACTGACTGGACACCTGATGTACAAAGTTTGTACATTACTGTTCACGCCTATTTGAACGAACCAAACCGATCACTTTTGCATGTACTGGATGCGACCCGTCTTGTCAAACGCTGCATGACCAGTTATGACTTGTACTGCTCAGAGAGCGAGCACCCAATTCGAATATTTGACACTTTATTGGCAGCCTTTAATGACTACGCGCGTACAGATCCTAAGGCAGTGATAGCAGCGGACGAATTGTTCCGCTATTTCATGGTGCAACACCGCGACGGTCGAGTGCGCGACGAAGAACCAGACCGTTTTATCCTGGGACACATTCTTCGTCACTGGAATCGACAATTCAAGAAAGATTTACTCCAGAAAGGAGCTCACAAGAGTTTAGAATACTTCCGCCTTTGTCGAACATTATTCGATAAAAATATTATTTCATCGCCTCCCGATCTTTTTAATGTCCGTCAGCTTCTTGGTACGCTGGCTCGGAGCGGAGAGCCAGGATTCGGAGCTGTTGCCAACGAAACTCTAACAGATGCCCTCACGATGGAGTCTCCGATCCACCCATACGCCCTCGGGCATATGTATTGGTGCGTCATTAAGAGTTACTGCAACGAATATAAGGTAGAAGAAGCCATGGCTATTCTGAATGAGTGGGAATCTGCGTTTTCGGCCAATCCATCTGCGATTCGATTGACGGGTGCTCCTTACCAAACCATCATTAATACTTTAACCATTCGACAGGAGGCCCATGATCCAGAAATTGCCCTCCAGGTTGTTTATCGCCTCGAGAAGCAGTATCTGAACGGCAACAACCGTGTCCGCTTGCGGAGCAAATTGTACAAAGAGGCTCTCCAGTGCTGCCAAGGTCACACCACGGAAGAAAGGATTCACCAATCGTTTCGCCGTATGAATTTTACCACCCTGTCATAACCCTAATTATCTCATAGAATCAATCTACTCTTGTCGACAATCATATTTGTCAGATTCCGTGATTTTAAAGTGATGTCGGGAGCTGCAAAACTCAATTTTCTAAATGCTCTCATAGATAGTAGTGATTATGATTTAGATAGACGTGAACAATAAGGCGAAATACTCGTACATAGTTTCTTTAACAAGGAGATTTCACAAACACACACTACCTCTGCTAATGCTAGCACCATTGTTTACATGATTATATTGTTTGGCAATCATTAATACTTCTCTAGTCGGTGCTTACAGATCGGACAGCTTCCATTGCTACGCAACCACTTGTCCAGGCAACTGGCGTGAAAGCCGTGTAAACACGGCATAATTTTTCGTTCATCTCCATTTTTGAAGTCTTCCAAACAAATGGAGCATGCACGACTATCTGGAGGCAACTTGTCCACATCTCGGATTGTTGCCGATGGAAGTGAGCGAATTTGACTTTCTCCTGCGGCCATGTTTTCCGTGCCTGATCCAAACATCTGCAATAGTTGTTCATAAGACATTTGATCGGGATTCGTATTTTGTTGTTGCGCGCCTCCTCGATTACGCATTACTTGGTGTGCGATCAACGAACTTAAGAGCTGGTTCAATTCGTGGTTTGGATTGGTGGCCGCCGAGGAGTTTCCCCTGGCGCCACCACCACCCCCACCGCCATATAAAGCCGTCGATGAAGTTCTACTGCCACTTCGAGTCGCCATAACACGACCGTCTGGAGTTCGTAAAATACTGATGGATTGCATCGTGGGTCCGTTCCGAGTGGAAAGGAATGTTTGGGACTGTTGCTGCATCACAGGGCTGCCCTGACTAGCTTCGTTCCGTGCTAATTCGTTCAAGACAGCTCCACTGAAGGCACCTGTCATGGCACCGTTCAATAATCCCGAAGACAAGGATTGGCCTCGCAAATAAGCTCCAGTTCCACCCAAGACACCCCCCAAAAGTGTTGCCCCGCCAATCAATCCACCTCCGCCACCCAGTCTCGGTTGCCCTATAAGGCGTTCTCGTCGTACTTCGTCCGGGGGACGTTCTGTTTCTGGACGGCGGAACGAACACGCCTCACAGAAAATACTCGATAAAGAATTCTGCAATGTGCAGCGAGGACAAGACCAATGTTCATCTCCCTCGGACTCGTCTCCTACCAAATCAATCACTTCTTGTTGCGAACCAGACGCCTTCGCCTCCGGAACAGCTACTCGAGATACAGAGGCTAGTTCATCGTCAGACATGTAGGAATCATACACTATTGGTGCCGTGTAACGGTTGTTTCCGGCGCGTTGTGATTCGCCGGCCGCACAAGGAGTGTCCCGTCGTCGAGCGGGTGACGAGAATGGCTCCTGGTTCCCATGACTGACTCCAAGATTCTGCCGTATGCTTCGATGATGTTCTCGATCACTGTCACTTGTGTCGTCAGGTGAATCTTCGTCATTGTGAGGACTTGTTCTCGCCGTGTCTCGTGCGGGTCGCTTCCGGCCTTGGCAACGGGCCTCGTGGATCGTCAGGTTCTCCTCAGGAACCAAATGTTCACAATGAGGGCACATCATCATCGGAACAACATCGTCGTCCATTATTCATAAGTGGTTACAGTGCTTATACTTTATCAACAGCAATGGTTCCACTAACTAGGGTTTAGAATAAATCGGTCGTGCAGTTGGTAGTTGCCCCGCTAATATGAAGTACACCTATTGTGTTGGTCTGCGAAGAAGGCAACAAACGCGCCTCCATTTCTAACAGTGAAACATAAACCAATCAGTCGTGTTCACAGTCACGAACGAACTGGGACCTTCTTCTAACTGTAACCTCTTTTCATTTTTCGTAAATTGTTACCGTACTCTCGGCGCCTATTAGTTTACATCTGCCATCTTTTCTCTACTACGTTTGAATCGAGCCACCGAACTCGGTTTCGCGCCGGCAATGCCAATTAAGATTTGAATTGAACCGACAATGCTAGATCTACGTCAAAACGCATTTTACAATCACTTTTCTCCGAAACGACAGGAAGACATTCACGAAGACTTCATTCCTTGTGTCTTCCTTCTCAGACCCCTCTACGATCAATGGAGAATAGAGGCGTTACCATGATGGACTCCCAAATGCAACAACACCAACTCCAGCTCCAACTAGAAACCGACGACGAGCCAGAGAATAACAACAACACCAACTCCCAAGGACGATACCGTCCTCCTCGTCCTTCAGCTATACCTCGAAGGTCTTTGTTGAATGGACCTAATGCTGGAGGAAAGTCGAGACGTCGATCTTCGGCGAGATTCTTATCCATCGGGGGGAGAAATCGGAATAATCCTGACGACGAGATGTCACACGAAAGTCTCGGGAAAATGTACAGGCAAGCCATCAAAATGAATGCTGAGAATCGCATCAATGCCAGCAACTCGTGGAATTTCAAGCTTATCGAGAACATTGACAAGTTTCTCACCGAAGATACCGAAGAAGCACCTCAGAGGCAGCCCAGCATGGTGTCGAATACGCCCTCCCAGCCTCAACCCCAGCAAGACGGAAACCGACGAGTCAACTTTACCAAGGCTTCGTGTACGCTGGATGCCAGTGTCAAGATTTATTCTTATCGGGTCGATGATGTGCATTTGACAAGTTACCGTGTATTGGAGAATCTTCATCGTTCGGATGGGGATAAGAAAAAGAAAACGAGCCAAAATGACAATTACATGGATACTCGTGACTGTGATGAGCCCGCTGCCGAAAGAGAAAAGATTAACACACGTTCCAAATCCGCCGTTTCGACAATTGAATCCAATCTCTGTGAGTGTATCTTGTAAAACAGTTCTGGTCAGTTTTTTACGTCTTTCTCACATTGCGACTACGACTGTTTGGCAGCAAATATCAATCTCAACAAGCTAGATTCAGCATTTGATATCGATCCACTCTTTCACAAGATGAGCAAAACCTTTGATGAAGGTGGTGCGAAAGGCCTTCTTCTTGTAAATCTCGGAACGAGTGGTGATGGCTGCAATATTGTCTTTGATAGCGGAATCGCGGATGTTGAAGAAGAAAAGGCTGAGCAAGCCGTTTCCGATTCCGGAGGAAAGATGGTTGATATCACGTCTCTTACAACAAAGTTGGAGGGTCTTCTATCTGGTCAGCCGATCCATTCTTTACCTCTCGTGCCTCAACTTGCGGGCCTGCGGGCTGAACTTTCTGCACTTGACGAGGAAGGATTTGTGGACCATAATGACGTACCTGTGTGTCGCACACGACGTTTCGCGCCGGATCCTGACGAAGAGAAGGAGGCTGATCGATCAATTCATCAAGATGTGTTGGAACGTAGTAGAGCTTCTATGGGCCGGTCTTTTGTCGCTGATGATGATGAGCTGATGAAGATGGACCTTGACACACAACGGCCAAACAACACGGAAGAGGAGTACGCCCCAGATGATTTTGGCGGATTTGATGATGACGATGATGATGGATTCGAAGCTTTCATTGCGGCCGATGACAATGGCCAGCGTTATTCTTCGCTTTCTTTTGGAGAAACAGTACCACTTGCGTCAGCGTCGGCGTCGCAAACTACTGTATTGCTGGATGCTATTGCATCAGGTCAGGTTCTGGGTGAATCAGAGTACGAGTTCTTCGATTCGCAGGTACTATCTCACGTTGCTAAAAATGCCTGGGCTGGATCTGCACATTGGAAACCATTGGCGCACCTTCACAAACCCAGATCCATAGCGAAAGAGCCCAAAACTCCTTCGAAGAAAGCGTCTCGCATTAAGACGAGTAAAGAACGCGGCTTTGTGGATTTGACTCAAGAGCCTGATCTTGCTGACATTCTTCGTATGCCTCCCAAGCCCAGAAGTAAGCGCGCCGGCGATCCTCTACAATTCACTTCAGCTGGTGTTACCAAGTATACAAAGAACGAAAACCTTTTGCCCCCGGATGCTGGAATCTGTCCCAAGGTTTTGTCTTCCTTATTTTTACGACCGAATGCTGTGATCAAACAACAAAATACAGTAAGTAGTAATTGCGAAAATGGTAAAACGGTCGGGTTTGCTATGGATCAGGTGGAAACCATCGGTAACGATCCTTGGGATGACGGTTCTTTCGGAGGAGGTGACGATGAAGACGGTGGAGCTGGTTTTGCCATGTCTGATTCTATCGGAGGGAATGACGAAGACGAATTTGTCGTGGACGAGTTGGAGGGGGTACGAAAGGTCGACAAGGTGATGGTGGGTTATGCTACCATTGCCAAAAAGGTTGACGTCAAGCGTCTTAAACATGACCTTTGGGTGGAAGTTGATTCGCATTTGAAAAGTGAAGAGAAACTGGACGAAGAACAAGAAGACTTTCCTTCGACTCCGAAATGTTCAGGTCCTCTGTCATTCCAGAGAACCGTCCTGGCCATGGAAGAAGCCAAGTCACAAGTGGATGTGACTTTGCCGTTCTACTTTATTTGTATCTTACATTTAGCCAATGAGAAGGGACTAAGACTAGATTCCAAGGGACTCGATGACTTTGAAATTCACAGCGGCGATGGTGTAGGGTCATTTTTCTAAGAAGTATCTCTTAAGTGATTATTTAACGGGAAAATTATGTGTCGTGATGATCATTTTGTTCTTTTGATGCATTTCATTTATCATCAAGGAAGCCGTTTTACCTTGGTGGACAAATGACTCCTTTGTGTCATACCATCGTCATGAGCACGAAAAATGGTAAAAGTACTCAAAGACGGTTCATAAATTGGATGTTTCGTTTTCCTACTCTCATTCCGTATCTGTCCAAGTGGCTACACTACCTAAAACATTTTTGGAGGAATCCGTAGACCAGCGGACTCGGCACTGATACTTTTCTGAATTGGAAAAATTGAAAAATTGACTTACATTTTCTGCGAAATGCAGTTGACGATGTATGCAAGAATAATGGTACATTACCACCATTTATATGGAGAGGGTGTGATCTAGAAATCATCGTCCATTTCGTCCATCAAAGAAGTCGTTTCGATATTGGCTGTTCGTTTACTTTGAATCGACACTTTTTCCAAATGTGCTCCCTCCTTGGTGACTATATCATCCTTCAGAAATGATGCTGTACCAGCGGCATAGGCCAAGTACATAGGTAGCGGATTACCAGTTGCAACAGACAAACCAATACCCAAATAGAATGGCAGGTTCATTTTGGTATTGGCGGCATCGTCCATTCGTTGTTTGGTACGTTCTACGGCAGGGTTTAAGAATTCTGCAATTTCATGATCACGGTCTAACTCATGTTCTTTGGCATATCGAACCACAGTCCGTAAAAGAGCTTGGCAAAGGAATTGTGGTACATTGTCTTGTGGATTTTCCTTGTCTGCGCTTGGTGGCCATTTTTGCATGGCCAACGACAACAGGGCAGATAACTGAGCATACGAGCAAATTTCTTCTTCCTCTGCTGCAATGTTCCTCTTTGTCTGGGGATGTTTAACAATCAAGAATTCCTGAAAGTCTTGTTCCTGAATCGCCTGTCGAATTACATCGAGGGGATATATGGTTGGTTCCATAATCATGGCATACAGCAAGCTGTGTTCTATTGGTGTAACAAAGCCCTCTTCGGGATATTTGAAATATTTTTTGTTTGATGCCATGTGACTTTGAGCTGTTTGTTGCGTGCCTTGTACGGCCTTGCTATGGGTACCGCGCGGCCCCGTGGTAAAATTACGGCGTCGAAACATAAGAGTATCAAACTTGATGATTCGAAACAGTGATGGTGTTCGTATTGTATCGAGTCACTAGAAGACAAGAATTCTTAGTTTCAATCCGCTGGTTTCTTTCGAGACAGCGAGATCAACGAGATAGAAGTGTTTGAATTAATGAGAGATATCTGTGTCGTTGTATTTGTTGTTGTCTTAGGGTATTCGTATTGTTTTGCGTTCTGCTTTAAATACTTTTGGTTCCCTTTTACAGTCAACTGGTACATTGGAGACTGACAGCGCCGCGTGGCTTTTTCAGTCGTGTCGGGAGCTAGGATGTGATGTGAAAAACGTCACAATTTTCACCATTACATACACAATGGGATCTACATTAGAATCATCCACAGAGTTTCAAAAAATGTCATAAAAATAGCAGAGTTTCAAACAATTACACAATTTTCGGCATTACGCAAAGATGGGATTCAATGTGCTCCATCTCGCGTTGCAACTTATTTATCGCACCACGACACCACCTAGTCGAAGAGGACGCGCGGCTCTGGTCGAACTGTAAGTCACTAACATGTAAGTGACGGACTCATGTCATTACTCTGTTTGCTTCGTATCGTAGCAGAATGTATTTTTGTTTTAAATCTTATGGAAAAGGTGGAAAGACCGTAGTTTTTCGCTTGATACGATCGTGGGCGTGTGAATGGAAGGAGCGCCCAAAAAAGTCTTTCATTTCGCCGCATTCAGCTACCCGTTTTTGTCCTCATCCTTGTCCTTACGAGAATGAAAAGATCCTCCGAAATCCATAGAACAGAGAAACTCGCCGAGATCACCTAATCGGGCAAAAGGATTACTTTCTTCGTTTTTGCACCAATCGTCGTCGCCCCATTCAAGCGGATCAAGGTCATTTTCTAGAGCGCCTTTGCTATGCAAGAATCGCGAATGTGGCTCTTCCAAGTCGAGCCGTGGTCCATTCCATCCCGGTCCAAACGACGTTTTAGAAATAGCCACGAATGTGGCCAAAGTAGCCATAGCAGCCATTGTGCCCTGTAAAGAGGTTGTCCTTGACCTCTTTGACGTATTCTTCGTACGGGTGGAACCGCTACTTGCATCGCTGTTGGATCGATTTCTACGTTTTGGATTCGCCATCAAATCGACTGGTAAGGAGTTTTGCATCGAAAGTTTGTTCACTGGGAGCTGTTTTTGTTCATCCGCCAGCTCCAAGTCCGCCATGAATCCATCTACATCGACGTTGTCCAAATCAAGAGTATCATCAACCTCAGACACTAATGCGTGAAAGGCGTCATCACTTGCGGTATCTTTGTCTGATAGACTGGCGGCGTCTGGCGGATGGTGAGTTCCAATCGGATAGAAAACTTTCTTGTCCAATTCCTTATCATCCCAAAGATCCACTTCCCATTCGGTATCCACAGAGACAGGGGAGAATCCAGCCACTTGTGAATCGGCCGACATTGTTGATGGATCTTGCTTTTCGACGAGGAAACCTTTACTTTTCTTTTCTTCAACAGGAATAGTACCAATGTTATTCTTTGTTGAATTCGTTTTCAATGCAGGGGAATTTTCACATTGTTGTTGAACCATTTTCCATTGTTCCCTCAGCGGATTAATTGGCTTTAAAGATTCCAGTAGTTTTGCAGCCAAGTCGTTACCGTCTTCTGCCTTTTGCACTTGTGTTTGAAAGAAATGAAGCGTTTCCGCAAAATCATCCAGACACGCAGACAAGTCACTCTTCTTTCGTAAAACTTGCAGATTTTCTTGATGTTTGGCTATTTCATGTCCCAGCTGAGGCCCATCCCGGCTCGTTAAGAAAAACTCCAAAGCAATGGGTGTTTCGGCGATTCCGTACCATGCTTGTGTATCGCCATGGTACCCGAACACGTATGGTTCTGCGACTCGGCCACTTTTCAGCGCCTTCGGAGTGCATTTGATGAGAACACGGCCAATATCCTTTGGGTTTGCTTTGCTATCAAACGACAACGCCGCCAGGCGTTGTTGTAATTCTTCGATGGCCAAGGGTACCCAATGATCTTTCTTTTTTCCAAAATATTTCTTCCTAGATTCGCGCTTGATATCACGCAATATTTTCGTAGCAATCGTTGTACGATGATTACGACAACTCGTATCACCAAGCACTACGTGCCAGGGTTGAATGAAGTGTGTAGGGGGAGGGGGATCGTTGGTGTTGTCTGTCATGTTTATCCGCTAACGAGGTGACACCGCCGCGTCCTTGTCGTCTATGGAAGTTACTAACCAGTGCTGGTTGACAATTGCTGTCTGCTCAAAGAGACTTTTCAAGACTATCAGATGATCAGGTAATCAAAATAATACTCCTGTTTCAAGTTACTGTTGTTGTAACTTATAACGTTAGGGAGACTTTCCTTTTTCACACGTTTGGACATGAGGCACACACGCTGTGTGCAAAAACAAAGAATGAATTTTGGTCGCATTATCTGTAGCACGGTAATTATTGCCAGCGAAAGAATAGAATAATACCTACTCCTACTAGTAGAGTAGTAAAACGCGAGCCTGGTTGGGAGTCATGTCAGTTAGAAACAGTTCCAGGATAGGAACCAGATGGCATTTCTTCTCCTACTACACCTCTACCTACTCAGGTTTGGGGCCAGATGATACCGCACATTTGACGTCATACAAACGATTCAGGAATGCCACGTGATTCTCTTTTGGTTTTGGTTTTTGCAACGCACGTCTGCACGCGCACACGTCTCACCGCAACTGGCATGGGTTCTTCGGGGATGCCTCGTCTCGTTGTTGCTGTTGTGATCCATCTGAATTGGAATGGATCGAAGCCCAAGTGAAAGGTGCACGGACGACCAAAGAATGTCAGGAAAAACCACAGATTGGGACAACGATCTAGGGTACGTGTGAAGAGCGACGATGTTTTGAATGACACCACCATCTAGAAGAGAAGCGAACCCTGGGATCGACCCCACCAACAGCGCCAGCCGATGTCGGTAATGTGTAATGTGGAAGCATTTTTTTCTAGCGTCCACAATGCAGCTAACACATGCTTTTCAACTCAGCAATCTGAATGCCATGGATTCGAAGGATCTAGTCTCTTTGCAATATCTAGGTTCGACTGATAAGTCAGAAGCATTGGGGGAACCCCCGCCCCGTGCTAACTGTAAACAGAAACAGTCATCCGCGGCAGATTTTATGACAAATATGACAAAAATGTTGGCCGCCGTCGCATCCAAGCAGGCAAAGGCTCCAGTAAGTAGCAATCATAAGCAAAACAAAAATGGAGGTTTTGATCCCTATTCATCCGGAGATAGCGTTGGGGACATTTTAAAACACAAGAGCAAGGTGTTCAAGAGCGTAGAGTCGGATGTCACCAATTCCCTCGAACGGGCTGATAGTGCCGAATCCACCGTTCCTCTCAATCGCATAGCTCGTTCCATTTCTGATGAACGCGATGCCTTCGGTGAAAAATCGTGCAAGAGTGTGGATTCCGGCGTTTTCCATTCTCTATTGTCTGTAGGAAACCGTGAAACTATGGAAGCACTCAAATCCCCAGCTCGATCTTCAACTGAAGGAAGAAACGAAGAATCTTCACAAGTTACTGGCAAAAGAAAAGCTGTATCTACATCGAACAGTGAAGAAAATGACTCAAAAGCCTCCAAAAGAGAATTAGCGAATTTTTTTCGATCAAGCGACGGCACAAACGAAATCCTTAAACAAGAACTTTTCAAAAGCGTGGTGGCCGACGAGCTCAAATCGCTCAATTCTGTTGGTAATAGCGTAGATGTAATGGCTGCACCTTTGGCTCGAACAAGCTCGAGTTCATCGGGGAGATTTCTTCAGTCCATGCTGGGAACGATAGCACCCATGCAGAAAGAACCACCGACGATCAGCACACATCCGTCCTCCTGTACCGGCGCAAATGTCAACAGAAGCACGGGAGGAATAGACTGGGAGACCATCCAACGGGAAGGATTTAGGACTACTACGACGGTCACCGTTGTATTAGACAATGGTGACACAAGACATGGAGAAGCAACAGCAGCATCCGGTGACAAAAAGAAACCCAAGAGACCTCCTCGCAAGAGGAAATCGCGTATTCCTTTGGTGAAGAATTATTTTGAACCTACGGACAATGACGTTTTATGCGGCCGTGGAGGACGAGCCAATAATCATCCTGGAAATAAGAAGTATCTGGAGCTCAAAGATGAGGTACGCCCACGATACACTGCTGCCACCAAAGCTGCCAAGACTGGCATCGCAGAGGAAGTTGTCGACGCAGTCATCAATGACTGGGGAGGTCGGTTCCTCGCTTTGGATACGAAGGAAGATAGATGGTACGAAATTGACAGGTTAGAGGCAAGGAGAAAATGTAGTCAAGCGCTCCGCGAAGAAAATACGGCTGAAGCAAGAGCCATGAAACGCGCCAAATACCCCAAGAAGAAAAAGGCTGATAAGGAAAGGGACGAGTAATATTCTGTGGTTGTCGAATAATGAATGTAATATTTTTATTTATCGAGGGGCTTTGGACGACGTACTAATTGCTCGCTTCAATGCTACCTGTCGTGTGGCGCAAATCAATCGACTGCGAGTTTGCAGCAGTAGTATCTCGGATAAAAGGATTTGGGCGCTGTACTTGGCTTTTCCTTTTTGTAAGACCAACCCCCGATCATTATTAGGCAGTTGGAGTGGGCGACCTACTGATCGCTTCCTCGTGCTTGTTGCCGCCACGTTTCCGCGTACAACATAGAATAACAGAGGGAAAAAATATGCAATCGGTGTTTTGGGCCTGTCGTGTCTCGTTTACAAACGATATCGATTGACGAAATTAACTGATACTTGATTCATTATCAATAGATATTTTAAGGAATTTACAGTTGGAATTTTTGGATCTGGAATATGTTGTTAATACCTATTTTGGCTTGGCAAGCCACTGTTTTGATCGATCAAAAAATATCGAATTGGTCCCGCAGAAGTGGTCTGTAATAGGCGGACAGACGGCTGAAAATAACTGTAAATTCGTTTCTAAATGACGACTGACACGTGAACGACTGTGAATTGCGTTTACTGTTACGAACAAGCCGCAACCAACGAAAACTCAGACCACCATGGGATTTCCGGTCACGCAGTTCGAATAATCATTTCAACGAAAGCCCCTTGATCACACTATCATGTCTTTCGACAAAAACGAAGATTGTTTGTCCTACATTCAAGAGAACGTAGAACTTTCACAGCACGAAGAACAGCTATCGAGAAATCAACAATCGTTTGACGTATCGACGTGGATGCTCTACCTGGACACACTCGATGAAATCATTGGCAAGAACGACGGTGATTCGAAGAATATCGCGTGGCATGTTCGAGACTATGTAGGAAGGAGAGCGCTGTTAGTATTGCCACGTTCCTATAAGCTATGGAAAAACCATTGGGAATTCGTATTGACAGCGGAGAAGCGTCAAATCTTTGATACGGAAACAGTGATTTCCTGCTTTGAACGCTGTCTGTGGACTTTGTCGCATTTTCCAAGAGTTTGGATTGAATTTCTAACATTTTTGAAAGACCGGCCTGGTTGTCTTACTGTGACCGAGATGCGTCGGACGATAAATCGATCTCTCCAATCTTTACCTGTGACACAACACGACAAGATTTGGCCCGTGATTCTGGAATGGATTCAGGCTCCGGACAAAGTAGACCAGACAACAAATTTAGTGCCTTATTGGCAAATACCCCTAGAAAGCAGAATTCGCCTTCTTCGGCGTTACACTATTTTTCAACCTCTCTATCGGAGTGAGTTTGGTGATTTTTTGGTCAAGCACCAACGGTGGGGTGAAGCTGCCGTACAGTATCAGGCGCTGCTGAATGAAGCTGCCACCGCACAGCGCGACGAGTATTGGCAGGCTTTTTCTACTCTATGCACACAACACCCCGTACAAGTGGAACAGGCAGGTGTGCCTTGGGAAGATATTGTCCGCGCCGTCTTGAAGGAAGACAAATCGGCTGGATCATCTTCTACAAATACGCTGGGTCAAGAGGGGATGCTCGAAGGATTTTTGTGGACCCAATTGGCAGATTCGTGGATTCGACGCGGGTCATTCGATTTGGCACGTAGCGTTTACGAGGAGGGTCTCCAAAAAGTCAAGACCGTGCGCGACTTTTCGTTGCTTTACGATGCTTACTTGCAGTTTGAAGAAGGCATGTTGCAAGCCGTAACAGATGCCCTAGAGGAAGGCGATATGGAGGATGAAGATGAAGAGATCACAGACCAAGCAAATCATGAAACGCAAGATGATTGGGACATTTTATTGGAAGGAACCACGACAAGTAAATTAGCTGATTTGGAGCTGGCCATGGCACGGGCCGAACATCTGACAAGTCGCCGTCCGTTGCTCTTAAATGCCGTCATGTTGAGACAAGATCCCAATAATGTCGAAGAATGGTTGACCCGTTCTGACTTGTACACAAAATTAGAACAAGCGGGTCAAGCCATAGCCGTCTTGGAAGAGGCACTCAAGACTGTGCAGGCAAGTCGGTCTACCCACGGGAAACCTAGTCAAATCGTCGTGAAACTAGCAAAATTGTACGAAGAAAAAGATGTATTAAAGGCACGAGAATTGATGCAACGAATTTGCAAGGATCACGAGTTTCATTTCGTAAAGTCAGAAGATTTGGCAGAATGTTGGGCTACTTGGATAGAAATGGAACTACGGCGGGAATCGTGGGACGAGGCCCTTTCGTTGGCGCGTCAAGCCGTGGCACCTGGAAGTGGAACCACGAAACTGAATCTGACAAGGTCTCTTCGGCTGTGGGACTTGCTTTTCGAATTGGAAGAAAGTTTGGGGACGGTCCAAACTACTAAGGATGCATATAATCGATCTCTTGAGATCAAAACAGCTACGGTGCAACACGTCTTGAACTTTGCGGACTTTTTAATTGAAAACAAGTACTTCGAAGAGGCGTTTTCTGTTTACGAACGCGGTATTGAAATGTTTTCTTTTCCTCACCCGGGAGCGAAGTCATTATGGAAGGCATATTTGGCATCCTTTTTGGATCGATACGCCGGGACGAAAGTGGAGCGAACACGTGATTTATTTGAGCGTTGCTTGGAGTATTGTCCAGCCGAAGAGGCCGCATACTTCTTTTTAATGAACGGGGATTTTGAGGAGAAGTATGGTCTCACGAGGCGCTCTTTGTGGGTATACAAGGCCATGTGCCGAAAAGTCCCGCCCGAGGAGCAGCTAGCCGCCTACCAGCTATTTATTGCCAAGACAACCAAGCATCTTGGAATCACAGCAACACGTGAGATTTATCAGGATGCAGTTGATAATCTGAAGGACAAAGATGCTGCCAAGATTTGCATTGACTTCGCCAAGATGGAAACAACTTTGCAAGAGTATGAACGAGCCCGTGCGATTTTCGCCTATGGTGCCCAGATGGCCGACCCTCGTCGAATGCCCGAATTTTACAAGGCCTGGCACGAATTTGAAATCGACAATGGGAACGAAGAAACGTTTCGCGAGATGTTACGCGTCAAACGAAGCGTCGAGGCTGCCTTTTCCACGGTAAACTACAACGCCAAAGGCCTGAATGAAGCTGTCGAGAATCTCACTGACGAACAAGCCATGCAGATGATTGCCAGTCGCGAAGGGGTTGATGTGGAAGCGAATTCACAAAAATCTGCACATCAATTTGTTCCAGCAACTAAGCGAACACCCGTAGCTGCCAGTCTAGAAGATGTCGAGGCACGTGTTGCCAAGATACGCAAAATTGCCGGTGAAGAAGCTACTGCAGTGGCTACAGCTCCAGTCGGCAAAGACGTGCAGGACGATGACGAGATTGATCTGGATGAAATCGACGCCGAAATTGAGGCGGCAGCTGCGGAGGGTTCCGCGGTGGAAGAGGCAGTAGTGCCAGATGATAACTCTGGAATCAAGGATGTGAAAACCAAGGTAATACCAGCGGCTGTGTTTGGTGGCTTGGCCACGCAAGCGGAGAGTTGATTTTAATAATGCATCCTTTAAATTGAAATATATATATATATATATATATTATATATATATGGACTTGGAATGTCATCCAACAACCACAGTCAAGGCCAAGCAGATATGGAAATAGAAGCATAATTAGCGCTTGTCCTTGGCTTGTTCCTGCTGCTGAGTCATATCAGTCCACGAATTTTCATCTGGATCGCTCATGTTGGTGAATGATCTACGGTTGCGTTTCATTCCTTCGTCAAAGTCAGTCGCGTCATCAGGAGCGCTAGAGAACTCGTCCCCTCCCGAGTGCTGCGATTGCTGTTGCAGGACGCTTGCATTGTTACCCATATAGGATAAATCCAACCCAACCAACTCTTCCAATGAATCTGATCGGAACCAACCCATGTAGTTGAGCCACATAAAGAAGGGCAACATGGTGAAGACAACCCACCCCACAATAAAGATGATACACAGCAGTTGATTCACCAATAGAGTGGCATCCAAACTGCCTCGGCCGATTTCGTAAAACCACCCCACATACTCATCTGTTCCGTAGGCATCCAAAAGACGGCTCGGCGACGAAAACAAACCTGTTGCTACAACGCCCCAAATTCCTTTGTTTGTTTTAAGAAAATGATCGTAATATGAGCTGCCCTGTGGCTCGACAATGGCGTAGTCCAGATCGTACGCATTGGCGACTAATGTCTACGTACCACTAAACATGTGCACCGGGATTGCATCCACGGCGTCATCCAATTTCATTCTAATCAGCAAAGCTGATCCTCCCAAGTAGATCAACCCGGCGACCATGCCCACAGCAACTCCAGCCCAGTTTTCCATGGTGCCGCAACCAGCAGTAACGGCCACTAGACCAGCGAGACAGCCATTCATTGTCTTGGTCAAATCAAATATATACTCTCCTTTGCGTCGTTCTTGGACATACAGGTTAACAAAAAGAGCAGTTGCAGCACCAGAGGCTGCTGCCAGAGAAGTATTGACAGCCGCCAAGGCAGCAACCCGTCCTTTATATTCCGATGCCAAAAGAATGGCCGAACCTGGGTTGAAACCGTACCCTGTCGCGAATCACAACAAAAGAAATCGTTAGCAGTATCCAAAGGCAATGTTTCATAATGTACATTTAATCCACTTACAACCAAACCACAGCACCATTGTTCCCATTAGTTGTAGAGCTGTGGAATGTCCTGGAATTTCGCGTGGCTTCTCCAAGAGACGTCCTCGGCTATCGTGAAAGCGCCCTTTGCGGGCCCCTAGGATGTATGTGGCAATCAATGCAGTGGTTCCACCCGTCGTGTGCACAACACCTGAACCGGCAAAGTCGACCACACCAATACCACGGTATGGATTCGCCGAAAAGGCACTCAACACTCCGTTCGAACTCCAAATAGCATGAGCAACAACTGGGTACACAAAGCCTTTTATGCACAACAAAACAGATCATGTGAGTCGAAAGACGGTTAGATATGAAGAGCATAATAGACAGATGTGTCGTAAAGAGCCTTTTCGTGCTTTCGTTGCGATCCCTTATATCATGCACACACGCACCTGTCAATACTATGGAGTAACTCAAATAGGCTGCCATCTGACAACGTTCAGCAAGAGTCCCAGCCACGATAGTCACAGCTGTAGCCGAGAAGGCGAATTGGAAAAACCAAAAGGCTTGGTTGACTTCACCCAAAAGAAAAAAGTTTTTTGTTCCGATATATGTCACATCGGTTGAGTCGGGCTCTCCAAAAGCAAAGGCGAACCCAACACAGTAAAAGGCCATGGCGGCACAGCAAGCGTCGAGAAAGTTCTGGTGCCCAAGAACAGAGAAGTGAGAGTATAGTTCTTGTCAACGCTCTCGCGACAACGATCGATAGAATGGGATATTCAACCAGGCAGGACTCACCTTGAGCATGGTGTTCATGACGTTCTTCTTACGGACACACCCAGCACACAGCATGGCGAATCCAGCCTGTAGTACAGAAATAGAAAGGAGAGATCCATGAGATGGTAATCCCTTGTTTTAGTTCATTGACTCTTCATTTAAGGGCCCGGACGCCTCTCATCTATTCCATAATGAAGATACAATGGCCTTTGCAATCATCAGGTCTATTGACAGTGAGTACATACCTGCATGAAGAACACAAAGCCTCCGACAATCACCAATAGCCATTCGTCTAGGTCCGCCGATTTTGACGCACTTTGTTCTTCAAAGCCATTCGATATGCATTGGAGTAGTAAACCTTGATCACCATCATTCTCGAGGGCGCAACGTTCAAACAAACTTTCACCTGACATGGTCGTTGATATACTACCTCGACTGGTTTCTTTTAATAGGCGTGAGATTGTCATCTCGCTTCAAAACGAAGAAAGAAGGACCAAAGAAACGCAAAAGGGAGAGGATCGAGAGAGAGGAAAAGTCCTACAAAGAAGAACGAAGACCGACGAAGCTGTTTTGGACTATGGAGTGACAGAGCCGATGGTCTAAATCAGAAAAAACAGCATCAAAACTCCTCCTTTGAGGAGGGAAGTTGTGGCGTTGGAATGGGATTGTCTATTGGGTGGAAGTCTCAAAATTTGGGCCTGACGAGTCCACCATGAATTCATAGTGCCTTTAGCTTTGATTGGTCACCACCACATTTTCGGTCATAAGCCCTTCCGAGAAAATACACATGACCCTTTTTGTCTCAATTGAGCAATGGCATTCGAAACTGTCTAGGTATTAATACAAAAATATTATGTGGTTTCGTATTAAGATAATTCAATGGCATTCGAAACTGTCAAGGTTTTTATACAAAAATATTTTGTGGTTTCGTACTAACGCCATTCACTTAAGCATAAAAATCGGCTTAAGTGAAGTGGAAAAAACTTCCTCCCA
>Ga0051981_10000497_pt1 | contig 19059 bp, 17 predicted proteins | sample CryGey13umfilter_3_FD_59644 | JGI IMG/M metagenome (GOLD analysis project Ga0051981, IMG submission 59644) | Groundwater microbial communities from aquifer in Utah, USA - Crystal Geyser 4/10/14 3 um filter | ecosystem: Environmental > Aquatic > Deep subsurface > Groundwater | place: USA: Utah... | reverse complement strand
CGAATCCCGAAACCTGGATAAATAATAAAAGGTGGCAGGATGAAATAGAACTTCCAATAGAAAAGATAAATACTATAAATATTGACAAGCAGAGAGTAGAAAATAAGAAGTTGGATATATTAGAGGAAGCAAGAAAACAAAATGAAGCAAGAAGAACAAAAGCCATTAAAATAAAAATAGAAGAGCTCAAGAAATCAGATCCTGATATTATAAAAAATCTTGAGGATGATATTGAGAAAGCATTGAGCTCTAAAATAGTTTGAGTATACAGGATTAAAGCTAAAGAATTGCAGCTCAGAGTAAAAGTCTGAGAAATTTATTACCCTAAGAAATAAACATGAAAGATAAAATGGCAGCAAGAAAACATCGTAAAAACCTTGTAAGAAAAGAAAAACTTGCAAGCAAGGCAATAAAATTGGATCTTGAGAAGCAACTCACAGATGCACAAATTGAAAAAGTAATGGAGCAAACAGATGCAGTAGAAAATATTAGGAGATTATCTCTCCTGAACTGGCTATCAGATCTCTGATACTCTTCTCCTAAAAAAATGCAATTTAAGGGGAAAGCAGCATTTGTAAAAGATAAAAAATATTATATTTTAGATAAACTCAATCTTACTGAGGAATTAGTAGCTGCTCTTCAGGACGATGCATGAAAGTTTGTATGATTATATGCATTAACTGAGTTGGATGACAAAAAAAATGGTATGATATTTCAAGTAATATATGTTGAAAAAGAGAATGATTATGTATTTAAAATACATATGACTGGGGAAGATATGAATAACCAAACAAAAAAATCAAAATAATAATTTATGCTAATTTGATTCTATATATTTTGATTTTGTTATCTCTTTTATTTCCATTACAAGTAGGCGAAAACACAAGAAATAATTGTGTTGTAATAGAAAGCTATGAATATTTGGAGCTCCTTACTTGTTTAAAATAAATATATGTATAAATGTACTGAGTGCTGAGCAGAGTATGATAAATATACAACACTCTGTGATAGATGTATTTGAGGAAGAGTAGAAAAATATTTCCCAAAAAAAGAAAAGCCTGAGAATACCATGGATAAAAAACAAGCTATTGCATTTGTAAAGAGTCTGAGTTACAAATTCTGAAGTGATCCAAGTATTAAGAGTAAACTTTCTCAGCTGCAGGACCTCTTGAAGAAATGACTCCCTGAAGAATGACAAAGCTCAATGTTCTAATTTTATATATTGCTTAAGTTGCCCGATATAATCGGACGACTTGCTGAAGTATATAAATGCTTCATATTTTACTTAATAAATTTTGTATATGAATAAGTTACCTTATAGCCATATAACATCTTCTAAAGATGCAGAAAAAAAATAGAGAGTCTGTATTTCTTAAATGTGAAACACTCAAAGAACTCGTTTTCTCAAAGCGTATCTGAAGAAGTGAGTTTAAAGAAGTTCCAACCTATTGGGATAAGAGCTATAATAAAAGATGTATCGAGCTTGTGAAGTATAATTATTTCAAAAGAAATAGATTGATTAGAGATGGAGGCAAGATGCGATGTAGAAGATTTAAAAATTTTAGAGTATGTATTACAGACTCATTATAATTTTAAATGTGCTTATTGTAGTAAATCTCAGAGCGCTCAACCATCTATGGCTATGCGATTAGGGCTCAATCATTGAGGATGAGCATGTCTGCATTGTAATAAATATAATCATCTCTCTATAGATAGAGATCATGAGAAAATGAATGCTTTAACCTATGATGAATTTCGAGCTATACAGGAAAAAGAAAATGGATAAGTATTTTAGTATATAATTTTATAATATGTTTTTCGATGCATTAGTAATAGATATTCTGCAGACAACTCGAGTAGAATATACAGAGAATTGTGAGATAGTTTCAGAAACTTCCGAGGCCTATCATAGCTATAACTGAGAGGATAGTTTTATAAACCTATGCCTGGAAAAATGATGAGGCGATACATGACTCATAGTCCATGAAGTATGACACGAACTTAATTTTAGAATAAAAGATGAACCTAATTTCAAAAATTATATTAATGCCTGGCAAACCTTAAATTCCATGAGCCGTCTTGATCAAGATTTTACTTCTGATTATGCTAGAAAAAACATAAAGGAAGATTTTGCTGAAACTTTTAAAGAATATTATAGATTGAACAAGAATATTCCTGACTATATAAAACCTGATTGGATCTATGGATGAATTTCTAAAATACAGGTAGCTAAGTTTCAGCTCATGGATATCATTGTAAAAGAATATTTTAAAACATTAACACAATAATATTGATTATGGCACAGGAAAAAACAATGGAGGAACTTGCTAAGGAAATAAGACCAGGGAGATTAATAATTTTTGAGGGTCCGGATGGATGCTGAAAAGATACTCAGGCTGATTTGCTTGTGTCTGAATATGGTTTTATTAAGACTCGGCTACCTATGTACTGAAAAGAGACTTGAAAGCTTATAGAGCAGCATAAGAATAATAAAAAGCAGGGGATTACTGAGGAGTATTTTCAAACTCTCATGCTCGCAAACTATATAGATCTCTTTGAGAACGATATAAAACCGCTTTTAGATTATTGAAAAGATGTAGTAATGACTCGATATACTGCAAGTATGGTGGCATATGCTTCAGCTTTCTGAGCTGATAAGGTATTCATATATTGCTTAGTAACGGCAATAAAAGAAATTATAGATAGTAAATATGAGGTAATAAATATCTTACTTGATATTCCTACTGAAATTGCACTGAAGAGAATTGAAGCGAGAGACAAAAGAGGAGAGCAAAAAAAAGAAGAGATCTTCGAAAATGAAAAAATATTGCTTCATGTAAATTCTGTATACCAGGATGAAGTAGAAAACTTATTCGATCATAGGATTCCAGGAGATATGAGTATTGCGAATGTACATAGAGAAGTATTAAAACATATATTTTAATTATTAATAATAATAGTCAAGGAAAAGACTTAAACACCTATTATATTTTTTATTATATTTTTATGCCTGAAACAACAATGTTTGCTGAGTTAGAGTTTACTGATGAAGTAAAAATTTTATGCTCTATCAATGATAGATTTGATTATGAGCCAGAACCAGTAAAGCAAATAAGACTCTCTTATGCTCATATACTTGATAGACTTACAAAGTCGAGAGATAAAGCAGGCCGATCTCCAGCTGGTAGAGATATCAATATTGCTATCACTCATACTGAGGATGCTTGTATTCGAGAAGTAAAAGCTTTTTGGATTAAGTAGTATAACAACAAAAAATACCTGGACTATGTACTACATAGTCCAGGTATTTTTTTATTTTATTCTATCGAGCCTATCAGATATCCTATCAAGCCTATCATCAGTTCCTACTCTATCGAGCCTTTCGAGTCTATCAGATATTCTATCAAGTCTTGATCATCATGTATTAGATTTTTTTTCTGTCTTTCATGATTCGAGTTGTTCTCTAAAAATATCAAACTGTTTCATGAAACCAGGATCAAATTGATCCATGATATGATTAATTCCTTTGAGATCTCACTCTTGATATTGTCACTCTTTACTTGCCTTGTATCTTGCAGGTCCAAATTCTCATTCATCTGCATCATAGAAGAGCTCTCACATTGCTCAAAGAATACTTGAAAAATATCCTATTGTTCTTGGAAGAGAAAGCCATAAAGCAGGATTCATTGCTCATACTGCAGATGTGAGTTCTTGCCTAAGTCTCTTCATGAGATATGTTTCCTCATCAGATATAAGTTCCATCATTGTAATTGCGAGAGCTACCGGTATGATCATAGATCTATAGAGATCTGCAGCATCTTTTTTAAATGTTCCATCTTTCAGAGATTGTCATGAACTGATTCTTTTAGTCAATCTTATGTTTGTATAGAGCAGTGGTGCAGCCCAAGTTTTATACTGCATAATACCAGTTCAGATTAAAGTTGATCACCATATAGATTGAGTTCCTGGAAGAGAGTGATATTTCCCTATATCTATAATTATATCAGCCATCCTCTCATCTGTAATATTTCCAGTTTTAAATTCTTCAGGAGTAAGTTTTCATAAAAATGCTGTGTTCATTCATGATTTAAAAACTTGACCAAGCATAGTAAAGGCTAATTGTATTGGCATTTGTAGTGGGGTAATATCCGGGGATTTGAGGAGATCTTCTCAAATATTCCATAAAGGATTTTTTCAAAAAGTTCACTCATACGCTTTCAAGATAGATCTTCACTGCGATGTATTTTTTCTTGTTATACCTTTTGCCCATCCGACTCATCCAAGAAGCGCATAATTTGCACCACTGACTCAGAGCGTAGATGCCCCTGCAGTCACTGCATTGAATCATAGATCCTTAAGAGCAACAAAAGTTTTAAAAGCAGTAAATGTCTTATCGAGTCATGTTCCCTGCAGATCATCAGATCTAATTCATTTTTTATTATTGATCCAAGCTGTAATAGTTTTTGCTGCAGAACTATCTGCAAGTATATCCCTATAAAGAACGGCTTTTGGTATCACTTCGTCCAGGGTGAGTTTTTTATAAAAGGTATTGGTATATCCCATAACTATCTGTCCAAGATCCATATTATAATCTTTCATTCATTTTCTCTCTATTCAGAATCGAAAGAATTTTTCATATCCAAGAACTTGATCTCTATCTCCAAGAGCTCAAAAATCAAAAACATGATCTTCTTTTGTGAATATTTGTTTTACTGCAGCTTGTATTCATTTATATTTAAATACCTGCGATACTCATTGATTCATGTGCGTGACATATTCATTGAGAAATTTATCAATGACTCTTCTTTTTGCGAGCTCATTTCTGTATTCCATGAATAATTGCTGTACATAATGTGCCAGTTCTAAATTTTCTTTTGTGAGCTGCCCATCAAGTATCATCTCAGTTTTTATTTCTGCAGGAGATTCGAGATATTTTATCACAATATCATCAGTAGGTATGAGCCTATCTTTTACGCCCCTACTTACAGACTTTCTCGATTCATTAAGTAATGGTCTGAGAGTATCCTCTACTTCAAGTTTTTTCTTATCATACTTTGTTCTTTGCGCTATGTAGGATCTCACAAGAAATTTAAAATATGGATCTTTATTTGTCATTGCTGAATCAAACAAGAATCTATCCGTCCACTCTCATCGTACTATTTTCTGCTCAGTTACTTTTTCATTTTTTGTTTTATCTGCATTGTTTTTGAAATTAATATCTTTTATCTGACTTCGAGTAAATGCATCATATTCTTTTTGGAGCGATTTTTCCTCAATTCTCAGTTCTTCCAGGGCAGCTTGCATTTGAGTTGGATCTTCAGCATCTTTGATTTTTGCCTGATAGTCTGATATTTGTTGCTTCAGATCAGAGAGAGCTCATTGGTATATTCTTGCTGTAGCTTCTTTTGCAGAAACTGCATATTCCTGTAATCATGGTATATCTTCAAACATCGTTTCTATGGCCTCTCTTACTGTTGAAATTCATTTTCCATTCTCTACTACCTGAAATCTTTTTTGAAGCGTAGAACCGATAAAAACATCCCCTTTTTCAAAATGATCTATAATTCATTCAAGTACCTGAATATCTTTCTCATTAAATTTTTCTATAGCATTTGGGAGATCATAGGCCTTAAATACATTTTCTATATTTACAAGCTCTTTTTCAAGTATCTTTCTTTGGATATCAGCTCTCTCAATTTTTAGAGCATATAACTCATATGCATTCATTTCGAGCTTAAGAGCAAACTCTTTAAAAGCATATTCATCTCGAAACTTCAGATAGTCTTTTGTTTTACTAAGTGTATTAAATTCTTTATCTGAGAGCCTATACTCACTTCTAATAGCATTCACTACTGCTTTGCGATTCTTATATGTATCTTTCAGGTCTGTTATTTTTTCTCTAAGTATCGCTTTTTGTTCTGCAGCATTTTCTCAAAGACTCTGTATTTTTTTCTCTAGTCGGTCTACTTCCCTAGTTCTTTTCTTATATTCTTGGTAATAAGCTTTTGCAAACTGCTTACTTTGCAATACTTTTTCTTTGTATCACTGTAACTTCCTATTACCATTTCATATATTTTTAAGATCTACTTGATATATATCTTTCAGGGGAGACCTCAGCTCTGATAAAAAGACTTCCATCATGTTTCTCTGTCTTACATTTTGTTCAGGAATATTTATATCTCATTTGAGAAGCTTGTCCCAAACTAACTGCATGAGTTTTTTATCTCTAAGATTTGAGGGGATCCACTTTGGAAAAGTAGAACTTGAGGCAACTACATCAGTAGATGATCCTATATCTCATTCAATTACTATTTGTTCTCCATTTCTAGAATTTTCAATTTCCATGCTGATTCTTTCGATTTGTCCTTTTTTCCTCAAAGTGTTCTGCAGGGAATTTTCTATATATTTTTCAGGAGTGATTCATTTTTTTATAATATTTTTTTCGAGCTGAGTTTTATATCCTTTAGGTTCTCTCGTCTCAAACATTTGAATTACATCCTGCTCTATATTTTTCTTAATATTATCTGCAGCTTCAAATACCTTTGCAAGCTTATCTGGATAATGAAAGAGATCTTCGACAATACCAAGTTTATTTTTAGGAAGTACCCAGTTTCCTGATTCAGTAACACTATAAGTTCTATTAACTCATCCATTTGTATCATTTTTTCTATTTACTTTAAGTATTCAATTTTCTACAAGACTCTTGAGGAGATCGTATTTTGTTCTATTTTGTTTAATTCATTTTGCGGGATCTGCAGGAGTATCTTTATATTTTGTATCAAGTTCTTGCTTTGCAATATTTGCCTCTTCAGGAGAAACACTTTTCATTTCTTCTACTACTTCTTTTGCATTTTTTTTATTTTGCTGATAGGTATAGAGATCTTGCATACTTTTCTCTATACCTGATTTTTTCTCCTGGAGAGCTTCGAAAAGATTTTCAGTAATAATATCTTTTTCTCTTGTAGATATATCCATATTTTTTGTATTTTTTCCAACACTCAAAGCTGCAGCTTCTTTTCTGATATTCATAAGGGACTTAGTATCCCATTCTTTTATGAGATTATTGAGAGAATTTTTATTAATCTTATTTCATATATCAAGTCGATTAATATTTTTAACAAGTACTGCAGGATCTAAAAATCATAGTCTTGATTTCTTCATCTGCAGATATGTAGGAGCTGATTTTTCTGCAGCCTTAAGGGTTGTAAACAATCCATCAATTTGCTTAGATATCTGAGTTGCATCTGCAAATTTCCCATCTCTCATAGCTATTACAAATTTCTCTCATAGGTTTCTTATTTGAGATACTCATGTATTTCTTCCAGGGACAGATCTATATACTCATGTATTTTCTCAAAGTACTTTTCTTTGAGCTATGGTATTTCTACTTGGAATTTTCTCTAAAGCTTGTATTTCTCATACTTTTCCCCTGGTATTTACATAGAGAGATTGATATTGCTTAGGAAGTCATGCTATCATTGAAGTTTCTGCAGATACTTCTCTTGCCATATCTTTAGGCTTTTTTCCTGCACGAACAACAAGTGGGCCAGTAATTGCAATTACCTCAGCCCAGTTATCAGCTGTTTCCTTATCTGTTCACAATGCCTGGAGAGATTCACTACTCGAGTTCATGAGGAGTGTAAAAGGAGTCGCAAGCAGAGCTCATGCACTTTCAGTAGTTGCGCCAGTTACATTTTCCTCAAATAAAGGAAGTATAGGAGCAAAGAAAAAGCTTGTATATCAAGCCATTACTTTTCAAGTTCTTGCAAAAGTAGAAGAATCATTTTCTCAACTCAGACCAGATCAGATTTTATTACTTGCTTCTTCGAGTAATTTTTCTCTCGAGCTCTCATAAGCCTGAGAATCAAATTTTATATCAATATTAATATTTTTATAAAAACTCTCTGCCTGGCTAATAATTTTCTCAGAGTTGCTCAGTGCGCTATTATTCCAAATAGCATACATTCTCTCATCCTCATCAAGTGGTTCAAAATTATCTACTACTATATCTTTAGTAGTATTTATTCATCCGGCAAGTCAGAGAGTAATTCTCTCAGCTATATTCTCATCACCATCTCTTCTTCATGTAGTGACTTTATCGATAACATTTGCAAAAGCCTGGCCGGCAAAATTTGCATTTGTTTTATCGTTAGATCACATGATATCTGATTTATATCTATCATATTGCTCCTGCTTTGTTTTTATTCAAAGAATAGTGGCTTGTTTTTCATCTGTGATATCAGAGATACTAAATCCTTTCTGCTTTGATTTCTCATAAAATTCACTGAGAACTTTATTTTCATCTTCAGTAATTTCAACATAAGGTTTTTCCTGAAGTGTTTTGATCTGAGAGAATTGCTTGATTCATTCCTCAAAATCTTGAGCTCATAATCGAACTTTATCGATTTGTGTTTTTACTGGCTCTCAAATAAAATCTTTAATAGGCTTCCCTATTGAAGTGAGAAGCCCTTTACCTACTGCATCTATTTTAGAATCTGCACTTGCGCCACTATCAAAAATTGCCTCTCTATACTGAGTAAAATATGATTTCTTTTCTTCTTTTTTCTTGGTAGCCTCCGCTATCATCTCAGCCATAGTTGCCATAGTTTTTAATTTAGATTATATTTTTCTTTCAATGCTGCAGCAATAGAATTAGCTTGATCTATTGATTCCGCTAAATCCTCAAAATAATCATCAAGATATCATGAAGCCTCAGAATCTAAATTGAATATTCCAACTCATAAATCAAAAAGCCCACCGGCAGAGGTATCAAGTTTATCCGCAAGAGCAAAAGTTACAAGTTCCTGCATTTTATCAGCATCTGTCATGCTATCAAAATCAAGATCTTTTATTTCTGTGAGTATCTGCTCATCAGTCATATCTCTATAGAGAAGATCTGCTACCTTAAAACTTGCATATTCATTTGCAGTATCACTATCTATTTTTCCAAGTTTTATTAAATTATTAAATTTATCATTCGGCATAGTGTATCCTCCTATATCGCTTTTAATAATACTCTGAGCTGTCTCAGGAGTAATTTCTTTATCAATGTTTGTATTCGTACTATTAAGATAATCATATACTGTATTAAATTCATAATTATCTTTTTCTTCTTTTTTCTTCGAACCTTTAAAATCAAAGTGTCCGAGATCTCCTATTTTTATGAGTTCCGGATCTCTAAAGAATCATTGAGCATTCATAGCAGGTTCAATACTTTCTATATACGCTGTAGCATCTTGTCATTGTGGCACTAATACATCTACTGCATTTCAAGTCATGTGCTTTGATTGAGTTGTCCAGGTAACAACTTTTTCTTTTGGTTGAGCATATTCTTCAGGGATTCATTTCTCTCGTAAAAATGCTGCAGTTCTTCACTTTCCATAAAGCTTCAATTGATCATCAGCTGTTCTATACAAGTTGTTTTCATCAACTTGTATACCCTGAGTTATAATGGCCTGCAAAGCAGGAGCTCATTCTGCAGAAAATGTGAGATCTTTACCACTTCTTCATGTAAGGGTTCAAAGTTCTCATGATGGAGCATTAAAATTATTTGAATAAAATTCATTCTCTTTGAGTTGCTGAGATCTCTCATCTAAAGAAAAATCCCTATTAGATTTAATATTATCCATCCTCACTCACTGTAAATCAAGATTATATTTCCTCAATTGTAAGTCATAGTCTCTATCATCTCTGAGAAGTTTTGCATACTCAAGATTTTGTTTTACAAGGTTTGCCTGAGCTTCTGCTCTTTTTTGATCTGCTTCAGCAAGATATTTTACATCTTCCTGCTTAGAGGCCTGAAGTCTTCTGAGCTGAGTAATTTTATTATTGACAGTGTTTTTTCGTTCTCTTGAGAGAGCTATTTTTTCAGCGTTACTTATATCAGTTCTTGAAAAAATATCATTATCAGGAAGAGATATTGTTTTATACATATCAAGTATTTCTTGCTGTATGTTTTCAATATCTGCATATAAACCGGTATCCATACCAATTTTATCCATGGTGGATTGGTCAATATTTCTGCTTGGATTAATATATTTAGATGCCAGAATATTATCTATTACGGGATCTTTCCCATACGTAGCATTATCTTGAGATTTTTGCATAATAATTTCATTTCTACTTGGCTCAGAATCTGATCCCAATAATGACACTATAGGATCTACATCTTTTTGTGGAGCTGAATTTTGAGATGGAGCTTGATTGACATTTGCAGGTGCAGCACTTCAGCTCTTGAGTTTTCATAATAGCTCTATATTTTGAGATGCAGAACCATTATAATTTGATATATTATATTTTTTTGCGAGCTCTTTTCTACTTCACATATCCGAGTTTTGTCATTGTGACTTAAGAAAATCTACAACACTCACTCCATCAAAAAGCTTTTTTCATGTTCATACTGGGATATTCATATTTTCTATGATTAATAATTAAAAGAGCCCTCTATTCAAGTACCTCATCCATATATACCTCGGGCATTTCTTGTTTGCTCATCTTCAGCAAGAATTTTATTACCTATAAGGTTATCATAATATCTATTTACTTCTCATGAAGTTTCTATATTTCCTACTTTTTTCTCTTTTTCTCTCGAGCTCTTATAATTATCCTTACTTTCCAAAAGTCTATTTTTTCCAATTTGGAATCTTTGATCAGTTCTTGATTTTTGTGTAGCAGAATCTTGAGCATCTCTATCAAAATTTAATTGATATCTTTCTTCGTTCTGCATTTTATCGGTTGTTGCATCAATAGTTCTCATAGATCCTATTCAGGCAAAAGAACCAATTGCTTGAGCTGCGTAATTTGTGATATAATCCAAAGACTTAGAAAACTTTGAGTCTTGCAGAGAGATTCATGTAAAATAATCTTGTGTTTTTCTTGATCGTATTCTGTTATAATCCTCCTGAAAAAACTGCTGATCTCTCTCTATATCTTCCTGCTTTTGTTCGAATTGTTTTATTTGAAGTCCTGTAATATCATCAAATTCATTATTCTGAGCTAAAAGAAGATTCTGTAAATACTCGTCTCGAGCTTGGTAAATATTCTCTGTATAATTATCAAATTGTCATGAACCATTTGTAGATACATTCTCATTTCCTGAAGTAGGACTCTCCGAACGAACATCATCAGTATTACTATTACTGCTATTATTCGAGCTGCTATCTTTTTTCCTGACGATTACACCTCAAGTTTCTCCAGGAGTTTGAGAGTTTGGATCTATTCATTGATTTCTTAGATTTTGTTCTCTGAGTTTTTTTTCTGTATTTGAAACATAAAATTCTTCCCCACTTTTTAGTTGAACTTTACTTTTTTCAATTTTTGGTGGTTGTTCTTTAGAAGTATTTTCATCTACTACATATTTTGGCCAAGAAAGTGTATCAACAAATTCTTTTACATCTGCAATGCTCGGAGTTTTTGTAAGCCTATATTTTACTCTTATAGCTTCGAGTTCTTTTTTTTGTTTTTCAGTCATGGGAATATATTACAATATATAGTTCTAATATAATAAGAAACTTGTTTTTTCCAAAATTTTTACTATGCACTAGACAAAGGCAACTTCTTTCTCTCATGAGCCATCATTCCAAAAAAGAGTTCCAAAAGCATCTACTTTTAGATAGACGTCATTAAATCTAAAATAAAATTTTTCCTGGTTATAAAATTGACACAGCCCTGTTGTAGTTATTCCTCCGTAAGATACAAGCTTATCATCTGTTGTAATATTTCAAGAAGCAAACATTCTTCCATTTGTAGAAAATCCACTTTCTGATGAGTCATTAGCATAGGCATATACTACAGCTTGCCCCGAGGACTTATTTTTTCTAAAATATCCGGCATTTCCGTTTCATCTGTGCAGAGATATAAGAGTAGACGTACTATTAGTAGATTTCGTAGAATCTAGTTCAAGAGCTGCATTATTTCATGATGTTTTAGCGTATACAACAGGCAATGAAGCACTACTATTAGTATTTTCTAAATATACTACATTTGCATTTCTCCCTGATTTTGCATAAATAATAGGTCAAATAAAGCCATCATTTCCTACTGTAGTCCAAAAGATATTATTAAATCCTGATACATTATATCCAATATTAAGAATCTCATTATTATTTGTATCAAATACCTGAATCTTGTTTATTCCGGCTCATATCTGTACTCTCTCGTAATGGCCTGCAGAATTTCATGTGTCTGTTTTAATAGTAGAACCTATAATAATTCCTCATGTTATAGTAGCGCTTGAAGTAATAGAACCTGTGAACGTACCATTTACTGCGTAAATATTTCATCTAAAAAAAGCATCTCCGTTCTGATCCAAATTAATAGTATTGAGTCAAGCCTTATATAATCTGAGTCCTGCAGAATCTATTACAAGTCATGTACTTGGATTAATTCCAGGATCGAGCTCGCCTCATAAAAGCCAAGAGTTATATCTATTAAACTCATTAATACTATTATAAGCCCTGGAAGCTCCGCTTTTTTCTATAGTTGTTACACGCTTATATATATCTCCATCATTTATGCTATCTAAAGTAAAAGTACCATCGACAAAAACATTTCCATCAAGTCTGATTTTACTTCATAGAATCCTTACTCATTCAGTAGAAAGATTAATTTCTGAGAGTATTTCTGTTTTTTCTACCCTGAGAGATATATCAGTAGTATTTTGCTCTATTGCTGTTTTATTATCATCAAGATCTTGTACTATACTCTTTCCATATGCAGGAGCATATTCTCTTCAGTTCCACGCATTAAGAACCTCGGTAGTAGTATCATACCAAGTTTGTCATTTATATTCTCAAGATTTTGGCTCAATATTAGAGCTATAATTTCTTGTTTTTCTCTCGACCTCAGAGAGTCTACGATCAATTTCTTGTATATTCAGCATTATTTTTTATTAAAAACAAAAGCTTCCATAATAGAATACATAAATTCTATTTGAGTATCTACAATAGATTCCATATCTTTGACCTCAATTTTGATTGAGGTTGAATATACTCTCTCATTAATATTACATTCAATATTATAGAGATTTTCTACATCTCGTATCATACTATAATCTCACTCATCCTTACTGAGAAATATTCTAAAGCGTGTTCTTGCTCATGTAAGATCTATATTATGCTGAAAATATGTAGAGTATTTTTGTATTTTTTTCATCAGTCTCTTAGATCCATAATGCTGTATAGGAAATTCTATCATATACTCCAAAGCTTTCTGGGTTTCTTCAGGTCATATCTTTTCATCTGTAATATAATAGCATTTCCCTCACTGCCCAAAATACAAAATTCAAGCAAGTTCTTCAGCGCAAGTCCATTCTCCTGGAAGAGCATCTGAGACTCAGACTTGGCTGCACTCTTCATATTGAGCAAGAGTGAAAATAGGTTTATGATTTTTTACAGATTTCTCAAGGTCATATATGTATACCCAGTCCTGAATAGAAAGATACATTTTACCATTAGATACTGCAGCTTGAGCTCAAGAAAAATCATCATGCCTCTCAAAAGTTTTACTCATGATATCACTCAAAGATATCCCCTCCATTACAGTAGAATTTTCGATTGCATTGAGATATTCTATTCCCTCCTTGGATAGATAGTATTGTACATTCACTCAGTTTGCTACTGATCCAGGAGCAATACATCCTTTATTTGTTTCAGAAATATCGATTCTATAGTTATCAAGATTATCTCATAGTATTCTCCCTCTTCAGCTCGTAGAATATACTACCATGCTTTTATTAATAGCTTTAATAGCTGTCATATCGCCACCAAGTTCTGCAGGTATAAAACTATCCTTTTGAAAAAATTCTCAAGTCCCAAGTTCTGATATCCATACTTTTTTATCATTTTTAATAGCCATAAGTCTCCCAGTATTTGTAGCTCATCATGAGCTCTGAAGTTCTGCAGTATCATAAGAAAATGGAAGTGTTTCAAAATTTGCGCCTCCTCTCCATATTCGAACATTCTGTCCAGGGGAAAAAATATAAACGGCTTCTACTTGCTCATAAATTTGAATAGAAGTACCATTACTATAGCTGCCCTGAAGTTTTTCTTGGATATAAATTACAGTATCAGTATTTCCATTTATGAGTTTATACTCACTTCAAATTTTTATAATTTTTCCTACATGATCATTTGGTATCATTGTTCATGATACTCTTAAAAATCTGTCGTCTGATTCCTCTGAGAGAGTTTTTGTAATAGATCCTGCAGTACTTGTTGCCTGAAATGAGAGAAAAGTAGTTTTATCTTTTCATGATACTGAATATCCGGTTTGGCGAGTAGTCCATGTATCTCACGGTGTGAGTAGTGTTTGTATGTTTGTACCCTTTACTCGTATAAATCAAAAACCCTCATGATAGAATATACCATGAATCCTCCCATTTGTACTATCAGGTTCTACTCATAATTGATCTGCGGTTCTTCGGCGTTTAAATCCGCCATCTTCAGATATAACAATATTTTTACAATCTGTATATGCATTTGGTGGAAGACCATATTTTGTACCACTATTTCTAAAACCCCCTACATTATTATTTACAGGAAATTCAGGAACTCTTGGATTTCTGAGTGTTCTAGTTCTTGATCTTTGCATACTAGTAATACTTAGAGAGTAAATCATCAATTTTATCCTCAGCATATGCAACTGATCTTGCTACATTATCCCAGTCTTCCTGCTTTAAATGATATCTTTCCATTGCGTATGCTGTGACTCCATCTGCAAAAAAACTATTAATACCTGGAACATCTTGATTTAAGACTAATTTTTCTGCTGCAGCTATATATTTTATTATGGCCTCCCCTTTTTGAAAATCAGGAAATAATATTTTCCCCTCTTTCTCTTGATCTATATAATCATGATAGGGATATCCTCCGACTTCTATTGTATAAACCGAGAGCATACCAGTTGGACGAGTTACGAATCCATTAGATATTGTAAGAGTACTAGTAGTATAATTTTTTTCTTTATAAATTGCACTTTGAGAGAGCCTATTGAGCGTTTCTCTAATTCAATAGTTTATGGCTTTTTTCATAGCTTTTCATTTACTTTCATCCTCATTTATATCAGGCTGCCACTCAGGACGAGAATCTGATATGATATCATCTAAATCCTCTTGATAATCTAAAAAATTCATAAGCATAGATTAGTAAATATATATACAATACAATATAGCAGAAAAAATATAAAAATCAAAAAAGTCTCACGACAAGCGTGAAACTTTTTCTTTTGAATGATTGTTAGCCTTGCGAGAAAACAAACTCCATATTTTACTAAGCTTCGAGTGGATACCCTAGCTTGAGGAGAGTATATTTTTTTGCGAAATAAAGTCAAATATTTTTTTAAAAAAAAGTGAGAGCCGGAGCTCTCAGTTATTGGTGGTGTTATACTGAAGATCTTCTCAGGATCTCAGAGACTTTCGACCACCTCCCTCCATGTTTGAGTTGCAATGCAGTAATACATACAATTCTCCTTTTTATGGGGCCCCAGGATGGAGCATAAATGGAAGAATTACATCTTCCCTTTGAGCTTATCATCGTATCTCTTCAGAGCAATAGAAATAAGCTTTTTCACTTCTCATGCATTTACTGGATTTGTATCATGATAGTTATCAAAGAGATCAAAATCCTTATAAGATTCTTCGAGTCATGTAAGATGCGCAAACCTGTTATTCTCAAATAGAGGAAGTTTTTTAAAATCATCTTGAAAGTGGGGTTTGTCTATAAATCATGTATGCGCCCATAAATCGTATCCCCAATCCATTCAGCACTCATTTGCTATTTTTGCAATTTCTTCCCATTTTTCATGTTCAGATGGATATAAATCTCAGTGAAATGCAATATCTATAGCCTTTCCTATTTGGTGGTTGCTAATATTTTTTCCTTTCCCATTGAGATGAGACTTATCTGTATTATACAAAAATAACTGTCTCTCAGCACTTCTATATGCTTCAGTAACAAATATTTTTCCTTTTGTTTTTTGTAAGAATAGATCCACTTTTTTCTTAAATTCAGGATCTAATTTAGTGAGATCTCTATCTGTATTTTTTACGCTCATCTGTATAAAATTTTATCAAGTATATCATATATATCTTTCTTCTCTTTATAATTATATGCTTTTCCTCAGAATTTCAAGAGTGTTAGAAATATAATTCTACGAATAAACTTAGCATTCTTTTGGCCTGCCCAATTTTCACAAAGCATACCGGTAGCTTTTGAGAATCTATAATCAGCAAAAAACCTTGATATAAATGTATTTCCCTCGAGGTATTCAACATCATGCGCATCTGATATTCTCTCCCAGTCTCTCAAGAAATTATCTAGTTTTTCAGGCTTAAATTGAGGAAACAGTTTTATATTTTCTTTTATAACACTTCAAATATTAATTCCTCCTGCAGCTCATACTCCATTTGTAATATTATGTTTCCTGAGAGCTCTCCTATAGGTTCTATTAAAATTTAATTTTTCAGAATATACCCGAATCATAATAAGATCAATAGTACTCATTCCCCAAGTATCATTTATTTTTTTCATATCATTCTTTCTATAAAAGTAATAAATATTTCTCCCATCCATTTTATAACATTCGAAACTGCATCATATTCAGTGATAATTTTTCCGGTTCGTATTACATAAATATTTTGTAATACTGAGTATCACTCAGCGACAATAAGAAGCGAAAGAAATGCAGTGAGATATACATAAAATTCCCATTCAGGACCAACTCATGTCATTACAAGCGATATCACAAAAACACTTCAGAGAGTCCATAATTTACTCATCAGGCGATTCTTTGCTCTACGAGAAGTAACTCATTGTGGATCAAGAGATATTTGCTTACATATACCTGCAGCAAAATCAGCAGTCATGAGAATTGTGAGAATTAATACCTGTGTAGCAGGTATTTGTAAGTATTCAAATATAAATAGGCCTCAAGCATATCAAGAATATTTCATAACAGCAATGGCACCGGTATGAATTGATAGCATAAAAAAATAGTGAAAGATTAATTTCTTCCACTATAATTATTTTTGATTTATTTACAATTTATTTTTAATCTTGAAAAGTAAATTGAAAAATTGGCTCTAAAATATTCATCTGATCTTGATTTATGACAACTCATTGGGTATCAGTCTTGCCACTTTCAGGATCTAACTTAGTATCTATAGTAACTACTCTGAGATCAAGTGTATGCTCTACATCAAAAATCTTAGCTCTTGCTTCATTGGCTACATTTATATTGTCTACTGTTACACCTGAATCATCTATATATTTGAACTTAAACATATTCCCCTCTCTTTTTCAATACTTTAATCCTATCTCATCGAGAGACTCCTGAGCTTCTTCTGCCTTTTGTTTCAGCAAAGCGTAGTTAGATTTATTCTTATGTCGTATAGAAAAATCCATGTCTTTGCTATTCTGATCTACTATAATCAATGTGTTGAGCATTAATATAATCTCAGTATTTTTGAAACTTTTCTTTTTTTCAAGTGCAGCATTATCTTTATTTGTCATGCAAAAATTTTAGTAAAATATATAGACTCCCTGACCCCCTTATTCAGGAGATCATGAAAGATAAAGCAGTATGTTTTTCTAGCCCTGCATGCTAGGTTGTAAGAAACAACAGAAGTATATTATGAAAATAGGATTCTGTGTCAAATGTTTTTGACACAGAATCCTATTAACTAAATAAGAGAAAATTGTGTTTTTAAATTTCCTCTGCTTCTTTCTGCATGAGTTCTTGAGTACGATCTATCATTGCATTTATATCCCCGAGAATATCATCATAGCTTCCTTTTCTCATTTCTTCTTGGAATACTTCATTCATAGCAAATACAAGTCTTCCTGCTTCACTTCTTGCGTTCTGCAAGTCAAGTTCTGCTTGTGCTGTATCGATTATCTCTTTACTTACTCACATACTTGTGAGCCAGTCGATGTGTTGTTTTGTTACTTGCATAGTGTGTTATTTATAAGTTAAAACATATTATTCCAAGTTGAGCCATTATAACATTGTAATTTATTTAGGCTTGTGTCATATACTATAAGTCAAGATACTGGACTAGAAATTGCATTCTTTTGTGTAGTAGTCATTTTTGGAGGAAGAAATCCTTTCGTAGTACTTCAAAGTGTTAATAAAGAGCATTGTTGATTAAAAACAGCTCAAGTATCGTTTATATTCCAAGTATTAGCAAGTGTTGGATGGTTTTCGTCATAATATCGAATTACAGTTTTAAAACCATTATAAAATCCCCAGTCTCTTCAATTTTCTCTATAAAAAAATCTAATATAACTACTTCAAGAAACTAAATCATTTCTAACTTCTCAGATTCAATAATTTATGAGTTGAGTTGTAGGATTGCTTCAAGATATTAGTTTCCAATCAGGAGTATCTAGTCACGAGTCAGATATAACAAAACTATTATTACTTGGACTTCCTACTTTCCACCTTATAATTCAAGTTCTTAATAACTGCAATACTGCATCTCATGTTCCATCTTGCTCGATTATAAGTCAAGCACCAGCTCATATTTCTGAGTTGTCCTGATAAATACGACTAAATCAGTTTACTTTAATATTTCCTGTAATTTCTAATTTTTCTGTAGGATTCTGTATACCTATTCAGACATTTCAATTTCATAGTATATCAAAAAGAGGTCAACTAATTCATCTAAATTCATATCTATCAACAGGAGACGCATATCAAAAAAATATATCTAGGTCTCAAGTCTGGTCACCACCTTTTACAAAATCATTTAAGAAATGATACTGTTGTCATCAAGTTTGAGCAATGGAGACTCCGTTTTTAAACACATCCGTGTAACCTCAAATTGAGGTTGATTTTATTCTAATTTTTCAATCTAATTGAAAATCTCAATTTATATTTTGTAATCAAGAAAAAGTATTTCCTCCGGTCAAATTAGCTTTTCAACTAAGAAGTCCGTCACTTTCAGTTTTAGTGTAGGCATCAGTGATTCCATATCCTGAAATAGTTGTAGGCTTGGAAGTAAGAGATGCGAAAGTGTGCGTATGGAGTGGATCAGCATTGCTTCCGTTTGTGAGGGTAGAT
>Ga0051981_10000479_pt1 | contig 19417 bp, 12 predicted proteins | sample CryGey13umfilter_3_FD_59644 | JGI IMG/M metagenome (GOLD analysis project Ga0051981, IMG submission 59644) | Groundwater microbial communities from aquifer in Utah, USA - Crystal Geyser 4/10/14 3 um filter | ecosystem: Environmental > Aquatic > Deep subsurface > Groundwater | place: USA: Utah... | reverse complement strand
GACAATCAGACTGCACACTACTGTGTAGATCAAGAGAACCATAGTCACCATCAAGGGAATGAAAACGATACCCCAGTGCTCCAGAGGAATCAAGATCCAGTGACCTGGATTCTTAGTGAGCGACCAACTGTCGACGCGGAAATGTTCCAGCAACACTTTCTCGAAGAAAAGCTCCACGGGGAGAGCGCACACGCCGAGAATCATGTACGTGCCGACCGTCAGGAAGAAGCAGCTGAACTGGAAGAACATGTAGCCAAAGCTGGAACTCTTTTCGGGATCGACGAGGACATCGCCCGTACGCAACATCGGGGCACGATTCATGTAGACGACTCCTCTCTGCACTTCGCCGTCGGGTCCCAACACGCTGGACGGACCCAGAACCCCACCGGGATGGACAGTCGAACCCGCCAGAGTTACGCAGTTGGGACTCAAAACAGCACCATCTTTGAAATGGACCTCCTTGAAGACCATCTCGTGGCCCTCGAAGTACCAAGGGACGACAACATTATTCGCACCGAGCCAGACACGGTCGCCCATTTTGACCAAGTCCATGGCAGCACTAAAGTTGGCGAATGTGCCTTGACACTGCTTGCCGTAAGTGAGTCCCATCGTCCAGTACATCAGATTGTTCGTGGCGGGAGTTCCTATACTCGGGATTACCCATGAACAGGTGCTGATGAGGCGGCCCATCATCCAATGAGCCGCCAATCGCTCGGGTGTGATGTAAAATCTGCCCTCTTGCACTCGTCCCAGGACAATCCATTTGATTATCGGGATGGTATGGACAAAGAAGGCCAACATGATGATGGGGGTGACGGAAAGTAAAAAGCACAGACCAACGGTCTCGCTTACACGGAAGATTTCGTTGGCAGGCCACAAGCCTAAAGCAAGCCCGCCGATCCAAAGTGACATGTAGAACCACATGCCAAGGATTTGTAAGAAGGTTGTCGTGAGACTGTGATTGACAGCACGCCGTGTAGCGTTGCGCACCCTGAGTTCCGCGACGTCAGTATCCCCATACAGTTCGATGGGAGCATTCGCATAAGTTTTCCCTTCGAGGAGCGAAATACCACGAACCACGGTGCTCCCTGGTTGCAGCTCGACGTCGTTCCCGATGACAGCATCTGGTTCGACTGCGACCTTGTGATTCATTACGACTCTGTCACCGACAGAAACTGGGCCCAGAATGAACACGGTCTCTCCGTCCACCACGTCAAATGTATGACCATGAATACTGCACTGTCCTTCGATGACAACCTCATCACCGAGAGTGCTGGAAAAAAGAATACGAGAACGGTATCAGGTTAGTCGATTGGTAATTTGGCATCGTTTCACAAGAAACATCGGGACTTACATGAGATCCACGTCGAAGAATTTTGTAGTATCGATGACACATGATCTTCCTATCTTTGCACCCATCAGGCGCAGGTACGACGGGTATAGGGCGGTATCTTGGAGGAAGAAGCCGACGTACTTGTTGGTCATCGTAACCAGATTGTTCTGCATCCACCATCTAAGCATGTAAGGGCTCCAAAGGGGATAGATACCAGGCTTCGACCTTCCAAGGACCAGCCATTTTATCGCGGCAGTAAACGCTACTAAACAAACGGCGTAGACCCCAGCACTCAAAAGCAGAACACAAAATACTCGAACGAAATCGGCGATTGACTCGGCACCATATTCGTTGATTGTCAGTCGCATGAGAGTGATGGTCGGAATAAAGAATATTCCGAGACTGACCATCAAGAACACCCACCAGATGAATTGAATAAGTATTCGGACACAGGCCGGAACCGGACTTCCGACCAACTTGCGATCCACGTGAAGAGGTGCAATAGTCTCACGCGCCTTTGAAGGGGCTGCTGCACTATCAATGCCCAGAATCTCCTCGATTCTCCCTGCCATTTCTTTCAAGCTTGTATTCTCAAAGACATCGATGACCGTGAATTCAGTGCACAAATCAGTGCTTCTTACTTGCCCCACAACTTCAGCAGCAGACAAGGATGAACCTCCCAGGACAAAAAAATCATCCGACGAGCCGATGCTCGCAGGATCTTTATCCAGAATGTTCGCCCAAATCTTAGCAAGGGCTTCCTGGCACTCCGTGTCAACACTTGCGACTGTATTTGAGGATATGGTTGCTTCGGCATTGGCGGCAACAATAACATCTGGCTGTGGCAATTTCTTTCGGTCGACCTTCATGTTTTGATTCAATGGCAGCGCAGACATGCCAACATATATTGCGGGGCGCATGTGAGCAGGCAGAGTTTGTTTGCAACGATTTTCGATTGACTTAATGAGCGCGTCGTTCAATTTGATTCTTTGAGGACTCGGCGACTGAGCGGATTCTGGCAACAATTCAGGCACACAATAACACACGACCTGGACGTCCTTCGACTTTCCAGCCGCGACCACCGTTACAACGCAATCCTTAACGCCATCTTCCTTCAGAACCACGTGCTCAATCTCACCAAGTTCTACGCGCTGCCCACGAATTTTGACCTGAAAATCAGCTCGACCGACGAAAACCATACTACCATCCCGAAGCTGCTTGACAACATCGCCAGTCTTGTACAGGATAGGGTCGGTGAGATTATTGCCAGCGACCTCTCTGGGCAAAATGACGCGCACGAGAGCTTTTTCTGATAACTCAGGCTGGTTCAAATATCCTGAGAATAGACCATCACCGCCGATGTAAAGCTCGCCTTCCCATCCTATCGGAACAGGTTTACGGTCTGCATTGAGGACGTATGTTGTATAATTTGGCAATGGCTTACCAATAGGGCAAGATGGAAGCGCGCGATTTGGATCGTCTTCTCGCAGAGGCTTCGGAATCACGTAAATGGTCGCATCCACGCATGCTTCTGCAGGTCCGTACAGATTGATAATGTTGCACGATGGAGGGAGGACACGCTGGAACAATTCCACAAGTTCCCAGGTCAGCTTCTCACCGCTTGTCACCATGTTCCGCATTTTCGTCAAATCTGGGCTTCGGTGAGCAGGCTGGCGCTCAATAAATTCAAAAAGTCGGAAGGCATAACTTGGGACCATCTGAGTGGTAGTAACTTTCATCGATTCAAGGGTTCGAGTAACTGCCTCGAAGTCTAGGACCATTTCTTCTTTGATTAGAACAAGTGTTGCGCCACAAGTGAGGGGGCAGAAAATGTCACCAACATGTACATCAAAAGTTATGCGACAGAATTGCAAGCAAACGTCATCTGAGCAGACGACAGGGCGCGCGTGAACTGTGTTGTACAACGCAGAGTGCGGCATATACACGCCCTTAGGCTTTCCTGTAGACCCAGAAGTAAAAACGCAGTATGCACCTTGCGATGGATCAATTTCTTCCAGGTACGCCTGTCCAGTCTGAGGCACCGAAGGGTTGTTTAACACAGCAGAAACATCAAAAGCGGTTACCAAACTACTATGGTCAGCAAACATCGGAGCCGTCATGTTGTCGCAAAGAGCAACACTTCCCTTTGTTAGGTCTAATATGCTCCCGACTCTTCCCGAGCCCTCGTTCGGATGAATCGGACAGTATGCACCGCCCGCCAGCTGAATGGCCATCATTCCGATTACCAATTCAAACGACCTGTCGACGCAGATGGCAACGACCATACCACGGGCGACTCCGAAATTTTTACGAAGAACAACACTTAGATCACATACGCGATTCCATAGATCGCCGTAGGTCAATTTAGCCTTCAAATAACGAATGGCAAGGCGATCGGGTTCTCTGGCAGCGATCTGTTGTGTCATGTAAAGAACCGTGTTCTTGTAAGGAGTCGAGGTCGCTATAGACTTTTTTGTCGAGTTGCACTCCCTGATCAGGGAAAGGTCGGCTAGCGGTACCTTCATAGTTGATTGAAGAGGACACTCATTGACCGTCTCTTTTGCAAAAAGCGTCTCTACAATGTTGACCCAGAGGTCGCCGAGGTTCTTAATCGAAGAATCTTCGAACCTCGTCTTCGAGTAAGCGAACCCAGCTAACATAGGCTCACCGATGGTCTCACCGAAAGTTGTCGTTGCTGCATCCAATTCAACAACCAGAGGAAATTCAGCCATCATTATGTCGGAGAAAAGCCAACGTTCCGCATGCTTGACCGCAGCCTCTCCGAATTTAACTGAAAGCGCTCTAGCAAAATTTTGGTAAACGAAGGAGACTTGATACAGGCCGTCTTTGGGTATTTTGTGACCTTGTCGTCTGAGCTCGTTGAGTAAAGCGCTCTGAGGCATCCATTGGTGATCTCGCGAATCTTGTACAATCGGAGCAATATTCTCGACAGCTCGAATAATACTTTCATTCTGGAGGGCCCCAATATCGAACGAGTACAAAACAGTGTTGAAAAGAGGCCCAATCGTTTCGAGCCAACTCGGATCGCGGTTGACAAAAAGAGACCCCACGTTAACAACAGACGAATTTGACCATTGGTACACAGCGAGCTGGAATGTTGTCAGGAACACTACATACGGCGTGATCTTCGTCGAGTGATTTTGGTTGTAGCTTTGAACAAATTTTTGGACGTGTTGAAGCACGGCAGGAACAAATGCAATGTCGTGCATACCGCGAAATCCCAACGAGCCACCCTCAACTGCCCCGGGTTTCACAGGCAACCTTGTCGGATTTGTAATAGCCTGTTTTCCCATCGGGACCCAGAAGTCCAATGCCGGTCGTAGAATGTCTTCTGTCGATAGCTTCTTATTCTCGTAAACAGCGAAGTCGATCGGCTGGAGAACTGTTCTTGTTGTCAAAGTCCCACCCTCCATTAGAGCGTTGTAGTCTCGCTCCAGCTGATTCATGATAAGTACTAACGATCCTCCATCTACTGCAAGGTGGTGGAAGCTCATGGAAACAATGTACGAATCTTTATGAAAATTCAAGAAACCTCTGTCAGATTGATCGTATCGTCTTGGTCGGTTTCGATTTTCCACTTACCATGTCCAAGTATGTAAACAATCGCACGAAACAGAGGTCCATTTTCGTAGTCAAAAGGAGCCAGTAACTTCTCCTCCAAATCAGCGAGCAAATTGTCGACTGATTGTTGCGTAGAAGTGACCTCAAGCCAATCCTCGGTCGTGTATTCTTCCATCGGTCGGGCGTACTGAATAATTTTACCCTTTACAGTTCGTAGACCTGTGCGAAAAGCTTGATGTTCTTGCATAAGGTGACGTACCGTTTTCTCGAACATCTCGGGGCTAAAAGACCCCTCGAGGTGCCAGGCAAAAGGTAAGTTATACATGTTGCTGTCCTTATCAAATTTTTGCATATGAGAATACATTTGGGCCTGACAGCTACTAGGTGCCCCTTGCGATTCGCCAGATGGCTTCCCGATGAGTCCATTTCCTTTTCCCGAGCCAGTTGTAGCCAGCAACCAATCAGTCAATTCCCGGATAGTCGAATGAGCTATCAAGTCGCTAACTTTCACTTCGCGTTGAAACTCGTTCTGAAGGACGCCAGCCATACTCGTCATACTCATAGAATCGATGCCCATATTCATGAACGGCGTGTTGTCGCTAAAGCTATTGCCTTTTGCCAAGCCCGATACGAGATCACGGACTAGTTCTTCGATTCCAGTTGGCATACCTGCAACATTTTTCAAACTGGTGCGCTTGCTCCTACCGATGCGGTCTCCGGATGCGAAGTCGTGTAACTCAAATCGCTTGAAGTTCCACTGGAAACGGTCGATGGGATCCGTCCAGCCTTTCAGAAGCGCGGTAGTCAGTCGTAAGTGCTCTTCAGATGTAACATCATTGCTTGTTGGAACAGAGGTGAAGAGGTCGAAGTCGGCTGGATTGACGATGGCATGTCGAAACATGCTTGACGCATTGGTACCAGGTCCTATCTCGAGGTAGACCAACTGCCCTTCAGTAGTGGACAATTTCTCGACACTATGCATAAAGCTGACTGGATTGATAATTTGACTGCACCAGTACTCCGGTTCGGCCAATTTGGTGCTTTCAACTTGACCCGTTAGAGTAGATACCATCTTGACTCCGATCCTTCCCGCTGGTTTTAACGATTTCTCTAACATTTGGCTGCTCATGTAACTTCGTAACGCATCCGCAGCTGGCTGCATGAACGAGGAATGGAACGCCCCCGCAGTTTTTAACTTCTTAAGGCGAGCTTCGGGTTCGGGAAACTTGGCGTCCATCTTCTCAGTGAACTCATCCATTGCCGATATTGACCCTGCAACTACGATCTGTCGGGGGCCATTGTGAGCACTAACAGTAACCAAGATACCTGGGGTGTCGATAAACGCCAAGACTTTATCGGTGGTTTCTTGACAATCAGTTATAATTGCAGTCATGACTCCTTCTTTGCATCTATTGAAGGCTTTTGACCGCTCCAAAATAAATGGGACTGCGATTTCAAGCTCCATTACACCAGCTGTGCACGCAGCAGCAATTTCGCCAAGTGAATGGCCCATCACATACGAAGGCTCAACGCCACGCTTCTTCCACTCTTCCACGAGCGCGTATTGAACGGCGAAGACACAAGGCTGAGCAAATTTTTTCAGTGCAGCTTCATCAACAGTTGCGTTCGATACCGTCATGGCACCAGGAATACCGAGTAGTTCCTGGAGTGTAAAGGGATGAAGGCTATCATTCATCATATTCGCGATCTTGTCGATATTCAACCTGAATACCTCCGTACTATTGTAAAGTTCAGCGATGTGCTCACCATGAAATTCGGTGCCCCCTTGTCCTGAAAAAAGAAAAACAGGGCGAGTGCATCCATCGTCGAGGAATGGCGGTGGATTAACGTCCTTGTCAGAAAGGATCACATGCGCCAGAGTGCCTCCAAAACCAAAGGAGCTGACACCCGCTCTTGCTACCTCAAGATCATCTCGATCCGGGAGTTCGATCAGCTTGGTTGGAAACTCAAGATTTGTCGTATTAAGCTTCGGATTCATCGTCTTCAAGTGAATGTTCGACGATGCCTCACGATGCAGTAGGGACATGATAGCTTTCGCCACGCCAGCCATTCCGGCTGCTGCCTCCAAATGTCCAATATTTCCCTTTGCAGAAGATACTACAAGTGGATGAACTTGCAATTCACCATGTTCTTCGGGCGCCCGTCGCCCGTTTCTCAGGTACGATGCGTGCAAACCTTCAATCTCGATCGGGTCGCCCAATGCTGTGCCGGTCCCATGGGCCTCGATCAGCTGAACAGTGCTTGGATGAATTTTAGCGTCATTGATGGCCTCTCTGATTACTTGTGCCTGCATGACAGGATTTGGTGCGGTCAAGGAAAGCGTTTTACCGTCAGACCCTACCGATCCACCTTCTAGCACCGCAAGAATCGGCATATCTTTTTGTTTTGCTTCGGACAGAGGTACGATGTACATAGAAATGCAACCCTCGCCACGAACATAGCCATCCGCCGAAGCATCAAATGTATGGCATCGCTCGGTTGGAGACAAGAATCCAGATTGGGCAAGGATCTTTGTCGAGTACGGATCATGCATGAGATTAACTCCGCCTACGATGGCAGATGAGCACGCTCCCGACCGGATCGCAACCATCGCTTGGTACAAAGCCACCAACGAAGCCGAGCATGCCGTGTCAAAAGTGATCGAAGGACCGGTCAAACCAAGACTGTACGAAATGCGATTAGCGGCAATCGCAGAGTGCACGGAAGTGGCACAGAGCGCAGGAGGTATACCGTCGGGGACCTGATGTTCTGACGCAGACATGCCTACAAATACCCCAACTTTTTCACCAAACAAAGACTGAGAGTTTTCAACACCTCCCATATGAAGTGCCTCCCAAGCCGTTGTAAGGAGAAGACGTTGTGATGGATCCATTGCGCGTGCTTCCATGTCGGATATACCGAAGAACTTCGGATCAAAGTTCTCGATGAAGTCTCTAGAAATGAATGCGCCACTTTGGTCGGGATGACGTTTAGCGTTTTGGCCAAGTTTGACCAAGTCCACGTCTTGCTCCATCATTGCCCAGAAGCAGCGCAAGTCTGATACATTTCCTGGCAGACGCAGCCCAACGCCAACAATCGCAACATCGATCGCCCCCTTCCCTCCGAGTAAGGCATTGAAGGCTTTCATTGACTTGAGGGCACTTCCACTACGAGCACGACTGATTTCCTCGAGAATGTGTTTTGTCAATGCATCGACATTTGGATGAGCATAAAGAACACTAAGCATCGGAGGAGATAAATGTGAGAGCGGGACTGAATCTGATCAATGCACGGGTGATACTGATACTTACGTCGGGGACAAGTCGATTCCCAATTCCTCGCGTAGTAGTGTAGAAAATTCTACTGCGCGGATGCTATCGATTCCCAGCTCATCGAAGGGCGAGGACGGTTTGAACTCTCCCTGTTTCCGGGAAAATGTGAGAATTGATCGAAGGTGTTCTGCAAATTCGATTTAAAAAATAAAGCCTTACCATGTTTGCTTCAGGAACTTGCTTTTGCAAAAGATCCATGATCTGTACTTGTAATGACCCCATATTGCGTTGGCGAGGTTTACCAGAGGACTTGACAAAAGAAGACGAAGCTCTTGTTCTACAAACGCTATTCTTTGAAAAAGTACCACTTGCCCTGTTTACGGAAGACCTGGCCACACTAGCCCTCATCGAACCTCTCATTGAACCCCTGATAGATCCCCGATTCGAAGTCGTCGATTTTCCTGTTTTAGTAGAAGGCTCTTCGAACCCCGTAATGGCTGAATGGAAGATATCAGATTCTCCACGGAGCGGTACTTCTTCCTTTTGCTTTTCTTCTTCATCGGCTCCTTCCGCGACCGCACTCAACTGAGAAACGCTTAAAGAACGTAACGTTCCTGCTTGATCTCGTTCGATGCTGAGCACAATTTCCGACTTCAGTGATTCATCGGTGTCTTCGTCCACCTCCTCGCCCTTGATGGCAACTGCGGGGATATTACGGTTATCGGGTAGTTCATCGTTGTTAACGTTGAAGTTGCGTCCAGCTGTTTTGTTCTCCCAACGATAGACGGTTTTCAGGCTGTTGTCCAATAGACAGGCCTTTGTTTTGCGACGCTGAACTTTACCGCTGGTAGTCTTAGGAATTGTCTTTTCTTCGATGAGAACCACGATACTAGGGAGGACGCCTTCGTCTACACTTATCTTTTGGGCAATGGTGTTACAAACGAACTTGTAGGTGTCGAGCGCCGTGAGAGGAGCCCTGGACTTGATAAAAGCTTTCATTCCAGCTTCGCGTATTTCAATGACAACGGCGAGAATTTCGGTGTCGTTGCCATCCTCGTCGACGGAGAAAGCGACCGAACAACCCTCTCGCAAGATTTTCTCTGGATTCATAGCACATTCGGCTGCACTCTCAATCTCTTGGGGATAAAAGTTCTTACCGCGTACAATGATCAAATCTTTTTCCCGGCCGGTGATAATTAAGTGGCGCTCGTTCATTTCCTTTCTATCCGCCTCGGGATTCTCCAACCCCTCTACGTCAAGACGGTTGCTCAAACACCACTCGAGATCTGGCTTGTCGATCAATCCGAGGTCTCCGGTGCGCAAAAAGTCTTTGCCACTATTGTCACCTACAATTTTGAACTGAAAAGTATCGCGAGACCTTTCGGGCTGACCATAGTAGCCCCCTGCCACCGACTTGGAAGAGACGCAGATTTCACCGACCGTCCCATCCAACACCTCCTTCCCAGTGTCTGGATCAATGACACGAATGTCGATATCGACCAAACACTTCAGATGGTCGACATTGCTGCAGCATACGCGAGGTTTGCCGTCTGCCTTGTTGGTAATCATGCGAAGTCGGGTTTCGGAACCCACAAAGACGCAAGACTCGGCCAAACCGTAGCAACCCGACAAGACGCCAGGCTGCAAACCAGATTCTTGAAACATGTCCAAGAATTGTTGGCAAGTGTCCAAACGTACCCTGAATGTATATCCAAGTTGAGAAATTTCGTTTGATGCGTATATATGTGTATACAGTAAAGATATTGTACAAAATTACTTACGGTTCGGCACCCGATCCGATAAATTCCACAGAAGATAAATCAAATTCAATGGCTTCTTTTTGAGCCCTCTCCCATTTCCATTTACGAGCAGCTGTGTAAGAGGTGATAGCATGGGTCAGGTGTGTATATATTTCAAGATTATTTGGGCATGAAAAAGAAAGCTACGTTTGTCACTTACCAAGCGCAAAGGCAAAGTTTGGGGCTCCGGTTGCATGCACTCGATAGCGACTCATACAAAGAATCCAAAGGGGTGGGTCGGCCAAGAAAGTGAGTGGGGACATGCAATACTGAGTACCACCAATAACTGGAACGGCAGTGTAGTTGGCGATGAGCCCCATGTCGTGATAGAGAGGTGTCCTAATAGAAGAATGAGTGCAGATGAGTGACGATGGCATGATACAAATAATTGCAATCGTCACATTCCCAGACATAAGACTTCTTACCAAGTACAGATTCTCGTTTCGCTTCCACGGGGGAACATGTATGCTGCTAATGTAACAACGTTGTGAAGGTAGTTTCCGTGTCTGATCATGACACCTTTGGGATCCCCCGTGGAGCCACTGGTGTACTGCAGAAAGGCCAAGTCTTCTTGGTGGACATCACGGATCTTGTATGACTTGACCCGCAAATCACTCGACGCGTGCCACGTTAGTGTCTTGGGCCACTGCAGTTCGCTGAAAGGATTGAGAGAGGCCAGCTTGAAGAGATTCAAATACGTTCTCGTCGTCAAACACAGTTTTGCCTGACAGTCGTTCGCAATCAAGGCAAGCTTTTCGACTCCCTTTTTGGCCCGAGGTCCGGCCAACTCGGGAGGATAGACAGGGACCGATACAGCGCCCGCCAAAAGACAGCCCAAATGGGCAAAGATAAAGTCCAAGCAAGGAGGGAAGCAAAGCAAAATCATCTCGCCCTTGAGGATGTTCCACTTGTGGCGAACATGCCAAGCAATGGATTCGATCTTGACCCAAACTTGCTTGTAGGTGAATGTTTCGACGACTTCGCCATTCTTGTCGAGCCATTTGTAGCACGGTTTGTCTGGATGCGTATTCTTGTTCCGTTCTATGATATCCAATAGAGTGTTGTACTTGTCCTTGCCCGGCGTCACAACCGAAACCAAATCTTGGCGTAAAACAGGGTCGAGGGTCGGTCGGTTGTGGCGAGGCTCCTCGTTTGCCATGCGTTCTTCGGCTAGGAGGAGGATTAGAAGTTATCCCATTAAGAGACACGGCGAGAACGATGTGAACGATGTGAATGATGAGAACGATGAAAACGATTAGAAGATCGGACATGGAGATCATCAATACCAGGTACACATACACTAGCAGGAGTGACTCCTACACTAGCAGGAGTTACTCCTACACCTTTGTGTCCGCAGCGAACGAGATACTCCATTCCATTCCACTTACCACTGTACTTTGGATCGTTCATAGTCAGTTTCTTTTGAGGCGTTGGTGCTTTGTTTCTTTTCGACACGAGGGAGAGAGAGTTATAAGCGTAAAATAAAAAGATTCGATCCTCTAATTTATGTGTGTCTTTTTCAACAATTTTTGGAGTGTACTTCCTTCTCCGGGTCAGAGCAGATGGTATGATGGGAGTAGGATTTGTTTTTCTTGCTGTGACGATCTTGGACAGCCCCAGGTCTTGTCCTACTTACAGGTACTGTCAACTGTGAATGCAAAAATCATTTCGAGCACGTGGTATACCACGACTTCTATTTCTTCACGCCTGTCACTACCATACCCGTTGTAGCCGGCAGCCGGGACAAGGCCGACAAAAACTATTCTTGCTGTAATACCCGTACTAAGGTTTGACATGACAATATCGTCTTGTCGTCTGGCTAACTAATTTATTTAGGAATGCACTTCGATCAATTTCACACAATTTTCTCATTTATGAACTTCCTGTAATATATACTTTTAGTTTTATTCACCTTTCTGTTTACGGGGAGACAGATTTATTTTTCTTTTCGGAATGGAGAGCCTTTACCACATGTAATTTGTGCAAAAGCCTCGTTTCAACAAGAATCACTGCACTGCTCCGAATTCTTTTTCTTTTCTTCCTTCTTCGTTTCGCACGTGTCCAAACCTTCTATCCACAACATCGCTTTGCTCAGAGTGATCCTCTTACTGCGAGTTGTGCTTGATTATTGTTTGGTGATGTTATTGACAGATGTCACTGTCAGTTCGATCCGCGAAATATTTACGAAGTTGGTCCACAGTTCCGAATCCTACGTGAAAGAAACAATCGTGTTTGCTCGATGGAAAAACTTCTCAGCCAATCAGTCACAACTGACCTGTAAGTAGAGCCGCATTGGGACGTTGACACATACGTTTTTCACGTACTGACAAAACTGTGACTTGGAGTGCATAGTTCTTTCATCACATACAAACGAAACGGGTGAGTAATAGTTTAATCGATACGAGACAAGACCCTTGCTCTCCCGAAAAAATAATTAAAAAAAAATAGAACGGATTAACGGTCAGCCTTGTTTCGTAAAGGTCGTGGCTCTCCGAAAAAATCGAACAAAAATCGATTAACACCCCCGGACACTCCTCCTGTACCATATTCCTATCATCATAATATAAAAAATTGAAGATCCTTCAAGTGAGGTCGCATCTATTGAAAAGTTATTATAAAATTATATAATTCCACCAACAGCAAGTTATACCATGGAAGAAGGTAACGAGGGTACTCCTGTTCCTACTCCCGCTCCCACTGGCAGCAAGGAGTCTTTGCGCAGCAGTTTCAGCAAAGCAATTATTGTTTACGTCGATCAGCCGTTGATTCGATGCATGCACGGTCTCACTTCCATCGCCATCAATCGTCCGTGGACGACGATTTCGACGTGTATTACTTTGAGTTTCCTCTTGCTCTTCGCTGGTATCTTTACTAATTTTACCGTGGACACGAACGAAGATACGCTCTACACACCCAAGGGAAGCCGCCCCCTGGAGCATTCCGATTGGATCGACAACGAATCTGGATTCTCTCCGGTTCCCCGCCCCTTTCGAATTTTGGTACACCAGAATGGTGATGAAAACGTACTGAGCGTAACGGGCGTGGAGCGGGCCTTTGAAGCGCTGGATACCCTTCGAAACTCCACTGGATACGCCGACTTGTGCTCATCGGTCACTGACGGCCAGGCGGACAAGTGCACCGTCATGGGTGTCACGCGCTTCTGGGACAATGACTACGCCACGTTCGTGGCCCAAGGCATCACGACGGACGACCAAGTTCAGCAAGCCATTTCGGAACCAACCTTTTCCGATGGCACGCCGGTAGATATCCCATCCGTTTTGGGGAATGCTCAGATTAATGAAAACGGAATTATCATCAACGCCGAGTCCTTCATCCTCAACGTACTTTTACCGGACGATGAAGATGCAGAAGACTTTGAAGAGGAAGCTATTGATAACTTTGAGGCTCTGCAAGGCGAATACCGAAAGAGCAACGGCTTTCAGGTAGAGTACTTTTCGGAAAGGAGCTTTTCCGACGAATTCGAACGGGCAATCGTGGATGATACGCCATTGATACCGATGGTATTCGTATTGATGGCGATCTATACATGTATCGTCTTTTCTCGGCGTGATGCTGTTCGTTCCAGATCTTTGCTCGGATTTGGAGCCGTTTGCAGTGTCCTTCTGGCGATTTTGTCCGGATACGGACTCTTGTTCCTTATTGGTACTCCTCTTACCAGTATGACGCAGATTCTTCCCTTTATCATATTCGGTATCGGACTTGACGATGCTTTCATCATTAGTGGAGCATTCTTTCGAATGGACACCACGCATTCGATTGAAAAGAGAATCCATCAGACGATCGAAGAGGTAGGATTGTCCATCTTCTTAACGACCTTCACTTCAACGATTGCATTTGGACTGGGAGCATTGTCTTCCATTCCCACCGTTTATTGGATCTGCTTTTACGCGTTTCCTACCATCATCCTTGACTTTATCTATCAGCTAACGTTCTTCATTGCTCTGTTGGTCATTGATGAGCGCCGTGTGGCCGATAACAGGCGCGATTGCTGTGTTTGTTGCACGGCTCCCCCATCTGAGGATGATTTGCAACGCGAAGCGGAATCCAAGAACAATTGCTGTGTCAATATTATGGATACTTTTGCTGATTATCTCATGCTGCCACGAGCGAAAATATTTGTCCTTGTTTCGTTCTCTGGCCTATTCGCTTTCATGGCGTACAGCTCGGCTCAATTGACTCAGGAATTCCAGTTTACCGATGTGGTGCCCTCTGATTCTTACGTTACGGACTATTGGGACACATTTGCCCAACTTACCACTCAAGGAGGAGTCACGTCACGAGCGTATTTCCGGGGCGTGGATCAGTCGACCCCAGAAGTACAAGATCAAATGGAAAACTACATCAACGATCTGGTGGGAATCAAGGCCATCTCGAGCCAGCCGGCTTTTTTCTGGCTGCGTGACTACAAACAGTACGTAGCCGAGAACGGCTTGGAAGATCTCTCCTTCGTTGAGCAGATGGATGCTTTCTTGAATGTTCCCGTCTACCAAGACTTATACGGAGAAGATATTGTGCGCGATGAGCAAGGAAAAGTGTATGAATCACGTGTGGAAATCATTATGGACAATGTGGACCAGGAGCTTGTGACCAACCAGATCGACGCACTTTTGGACCAACGCGACGTCGGCGCAGCACAGTCTATCAACAAGGGGAGGTCGGATTGGGCCTTCTTTACCTTTGACAGTCTGTACTTTATCTGGGAATTCTATGCGGTAGCTCGGGACGAGTTGATATTCACGACCATAATGGGAATCGTCGCCGTGACTGTTGTCTCGTTCATCCTCATTCCACACTGGTCTGCGACTTTATTTGTGTTCCCACTCATTTCCATGTGCTACATTGATATGCTTGGTGAGTTATTTCTTATGTAAACATGTTTGTTCCTTGCGCTCGTGTCTCCGTGAACTGACTCGTCAAAACAATCCGACGCCAAATTCATATAACAGGAGCTCTCCAGCTGGCGGGCCTTCATGTGAATGTCGTCTCTTACATCACCTTGGTCATGTCGATTGGTCTCTTGGTGGATTTTTTGATGCACACGCTATTGGCCTTCTATGAATCTCCGGGCGCTACGAAGGAGGACAAAGTGCGTCACGCCCTTCGGACGATGGGGTCATCGGTCTTCATCGGCGCCCTTTCCACGCTTCTGGGCGTCGTTCCATTGGCTTTTAGCTCGAGCGAAATCTTTCGTACCGTCTTCGTTTCATTTGTCGCTTTAGTTACAATAGGGGCTGGCCATGGATTGATTTTCTTACCGGTGATCTTGTCATACTTTGGCCCCCTGGAAGAACTCAAACCCCATACTCTTCCCCTGAACGACGGTACGAAGCGGGTCGAGGGCGATGCAAACTCGGACATTGGCGATACCACAAGAGAGAATCCGGTGATGGTACCGTAATTATAACATAGTCAAATCTGATATGATATAAAAATCAATTACAAATGGATTGAAATTATACGTACGCGTTCCTTAATTAAAGAATAACGCAGCATCCGCCATCGACTTTCGGTGGATGCTGCGTGGCAGTGACAGTAGTTTTCGTCGCTCGGTGAGCCGGCGTCGATTTGGTTTTCTTGTCGGGGGCATCGTATTCCGTATCCAAGAATTTTATCACTGTATCAATCACTGCCGGAGCATGTACAGGATCTGCATGAAACGAATGTGATCCAGGAAGTGTTTCGCAAACGACTGGCTGCAAAGCGCCCACTATGCTTTCGTACTTGTCCGTTTGTTCGATTGGCCAACCCTCCTCTGCCACGAGGAGGCAGACTGGGCATTCGATCGACTTTGAAAGTGCCACCACTTGATCGAGACTCAAATAGAATAGATGAGGAATGTGCAGCTTCGGATCCCATCGCCATCGATACGTTCCATCCTTTTCTTGTTCGTGCGTCCCCCAGAGAACCAATTCACGGGCCGCCTCGTAGCTAATGTACTGATTCCCCGGCGCTTGTTTTGGCGTCAACTGCCTGATTTTGATCATTTCTTCGATTGTTTCATAGGAGGGAACTCCCGATTGTGTTGCAAGTTGTTGTTGTTGCTGCTGTTGCTGCTGCTGCTGTTGATGCTTTATTCTGGCTTGCACATGCGAATGTATTTGCCGTGGTAATTCCGCGGCGTTGTGACGTTCCATCGCACCGGTGGCTTCCAACAGGACTAGTTTCACAACGTGCCGGGGGAAGGATGCGGCGTAGGCAGAAGCAATCATGCATCCCATGGAATGCGCAATCAAAGTGATGGGACGCTGATCCCATTCGAGTGCGGAGATGATCTGCGCGATCGAAACGACGTAGTCCACCACCACGACGGTGGCACCACCCCCGCGCCAATCGCTGCGCCCGTGACTTGGCAGATCGATCGCCACGATCTCACAACCATCAGCCCCCTTCGATTCCTGGTGATGTTGCAACAGGGCGGGTCCCATCAAGTGGAACGAACGACAATTATCCATGTTCCCGTGGATCAGCAACACGCGGTGCGTGGCACTGCCGCCGGCGGCGCCGCCGCCGCCGCCGCCCGTGTGGACGACGGGATGATAATTGTACGATTGTCCGGCGATGTGAAAGCCATCGCCGAGCGTCAAAATGAAATCCTTCGTCGTCATGGTCACGTCGGTTGGTACGTGGCAAAATTGGCAAAACGTGTGGAACTTCCTTTCGTTGTTCGCCAACCCGAGCAAGATGAAGAAAAATAAATGAAGTAGGTAAAACAAAATCTTTTCGTAACGAAGAAACGATGACGACATCACCGGGACCGTGACCGGGACCGGGAACGTAATACGAGTCACACCGTTACTCCTACGTGTATTATTTGACTGATGACGTGTGAAATCAGTCGGAGGTTATCGTACCAACTCGAGTCGAGATGCAGTTACCGGGTCCGGGACCCTGGGAGCTATTCTATCCTGGCTAAGTGTAAAATAAAAAATACTGGAGGTCTGTTTGCCATAACACTTTTGGGACTACTGTTGTGTTGGAAGATCCACATCTTACCGTTACATTACTTTTCCAAATTTGTCCTCCTCCATGGAAGATCTCGTGTACAGCCAATTTTGATGTTCATTTCACCACCGAAGAGAAGAAAGCCTCGCGTTTGGTCGTTTTGCTCTTCTTGCTGCTGTCCGTATTGGTACTATTCCAGGGAGGTCGTGCACTGGCCTTGACAATTTTGTTCTCCCGCAGGACGATGATCGGACGTCCCGAAGGAATCGTGAAGTGCAGATCACTGTCCAACTTGCGCAGACACGATTCGATGGCATCGGCGACCACGTAGTGAGTTCGGATCAATGTCGCGTTCCGGTACGCAGCGATCGCCCCGCGCTGGAACATGCTCTCCATCCTCTCTTCCGATGGATTCGAAATCACCTGGCGTCGAGCGAGGAAAGTTAGGTAAAGGAGGGAACGTCGAAACGCGTGTGTATCAACTACACTACGCAAAAACTTACGCCGAATATATCCGACAACTTGTAGTCCGGAATCAGAGTACAGGATCCTCCAAAGAGCTGTGTCATGCAACGTGTCCAACACGAGGAAGCACCCATCTGATCCAGGAACAGTAACTTGCTCTGCATATCTACCTTGAGGAAGAATTCCAGCGCCGCCAGGGGGAATCCACCCCTACGGGAACCGACTCCCCACTCCGTTGGATTACCGACCGTTTCAGAGTTATAGAATGGTAAGATGTGAGGATTCACTTGCGCCACGATGCAGAACTGCACGTTCAACATCTCGGCGAGGCTGTCTTTAGGGATGTCGTTCCGGATCGAACCATCGATGTAGGCCTGATTCACTCCCTCGTAATCGTGTATACGGCCTTGACTGTCCTTGTACCGCAGGCGCATGCTCGGGATCAATCCCGGAGCCGCGCAGCTAGCGATAACGGCCGAGGAGATGACCACCTTGGGGGCCGTGAGGTAATTGAGCAAAACCGGGGGACTGCTTCGGCAAAGTGGTGAAAGGGTGATGCAGAGGACACGACCCGTCCTTCGGAAAGCTTCTTCAAACGTCATATTGTTGTCACCGGGTCCAGTAGGACCGATGGAACTAAAAAAGTGGTGCCATGGATGGAAAATAAGCAAGCAAGCAAGCAAGCAACAAAAAAAGGTTTGAGGTCAGGGATACCGGGGCACCACATAGACAAAAAAAAAAAGCAAACCTCACAATCTCACGACTTTTAAAGAATCTTGCGGAGCAAACATGTATCCAAGATTCCATATATCATTGAGACGCTGTAGCCACGGTTTCTCGAATGCATTGAGCGTTCGGGAAATGACGGTAGGTTGTAGAAATTCCATCAATTCGTCATCCGTTTTACTGCACACCGCCGCCGCAAAGAGACCCCCGGCACTGCTCCCACTGACAATATTGGGTAGACAATTGGTTTCCAAGAGTCCCAAAATATGTCCCGCGTGGAAGTATGTCAACGCGGCCCCACCACTCAGGCACAGGGCCGTACGGCCGTAGGAAATGCGCAACCGATGTAGGGACTGTTTCATCTCTTCTTTGAGCAACGTGGCATCGATACTACTCCGGCCACCGGTATTGTCTCCTTGGATATGATGAATTGCTTCCATGGACGATCTTCTTCGATCCTGTGGAACATTGTCACTCCTTACTTTACCATCCTCTTGTTTTATCGCCCTGACAGAATCCAACGTCGCAATCGACATTATCTCTTGATATGTCTCACGCATCATGTCGGTCTCTTGGACGGTGCTTTTGAACGTTATACCGTTGCTGTTGTTGTTGTTGTTGTTGCGATGATTTCCATGGTGCTCCACCACGGCTTTTTCCGTTAGCCATTCCATAGTCGTGACTATTTCGCGGACGAAATCTGTCACTAATGGAGGCGGTGTACCAGCGTGAGTCTTCGCGTACAAGTGCTCATCCAAGACGCCTTCCACGTTCCGCTTCGCACATTGCTGTACCAGGGCCGCCGCCAGGAGAACATCATTCTTGTTGCGAGACGTTTGCAACCTTTCCACGAGCTCCCGTATGTGTGTCCAATTGTGCGATCGATCTTCCCGGTGGTGCGATCGCCCCTCGAGTTTATCGAGCGCCGTGGCGTACAGGGACCATTCCCCGTACGAACGAGCCGCCCGTAGGCATCGACGCATCCGACGTTGCGGCCTCGGCTCGGCCAATGGGAATAGCGCTACTTCCAAAAGCCTCACCGACGTGCGCAGGGTCAGATACACCACGGCCTCTCCCAGAACGATCGCGTGTAAAGCGATCGATAGGGTCGCCGACAGAACCGCGTTCGATGCGGTTCGAAAGCCCGGAGACAGATAGGAGAGAATCGCGATCCCATAGAAGAGCAAGAATGATACGAACGGCCAAAGGGTGGACAGGTTGTTTACGGAAGGTGAGGGAGGGAGTGCCATGGTGAGGTTGTACCTGTAAGTTACCCT
>Ga0051981_10000470_pt1 | contig 19557 bp, 18 predicted proteins | sample CryGey13umfilter_3_FD_59644 | JGI IMG/M metagenome (GOLD analysis project Ga0051981, IMG submission 59644) | Groundwater microbial communities from aquifer in Utah, USA - Crystal Geyser 4/10/14 3 um filter | ecosystem: Environmental > Aquatic > Deep subsurface > Groundwater | place: USA: Utah... | reverse complement strand
GCCGGTGCCCCTGCGGATTGGGTCATGACAGACTACGCCAACGAGTTTATTGAAAGTGTTCGTATACAAGTTGGTGAAAAGGGACACGTGATTGGGGCCGTATCGGGAGGAGTTGATTCGACCGTGGCGGCTGTCCTCATGACAAAGGCGATTGGCGATCGATTCCATGCCGTCATGGTGGACAACGGGTGCTTGCGAAAGGATGAAGCTGTTAGTGTCGTCAAGCGCATGCGAAATGACTGTGGGGTCAATCTGCGTTGTGTCGACGCATCCGACAAATTCCTCTCGCTTCTCAAAGGTGTCACAGACCCTGAAATGAAGCGTAAAATCATCGGCAAGACATTCGTTGAAGTGTTCCAGGAAGAAGCTGATAAGATTGAAAAGGAAGAAGGTCACTGTGATTTCCTCTTGCAGGGTACGCTCTATCCTGATGTCATTGAATCAATTTCGTACAAGGGACCGTCGGCAACCATCAAGACCCATCACAACGTGGGAGGTCTACCATCTACAATGAAACTCAAGCTGATTGAGCCGTTGCGTGAACTGTTCAAGGACGAAGTACGTGAATTGGGTATCGCTTTGGGCATTGACGAGGCCAGTGTCTGGCGCCACCCCTTTCCTGGACCCGGATTGGCTATTCGTATCCTTGGAGAAGTCACGGCAGAACGTGTCAAGATCCTACAAGAAGCCGATGCCATTGTCATCGAAGAACTATTTAAGTCGGGTCATTACCGAGCCATTGGTCAGGCCTTCGTCGTGTTGCTGCCGGTCAAGTCTGTTGGTGTGATGGGTGATGGTCGTACCTATGAAAATGTAGCGGCCGTACGATGCGTCGAAACGACTGATTACATGACAGCAGATTTTTATCATTTACCTTATGAAGTAATGGGTCGTATGTCCAGTCGCGTAATCAATGAAGTGCGTGGTATTAATCGGCTTTGCTACGATATCAGCTCCAAGCCCCCGGCTACCATCGAATGGGAATAAAACACAACATTAATATATATTGAAATCATTGTTCGTTTCTTTGTCTTGTGTGTGTATTTGTGTGTTGATCGAAAACGGAAAACTTACTGTTAGATACTCCTGCATAACATCGATCACTGCACCAGCCTATGGGGCGTATCTCCTGACACATATACGGAGATTCAAAACGGAAGTTACATATACATATGTAATTTTTCGTCGAGACAGCGTTCTTCGGTGCGCAAATTCTTATGCCGGCGAGTGTCGACAGCATCGTCGGCATTCGGCATTCGTCAACAGGTGTGCTAGACGAGGATACAAGAAGTATTTCACTACAACGTTTCTACGGAACCTTTCCCACAACCCACAATCTCTTCTTCTACAACTGCGCGGTTGTACTAATTATGACGAGAACAAGCATTGTTGCGGTCTTTCTCTGGACAGCTTTCTCAACGATCTTAACCAAGTCGTTTGTTCTGTTCCCCCGGAATCTGGCAATGCGGACGATGACGTTGTCGGCGCGTGCCGCAGATGACGACGGAGAAGACTGTGTAGAAGAAAAGAAGTCATCGGGACTTCCACAACTACCTCACTTTGGTTCTTCGTCTCAAACTACCTTTAATCCGTTCGATGGGACGCTACCTCATTTAACGCCTCAGGAGCAAGACGCTGAAGTAAAACATTACGTGGCGAATCGCAAGTTCGAATTACAATACACTTGCAATGTCTGTGAAACTCGAAATTGTCACAAGGTTTCTCGTATCGCTTATCGCAAAGGCGTTGTCATTGCTACCTGCAAAGGATGCTCTACTCAACACCTCATCGCTGACAATCTTGGCTTCACCAATCTTTGGAACAAGGAGGAAGAAGGGACCATCGAAGAGTTTTTCGCCAACAAAGGGATGGACGGTACTGTGAACCGTGTTTCCAAGGATGTTTTCGACTTGGAAAAGGTGTTGGGACATGACTCGAATTCTGGTTCGATTGTCGGGGATGACGGCAAACCAGCGTTGGAGTAGAAACGAAAGGATAAGGTCCAGATTTCAAATTCACTCATTAGATGAAGTTCCCGTTGAAAAACAGAAAATCAACTAGGCAGATAGTTCAGAACATAAAGGGTTTAAGGATATATGATTAGCTACCTTACTCGCGTGCAAATTTTCCGGGAACGCACATGAAAAATCAACTGGCTGGAAATCCTGTACTCATATCAATTGTCGTCTCCGCTCTCGCTACTTTCTTCCGATGGTGCATCTGAAAATTCAATAGGCTTTGGAACACTGTCCGAGTCTTTGCCTTGAAACTCGTCATTTTCCTCGTCCTTGCTTTCCTTAACCTTGAGCTTTGTTTCCGCCAGCAGTGGGCTCATTTTAGCCAAAGTGATCAAAACCGCTTCCTCGGTTCGAATCGTCCGACTTCCCTGGAACTTGCAGATATTTACCCACATGTCAAACAATTTTCGACTCTCAGAACCAGGTAGTTTCAATGATTCATCAGCGTCTACGCATTCTTCGATACCAGCAACTCCACCAAATACGATTAGTGCATGCCGATAGGAAGGGAAGCCGAATGATTGGTCATCCAAGTTGGAAGTTCCTCGTTCACTCGTTCCAATTTTCAAATCGTATCCACCTTCATAAGGACATTCATCCAGCGCATTTTTTAAAGAGTCTGCCATACGGACTGTATATCCCCAATAGGTGCCATCATCTTCACGTGGCGCCGAGGGCGACACTACCTTGCCGTGGATTTGCCCTTTACTGTCGTACGCTGACGTTTCCAACTGTACCGTGCAACGAATTCCCGCTTGTAATGTAGCATCAATCTCCACTGGTCGACTTCGAATTCCACAGTTAACCAAGGAGCCCTTATTGGGTCCTAATTTATCCAAAACGACACCCTCTCGATATCGCGATTGGTCTTCAGCGCGAACATGATGGGGAGCATCAACGGGCGCCAATAGACCCGCAAACTGTAAATCTGGGTGCATGGGAAAGAAATGACGTCGTAGGTACTGGGGACATTCGCAGTATTGTAACACCTTGGCCATGAACCCGTGTGGGTCAAAGGGAGGCCTACGTTCTTGTTGTGGTTGTTGTTCTGTGACCGAATCATCCCGATCGCGTCGACGATAACTACCGAAGTGATGTGATTTAGCTTCCTTGGATAGTTTATCATCAAACACTACAATCTCATCCACATGATAAATGGTCGCCGCACGAGCAATCTGTCCTACCAATTGAGTGCGCAATTCCTTGGTCTGACAATTCGACACGACAGACCCCGGCAAAGCGATACTTAATGTCGTCGTTCGGGGTTTGTTTCGACAAGGAACCGATTCCATGACTTTTCCAAACTGATGTTTTTGTAATTGGATCTTTTTGGGGTTCCTAGGTTGTGATTTTTTCGGCGGTGGTTGTGGCTGTGGCTCTGTCTTATTGTCCGCCAGCGAATGCCTGGGTCGTTTACCCCCCGATTCCATAATCCTTTCACGTTTTATCCGTCGACCTTCCTCCTTACGCTTGCGCCGCTCTACTGGAGTATCCATATTTGTAATATGTCTTAGAAAAACTAACCCTAGATTTCTTTGTGTGAGACTGCGAAGAGTTATTGACAGTTAGGTGTGGGGTGTGTGGGAGGAGGTTTGTGCTGGTGGCATCAAGTTTTTTTCAAAAATTCCATCCCTCACTCCCCGAGTTTTGGTGGCTGTATTCTCCTATCGTTCGTCCATGGTCAGGTTGTGACAAACTATTTTGCACGTCATGGCTTATTAGTTTCAATAATTTCTACCCGGTGCCATATCGAGGAGCTATCTCGCCTCGTCTAATAGGAAATACCACATCTCAATCCACCTATCGATAGCTTATTCTTTACAATCTTTTAGAGTTCGCTTGAAAAGCATAACCACCGTTTTAGTATAAGCTTAACTTTCATGCTGCATTTCTCGAATCTCTTCGGTCTTCTGTCATCAACTTCCGATCACGAAAAAGACTCGTAACACCGAACACTGAAAGAACATGCATCTGGTAACTGTAAATAAATCTTTCGAAGGTGAACACAGGAGGTATCGCATCCTACCTTCAACAAACGGCGTTCCTTATACGATACTGGGGGTGTCCGGCGCCACGCCGGTCTCGCCGCAACAAGAGGCCTTGTATTGCTCGAAGTCTGTTACGTGTCGTCCCATCTGAGCCACCGTGCAACACGTGCACCAGTAGAGGCAGCAGCAATCTTCACAGGCACCACAGGTCTGCGTGGGGATCTGGTACTTACGTCGAATGTATGAGCGCGTGTTGATACCCACGATGAGAAAGTAAATGAAGAGTGCGAGGGAACCGAATCCCGTGAAAAAGTTCAGGACAAAGGCTCCCACGCTAATAAAGAGCATGATTTTGAACGTGGACATACCGCCCGACGACGACGACGACGACGACGATGAGCCAGATGTCTTGGGCTTTCCACACCAGTCCAAACCCAAACGTTGCATGATTTGACCCAGCGCGCAAACATCGCACCAACAAGCACAGCATAGCAAGGGGTGGAACAATCCAAATTTACAGCAGTCACTGTTGAGGAATTGCAAAAGAACACACGTGTCAGCATTCGTCACGAAACTTCATCGTGAAGTAAATCGCAATCATCCACGTTCCACCAAAAACACAGCAAACAAACAATCAACATACCAAAGACCATCGCGCCATTTTCCCACGGGAATCTTATGTGGGTTACTCGCAGTACCACTAAAGGTTCCACCTCCCACTTCCGAAACAACAGCGGCTTGGAAGCGATCGCCTGCCTTGACGCCACCCTTTGGGACGGCCACGAGGAAGGTTCGTCCCTCACTTTCGACGTCAACTACGAAGAAGCAGGAAAGAACAAAAACGATTGTGATGAGTAATCAACCATAAGATTCGGGAAGACCAGACTTTTCTCGAGATTTGCTTACACTGATAGCCTTCCTTCCTGTAGAAGAAATATCCACAACATAGAGTCAGGCGCAGCCATTCGTTAGTCACAAGAAATCATCATCAAAATGTACACTCACATGGTAGAAGGGGCAATGACATCGACAGCGGCTGGAAGAGGCTTTCCCGACATGGTATTATTGTTTTTTCGGTGAGGTGGGGGAAGCTTTCAAGCAAACAAAAGGAAAAGTGGTTGTGTCAACAGAATTTTATGCAAAACGGCGGAACGATCCTTTTCCCCTCAGAATTTGGTGTCACGTTGTTGAAAAAAGACCTCTACATGCTCACTGATACGCGAATAAAGATGAGGACACCCTCGCTTGACGCGAAAATGAAACGCCTTCGTACTAACATACTCCTAACAAATAGGAGTATCATGTTGTGTTCACAGTTAATCACGGCTGTGAGGAGTGTGGTCGGGTTTTGCAAGTCCGATCGAAGTGCGACTAAAGCTATTACATTGAATAATTACTCCTATGATTAGTAGGCAATAGGACTGTGTGAAGCTTCATACAATGCGAATCGTCCTTTTGATCTCTCCACGTTCCATCCCTAACTGCTTTCTGACCTGAATATATAGATAGCTTCATTCTCACGCCAATAAGAAGAACCAAATATGGAACAATCTTTACATTATGATTTCACCGTGCGAACACTCTCCCAAAATATACCCAGGTGGATCAGTCGTAATAAAGTCAGTTTGTTCTTTGTTTGGATACGATTCCGGGAAATGTAATGTCATCCAAAGACAGCTACGCAATACGAACCAAAAAGTAAGAATCAAACATCGTCAAATTCTTTATAGGAGTATGATAGATTCTGAATTCACTTTTTTGAAAGGAGCTAATTTTAAAATCCACGCAAGAGTACTGCATCACAAAGCACCACATTTGTTTCCACAAGACATGATCGCCACCCCTTTACACGGCGTCGGGTGCATCAGCAGTAAGTCCATTATCACTGCAACAAGTTGCGCTGTACTGGTTGTAATCCGCAGTGTGACGCGCCATCTGGCAGACCGTACAGCATTGACACCAAAAGCTGCAACAACAGTCTAAAGAATGAATTTGTTGTTAAAGTTGTTGTATAACAAGTAGTAATAACTTTTCAAAGACCAGACTCACGACGACCCATCTCTTTCGCGGATATTACTTACCTTCGAAACCACTACCCGGGATATTGAATTTTCGACGAATGTAACCACGAGAACGACAAGTGATAATGAGAATAAAAAGCCAAAAGGCGAACGAGATGGCGCCGTTGATGGCCGTGATAGCCTCAACCTCGTTGTTTTCGTTGCTTTGATTGCTATTTGAAGTTTCATCGAAATCTAACAAAAAATCACAATAGAGTAAGAAAATGCGAGGTTGTCGTGTTCACATTCGATTCCATCAAAAACGCCTCCATTCCGCACTCACTGTAAGGATCCTCGTCCTCCTCCACGTCTACAAAAATATTGAGAACCCGACTAATAACTTGGTAAAGTGCCGTGATGATAAAGATGATACGGAAGGTAGACATGCACTGTGTGCGCCCATCAAGCGGATCTCCACACACATTCAACTTCATGCGGGTCATGACTTGACCCAGAGCACAACTGGAACACCAAAAGGCCAAACAGCACATGGGGTGACAGCAACCGAATTTGCAGCAATCACAGAGATCGTCACGCCACCTTCCGTTAGGAATATTATGCGGGTTTGTTTGACTGGTGCCACCAGGTGAAATGTCTTGAAGGATGATGGCCGCAAAACGTTGACCGGCTACAACTCCTCCAGCCGGTACCGCGACGCGCATCATGTTCCCTCCAGAGTCTACATTGAATTGATAACCTGCCGCCATGTTGGTGGGGGCGATCACATCCACTGTCTTGGGAACGTGGGGTTTCGCAATGGGGATCCCTTCCGACACTGGGATCCCCTGCGACACGGGTATTTCCATCACCTGCACGGCCGTGGCTGTCGCCGTATTTCCCGACTGAGTGTGAGGTTGTGCTTCAACGTCTACGTTGTAGACAGGGATGTCGACATCTTCTTTGACAGACATGGTTTCAAACAACAAACTACGGTACGGAATCGGTGGTAGAAACTTGAATACTAGTATTATCAGTAGTAGATAAGAAGACCTTTCCTTGTGAGCGTTGACGTGAAGCCGAGAATCAAGAACAGCTTTTACTTCCGAATGCCAGCATTTCTTAGCGTTTCATCTTCAATTCTTTCGTTTTAGTTCATCTCCTCGGTTGAGTGTCAAAGCCTGAGTATTCTAATTCTTTTGTTCACTGAATCTTTTTCTATGACAAAACACGAATCAGTGCCGTATCTGACAGTGATAGTTACAAGGTAGGAGTAGCTAACTGTAAGTAGTCTTTCGAGATGTCCTGCTCGCTGTAATGAGCCGGCCAACCCCAAGACTTGAAAAGAGAGGCAGTAACTAACAGTAACAGTGAAAATGACGGACAACACATTCGGTGGAGAGATTGTGTACAAGTCGTGATTGGTAATGTAAAGTACGGAGGTGTAGCTGTTTTCAAGCTGCCGTGAGCGCATACGATCACAATTACATCACGTGATCCCACACTTACTATTTTATCATTCATTCCGAAAGACGACGGCCGCAGTGGTCTCGAAAAAGAGAATAACTATTTTTGCCCAGAAACGAGGAGATTAAGAAGAAAAGCATCTCCATCGCACGGACCCAAAGAGCGAGAGAAAACATGGGCATTCGTGTCGATACCAACCTGGTGGCTATCGCCGTGTTGGTTCTTCTGCTGCAGGGGTGGTTTAATTCACGCTCACAGATTCGGGGTGTGATGACTGTAAGGAACAATGCTGATGTGAATTGAAGAGTTTTCATGAAATGATACACGTTCACTCATGTCATCTTCTGATTTTTACACTATTGTTGTATCACAGAACGTACCAGAAATCAGTTCCATTTCATCAATTGTTGGAATAAGCGACAAAGCAGACAATGAGGGCGACAAGAACAATGACGACGACGAGAACAATGACGACGACGGCAACTTTGCAAAAAACCCTGAATTTCCTTCGTGTCGCGAAGTGATGCGCACGCAAAAGCATTTTGCGGATGGTGAATTCCTAACCAGGATGTCTCATCGATGGATACCGCGTTTTGATGGATCACAGAGAGTAGAATTGGATCAATGTCGTCTACATCGATACGGCCGCGAAGAGGCCTTACAGTGTCTTAATGGTACACACATCAATTTTATTGGTGACTCTGTGTCACGTTATCAATACCTTTCGTTGGCATATTTTTTTGAAAAGGGTAAATATCCTCATCGTTTTGGTGGCTATCAGGGTTGTACTCATTTCAATCGCAAGGGCGAACCAATATGTAGTCCTCCCAATGAGAGAAATATATGTGCAGAATCGGATTGGAGAGGTGCCCCAAAAGAAGTCGGAGGGGACAGCTGGGTATGGATGTTGGGTAATCTTGGTGGAAGTATCGACGGCGGGCCGTTTAGTGGACGTATGGAATGCTCCTGTGCTCGTTTGGCGGGGATGAAATGTGCGGAAGGGAATCCTGGTGATTGCACAGTGGAGAATCAACTGTACGCTAGTGACGCAGCTTCGCCTCACGGACGGGTCATATTAAGTAACATCAAAGAAGATGGATGGGGAAGTAATCCTAGGGATTTGTTTGGTTTTAATTTTACTGGGTGTTCGTTCAACGCGACATGCCGGTCACCAGTAAAAGATTTCCGAGAACGAGTCAGAAGAGCCCAAGCTATGGATTTCGATTGGAAGCAGGGATTTTCAGCAGCACTCGCCGATGGTGGAATCTTGCATCGACAATTACCACCGGTTGATATTAGTTTTTACAATCGGGGTTTATGGGGCACACTTACAGAACAACAATCCAAAGAGAGATTCCCTTTCTTGAAAAACTTCACCAAGAGTCGATGCTTCTACAAGACTACCACAGGGAGCAGACGGTCTGCAAAGATCCGACCTGTAGAAGTATCCTTTGTCAAAAGTGATACTTATGCTGCTGGATGTGAATACTTTGACGTGGGGCATCTAACGAGTGAGTTTGCCGCATTGGATGATAAGAATCCATCTTCATCGGAGCGCCTGTCCGTCTATTGGGATGCCGTCCATTTTCAACCTTGGGTTTACGAAGAAATCAACAATATTTTGTTGAATCTACTCTGCAACGCCAAGTAATCTTGATGGAAGGTGGCCTGATTATCGAAATGGTTAGTTTGCTTTCAAAGAAAAAAAGACGAAAACACGAGCCCGAAGTAAAAGACAATGGTGACCCAAGCTAGTTTTTGCAGATAACCTCTCACGGTGTGAATAAAGCTTTACGCTTGAGAATGTGCCGTGTACAGAAATGATTGTAGCACCCACTGTATGGCTCTACTACGATACAGCCAGGATGCCGTTCAGGTAGACGCGGATTTCCCGCCAAGATTTCGTTCGAAGTTTGTTTCGGCAAAACCTTTAGAATTTGTAAGACAAAATCTTATCTTATGACCAATTATCAAATTTTGCTTGTGGATAGAGTCCCATGTCACATACAGTTTGGATAACGAGAAAGCACTTATCCAGATCAAATACATCCTTGTCGTTTTTTATACTCCGCAAACTGCTCTCCATATCAATCCATATCGAATGACCCTTGGCTACCTTCCCAATGACAGTTAATACTTGCTCCACATTCTTGGGCCCGATCCCACCAGCATATCCAATTTCATAGTCTGGTGATGGTTCTGGCCAGTGAGATGCACTCACGCCCGTACCTTTGGACTCATCAACAAGCATCGAAACATTTTTGGGAAGACCAGTATTCAAAAGCCCTTCCCAGAGTGGTTTGGTCTCTTCATTCTTTTGTACGATAAATTCGAGTTGTGGGAATCTTTGAAAGACTTGAAGCACCATCGGTACTTGTTCAGCCATTTTGGAGGTATCCACCCCATTGACGGCTGTTGCGTTGATTTGTACACGTTGGAATCCCCACGCGGCAACTTGTTCCAGAAACGTGCCATCACCTGACAAAACCTCATTTACACGATCTCCACATAGATGCGCCGCCAGTTTCATACAGGTTGGCTTTATTGTGGCAAGTTCTTTCACCCACATAAAACTCGCATATCGAGGTTGTCCCTCCTTGTCAGGGCGAAACAGAACACCAAACTCCACGACCGGATAGGCATGAGCTATCAATACCAGCATACGAGGGTGAACCGAATCATCGGCGCCACAAAAGCCCAGAGCGCGAAGTGTCATCGATTTTTCAGACATGCTGATTAAGAATACTATTTATCGACGAAGCGACGATTGGTGTGGTACCAATGAGAGATTGTTGTGGAAGAAGAAGACTCGTTTATTGACCGCCTGTTGCCAACTATTAGATGTTCGATGTTAGCGATTTTCCCCTTGCAGTGATCACATCATTCGAGTCGTTTGTCGTTCGTCATCAACTTCGATCCCGTTCGTCGCCAAAAATCATTATTATTTTTAGACGAATCGCCAACCGGGAACTGATTATTTTTTGACAGCATAAAAATCATATTGCGTCCTTCCTTCGTACGAGAAACTCCATCAGCATCCGCGTCCGCTCCGCTGCCGTAACGTCCAACTAGGTAGTAGGTAGTGATACTCTTGGGCTCCTTCGATGTTTTGGCTGCTTATGAGGTTTGTCATTATCAGCCAAAAACCAACAACATCTCGAAACTTTCTATTTCGTACGATTGACGAAACTCACTTTCCAGCCAGTTCACGTCTGATCGATACATTCACAAATAAAGTTGTACTGTTACCCACCCTGCTGCGCACAAAAAATTCTCACCATGCCGGAAACTGAAAAGACGGACGAAAAACCCGTCGACAAAACGACGACGGACGAGGAGAAAGCCTCCAGCACGGTTGGTGCTGCTGTGGACAGTGCCGAAGCTGCAGCTGAAGCACGCATCCGTGCACGTAAGGAAAATAACGAACTGACCAAGCGCTTACAAAAGCTCGCGTTGGAACGCCAGAAAGAGAGCAAAGGCGACCGTCTCAAAGTCATTCAGTCCGACACAAACTCGCACTTGTCGGGCGCCAAGACGTTTCAGGAACTCAATCTGCCAAAACCTCTTTTGGATGGCATATTTGGTATGGGGTTCGATCGTCCTTCGGCGATTCAAGAAGAAGCACTCCCCCGTATCCTTGCCAACCCGCCGCGGAATCTGATTGGACAGGCACAATCCGGGTCTGGTAAGACTGCCGCCTTTACGCTGGGGATGCTGTACCGCATCAAAGTCGACGACCCACCAACCTGTCAGGCGTTGTGCGTAACGCCCACGCGTGAATTGGCGATCCAAATTGTTGACAAGGCCGTGAAACCCATGGGGCAAAATATGGAGGGACTCAAAATTCAATTGGCCATTGCGGGAGTGACGATCGAGCGGGGAAAGAAAGTCGATGCACACTTGGTGGTAGGGACACCGGGAAAAGTTGTTGACTGGCTCAAACGCAAAACAATTGATCCCAAAACTATCAAAGTATTCGTCCTCGATGAGGCCGATAACATGGTAGAAGAAGACGGCCACAGAGCAAATTCGATATTGATCAAGAAGAACATGCCAAAGAAATGCCAATGTCTTTTGTTTAGTGCCACATTCCCCGAACAGGTCGTAAATTTTGCAAGTAAAATGGTTGTTGATCCGGATAAGATTCTGATTGAAGACGGTCCCGAGTTTTTGGTAAGTATACAATTCCGTTCTTTGTGGTATCGTAGCAGCACACGATCGCTAATTTTTTCTTCTGTTTTGCTCAACCTGATTTTGTCTTTTCAGGTCGTTGACGTGATCAAGCAACTCTGGGTCGATACTCGAGAATATGATGGAGGAAAATTGGCCTTTCTGGCGGACATCTATTCTCTGTTGACCATTACGCAGAGTATTGTGTTTGTTGAAACCAAACGGGATGCAGACATGGTACATAAAACCTTAGCAGACGCCGGTTATACGTGTTCGGTGTTACACGGTGGTATTGACAACGACGCTCGTGATATCACCATGCAGGATTTTCGCGATGGCAAGAGTACCGTTCTCATTACGACCAACGTCCTTGCTCGTGGTGTTGACGTAGACAATGTTGGTCTCGTCATCAACTACGACATGCCAGTGGAAGGGCGGGATAAGAAACCCGACTTTGAAACCTATTTGCACCGCATCGGCCGCACGGGGCGTTTTGGTCGTAAAGGGACCGCCATCAATCTAGTCAACGATGCCAGTGAGCTGCAGGTCTTGGCAGCGATCGAACGATATTTCGCCAAAGATAAAGGAAAAGAAATGATATCCAAAGCAGAAGCAGATCCCGAAGCGCTTGCTGAAATGATTTCCATATAAAAATAATTGACAATTGGTGTCACTTTCAATAACATAAAACAACATAGTAGTAACCTAAGTAAAAACCACTACCATTTTGAATTGTCAAAGAAGGAAACAGAATCGATAAACACCCAATCAACGACATCTATTGACTGTGCTCGGTTGATCTACCTAGAGACAGAACACCCTCTTTCCGTGCATCCGTGTCACAATATGTAAGTGTTTCCTGTGTGAATTTATACCTTACCCCTATCGGGGATATCTTTTTTTTGGTCTCCGCGCGTCTGATTTTACTGTTAGTAGCGAAAGACGCGCAAAAAAACAAGAAAAAGTCGAACACAACATTTGTAACAGTAATCCACGACGGTGATCAAAGCCGCTCGACGTCTCGTCTAGATCTTGTGTTGCTCTAATATAACGGACCATCATCTTCATTGTTCATCCTAATAATTGATTTCAGAAATAAATGAATCCTAAAAACACGGATGCACTCGATGCACCATTGATTGCTTTAACGAACCAATGCGGGGGTGACTTGCGAACTGTGCTCGGAGCTTTTTTTAGTTTTTTACATCGACGTACGGATTTTTATCTCGTCCCTCACGAGGAAGATTTGAAACAAGGGCGCGCCAAGATGGGTTTTCGCGAAGGTGATGCGGAAAAGGTATTGTTGGCATCATTCCGACAATTTCCGCTCCGTCGTCTTCCCAAGGTTGGTAGTGCTCCATCATCGACCAAATCAACAGCAACGACGACGGTAGCTCCCAAAACCGAAACCCCGAGAGACGCTTCTGTAGCGGCTCCTTCCCAAGACGAAGCAAAGACATCTAATTCGTTGTCAAACAAAAAATCAATACCAAAAAATTCATCTCCTCACGAGGCGGTTCGATTGACGGAGGAAGGTTTGCAAGTACCGGTCGGTAACGGTGGATCAACCGAACGCTACAAATGGACTCAAACTCTCGACGAGTGTAGTGTATTGATCAGTGTACCGGAAAATACACATGGGAAGGATCTAGATGTTGACATCAAAGCATCATCTTTATCAGTAAAGTTAAAAAATCTGGCGCAAGGAGATGATGATTCTTCTCCGGTCCTTGTCGATGGAACGCTCACGGAAAAGGTCGTACCCAGCGAGTCAACTTGGACGCTGGAGGGCGGAGTATTGATTGTAGTCTTGTACAAACACAAGAAAAGCTTTTGGTCGACAATCATTGAAGGGGATGACAAAATCGATACAACCTTGGTGGACTCACGTCGAAAGATTGACGAATACGACGACGTGACACAGGCACAGATTCGTAAAATCATCTTTGATCAAAGTCAAGCGAGAAAGGGATTATCCTCTTCGGATGAGATTAGCGGTAAGAAATCAGAAATACCAGACACTCTTCCTCCTGGGGTCGAGTATATCAACCAAGAAAAGTTGGACCAGCACCAGGAGCAGAAAGAGAAATAGTAGGAAGATTTCACTAGGTAGTATGAGCTAGGGTGCTACATTAGTTGAAAGGATGCTTTCGAAGCTAGCTTAGAAAACTCTTGAACAACGTTTAAATGTTGAACAAATTGAGTGTGCCCAACGTTTCATATTCGTTTAGTTGTTAGTTTGTCGGTACCTTCCTCCTGAATGTTAATGCTCACTGTAATCCCGATTTCGTATACCTATTCTAATTCTACATCGTCAGTGTCCGAATTCCAATATGCACTCTACGATACCATGGCACACACCGTGAATTTCTTACTCGGTGAATTTCTTCCAACACCAAGATCTTGGAAGACCAGCACATCTGTGACCTTACCAGCTGAACAGTTTCGATTCTTACTGTTAGTCAAAAATGTTGATCAGTTTACTTAGAGTGAAAGAGTGTCGACTCACGCTCACGCCTGCTTCCTTTTCGCTCGACGATGCGAAACCTTTTATCGCCGCGCAGATCGACAGAGCACGGCACGGCACGGCACGCGCTGAAATGAAAAACAGGCAAAAAGCGTTGTGACGGGTCAGAATAGGAGGTAGGTTTCACCATCTTCATACCCTTACAGTTAATTAACTAACTAATTAATTAATTATTTTGCTTGCTGCCGAATCAGTACAACTTCCCACTTGCCTTAATCTTTGCGAGGATTCCTCCCAAGGGACGATGACTGATGTTGTCCACCGAAAAGATGATGTCGAAAGAAGCAACAAACCTTGCCCCTTTCAACCCGTCAAGTGAAACTGCACAGCTCCAATCCATAGCCTTGATGGATCTTACCGCCGATGATATTCTTTTTGACTTGGGATGTGGTGATGGAAGACTTTTAATAAAAGCGGCCTCTCGGGTGAAAGGTCTTCGGTGTGTCGGGGTCGAAATTGATCAAATCTTTGTCGATCGAGCGAACCAAACCATCACCACACTCCGCCAACACATTCAAGAAAGAATACAAATTCGATGCCAAGATGTGACCCAACTTCTCAATATTGGTGATAATTCAAACGAGACGACAGATGCTTCCACTGTGAGAATAGGACCGCGTCGACTTGAGCATGTTTCCATTGAAGACGCCACCGTCATTTATCTGTATCTTTTACCACGCGGTTTACTTCAAATCAAGCCTTTGCTTGATGAACTGGTGAGTCGACGAAGTAAGAAAGGGGGATCTTTACGAGTTGTCGCCTACACATTTCAAGTCAAAGGATGGGAGCCGTCGAGAATTGACACTTCCACTAAAAGTGGTGTCCCCATTTATTTATACCGATTTCCCTAGCTACCTGTAAACATAATTTTCCCTGTATTCATAAAGGGGCGGCGTATATTGGCTCTATCTGACCGTTTTGCTCAAAAATTGTCATTACGGGATTGTTTTATCGCAAACGCTGGTGCTCTTTATGAATCTTGCTGCGTCTTTTCTTTTCGCCCCCAGATGGATCGACCAGTCGAAGACGAAGACACTTCCCATCAGAACCCCCATCACTAAGTAACTCGTACTACGTCTCACCTTCCACGTTGCTCTGGTGCGGCAAAGGAGAAAAGGGTTGGGTTGGTGCAACATTCTCCTGGTCCACAACGCAAGGAACAAATTTCATCAGTGTACTACTCTCCCTACGCCTCACTGTCAATCGATGACCATTTTATGTGAAAGATGTCTTCTCCCTCACACATCGAAAGAATACCTACCAACAAGCGGTGGAGCAATACACTTCTGCATTTGTGGCCGACCGCTGTGCAAAAAACAAAAGAAAATGCAATCTGCAGGATTTGAACCTGCGCATACAAGTATACTACGACCTGAACGTAGCGCTGTGGAAGTATCATTCCGAGTGTCATGTGTGAGCGAAGAAAAACTCAACCGATCATCATGTCAGTACTCTTTCCAACTTACCCTTAGACCACTCGGCCAAGATTGCAAACTTCCTGAGTCCAAATGGAAAAGAGATATACACACCAATTATACGGAATCGTTAGGCAAAAAAGATTTGTTATTCATAGCCGGTCGCATTTGGTGTCTCTCGCACCTCAACCGTTGCCTTCGAAAAACGTCAGCCATCGCGAAAAAATATCATCAACCGATAAAGACGGAGCAAAAGATAAGGGAGGGAGATTCTGTTACAAACGAGTTACCAAACCAACCAAGTGGATAAATAATCAACCAACATGAGGACTCTTTTCTACGTCTCGTTGCTGAACGCAACATGTCTTTCTTCGGCGTTGTGCCCAAATCGATACTCTGTTCCACCGATGAGGACCTCTTTGAGTCAGCATTTATCATCCGATCACGACGAATTTATGAATGTGGAGGAATCGTTCGGCAATGATAGGATGCGACGAAAAATCTTGGCTTTAGCCGTTGTGATAGGAGCTTCTGCCATTGTGAATGCTCAGCCGTCACAAGCCGCTGTAGGGACTCTCCCCGAATACGATGACACCAATGTGGTATTGCAAGGTGTCACAGTCCGAGTCGCCGACAAATCACAACAAGAAGCAATGATAAAATTCATGACGGATGCATTTGAAGCAAAGATCTTGCGCAAACGTATCAGGGGTCCTGTTGAAGAAACGTGGATGGGATTTGGACCCGAACAACTCAGTATTCCATCGGACTTTGAGATCCCTGTGTCATCCTTTGCTATGTACGGAGGACACGCTTCGATACATCTTGTCTGTGATGAGCGCACTACGGCCCCCTTTTATCGAGTCGGAGATAGTGCACCGGGGACTAACATCGCATACCTCCAGTTGGGGCTTCCCCAGTATCGTGTCTCCCAGATGGTCAAAAATGGGGGTAATGTTCTCGATGCCTACGGCTATGTCAATGTCGTATCACCGGCAGGCTTGCCAATTCGTAGTATCGTGGGGATATCCCCCGATCCTATCATGTTTGTGGCCCTTAATTGTCCCAATGTGGCCGAAGCGCAGGCATTCTACCAGAAACTGGGATTTTTTGAACAGGAATATCCCTACGCTCGGCCCAACAAGGGTCAGGGACAGTTCGAACCAATGCAACCTGCCAAATCTGTTTATATGGCACCGTCCAAGAGCTCCATGGGTATTCTGCTCCTACCCTACAAAAAGAAAAGGGTGGACCCCAATCCGGTCGTGTCGTCGCTGGATCTTGTCTACACCCCGGCCGAAGGTGCGGAAGATATGGAAATTGGAACATTGGTGGATCCAGTGGGTGTTCCCATCAAATTTCAGTCGGCAAAAGACTTTTCTGCCGAAGAGCAGGCGACACGGTAGACAGCAAATGTGTAGGATTTGAATCATCTTTGCCAAGAAGAGACTCGAATCTAAGTGCACCCGAAAAATTAAGAATAAGAAATAAATTTAAATACACATAGTATTCCGTGTTTCGACGACTGAAAAGGAATGGCCGTCACTATCTCGATTCATGTGCTATCTTTGTATTGATGTGAGATTATGCCGATAGCTGTTCTTCATTTTGTTGCTTATCGGTGTGAGCTTTCGACACGTGGCGTTCTGATCGGTGCTCACATCACTTGGGCCATTTTACTGTTGCAGTTTACAGGAAGGTCGGTGAACAGAAATACCACTCCATCAAACGCAACAACCAAGGAAACGTACAGGACAAAACGACGAGCCATCCGAGCAAGGATACATTACCAAACAGACAAAGAGGGTTCAACAATAACAGAGGCACAGCAGAATGAAGTTAGTTCAGTTTCTACTCCTCAGTTTGGCGAGTCAGCGCTTTGCTTCATGTTTTACATCATCACCACGCACTTTTCCAGGATTTGGGAAAACGCATGTAGATTTCTCGCCAGAATTTCAGAACACACGTTCACGGTCGTCACTTTACCCCCCTTCCATAATACGAAACGCTCCAAGCAATACCAATGTGCATTATTGGAGGTCTAGTACTGCACTATCAGTGGCTGTGCTTCCGCATGACTTCCCATTGTCGAGTCTCTTGACGGCATTTGATACCTTCGACGGGTCCACCATAGTAGATCCAACAATTGTGTCCAATGTCTTCTGGAGTTCGTTGGGGGCCAAGATTCTGTCCCTTGTACTTGGACAGATTTTCGCTACAATCGTCTTTTCTGTCGTAATTTCGATTGCGGCATCTCAACTCTCGGGTATTCTTGATCGAGTATCGAAAGGAATTGTCGACAGACTTTTGGGCCCACCGCCTCCCAAGCTTCGAGTTCCACCTGACGTTTCCGGTAAATCACAGCAGATTGACTTGCAAAAGCTAGCTATTTGTCTAGCAATTGATGTGTTAGGAACGTCATCTGAACTCTTGCCGATTATCGGTGAGCTGACAGACGTCATTTATGCACCCATTGCTGCGACTTTGTTGCGAAATTTATATGGCGGAAGCAATGTGATATTTCTACTCGAATTTGGCGAAGAGATTCTTCCGTTTACTGATATTCTACCCCTGGCGACCATTTGTTGGGTCGTCGATACGTTCGCGCCCGAGTCGGGCCTTGCGAGACTCCTACAGCTAGGAGACTACCGGCGCGATGGACAGGTAGGTAGTACATCTTCGAATTTTATCGATACAACATCGAAGCGTTTAGGGTATGGAAAGGAAGACGATGATCGTTCCTTCCGATGATGATGCTTACTTCTTTAGATGGTGCTACGAGTAGAACATGCCTCGCGGATATCCGATGTGGAAAACTTAGCACATAATTTGGCAATGTAGGGTTGATTGGATGTGTATGTAAACTTACATCAATCAAGTATTTTTCGCCACCATATTTTTGTCACTAGAATCGTCGCCGTTATCGTATGAAGACCCGGGTAGATCGTAAACCGGCGGTCGCGGATGGGTCGGAATGAACTTTTACCCCGAGCTCATAACCCGTAGCATCGTTTGCCACCAAGCAATTTTTTTTCTTGTGATAATCTCTTCCTGCCATGCCATTCTAAACGATCTCACAATCATCGTGTGAAATAATATATCAGTCTCGGAACCATGGCAAACAAGAAGCAGGCAGCCAAACGTCGCAAGGTTAGCAAAGAAGATGATGAAGTGACAAAGGAAGTAGACCAGTCGCGTGAGATTGAAAATGAGAACGCAGAGAAGGAAATGGAGAATGGGATAGACAACGTGGTAGACGACGGGGTGGAAGAAGAAAATCTTTCGGAAGAGGAAGACATCGAACCCCGCACCGTTCCGCCCGAAGCTATATTAAGTGACGGCAAGTATCGCAACAAACAACGGTGCCTCACAATCTCATCTCGTGGTGTACCTGCTCGTTTCCGTCATCTGTTGGAAGATCTTCGAACATTGATGCCACACCACAAGAAAGAGTCCAAGTTGGATCCTGGTGCCGAAGGCGTGGCTCAAGCAGTCAACGACATTGCAGGAATCCGGGGATGCAATTCTGTTCTCTTCTTAGAATGCCGTAAACGACAAGATTGTTATATGTGGTTAGGACGAACAGGAGCCGACGCCAAAGGACCTAGTGCTCGATTCCATGTGTCAAATGTTCATACTATGGACGAGTTGCGACTCACTGGGAATTGTATGAAAGGAAGTCGCCCTATTCTCACCTTCGATAACTCTTTCGAAAAATTTGGACATTTGAAGCTTCTTAGAGAGCTCTTTACAGAAATTTTTGGGACACCTCGGGGCCACCCAAAAGCCAAGCCATTTGTAGATCGTGTCATGGCTTTCTACTATGCCGACAGACGAGTAAGTACACGCAATCTGTTGAGTAATTTCTTTTTATATTGTCTATGATTATAAAATGATGAGCGTATGTCTGAGAGAACTCTCAATGAGAACACACATCATTTGACTACGATGGGATGAGGCGTGATTTTTTTTTTT
>Ga0051981_10000464_pt1 | contig 19625 bp, 17 predicted proteins | sample CryGey13umfilter_3_FD_59644 | JGI IMG/M metagenome (GOLD analysis project Ga0051981, IMG submission 59644) | Groundwater microbial communities from aquifer in Utah, USA - Crystal Geyser 4/10/14 3 um filter | ecosystem: Environmental > Aquatic > Deep subsurface > Groundwater | place: USA: Utah... | reverse complement strand
GATCTCATAAAATTAGAAACCAATTAAGTCGAAACGGTATATTTTACAGCATCTCAACAAGATAGGCTTTGAACGTGTAACTGCAGATCAGGCCATAACCAGCACACGCCTTCAGGCTCCACTAGAAGTGTATTTTTGTGATGACGACGATTTGGAGATCGATAAACCCACGTTCCGGCAGGGTAGCATCCTTCAAATATGTGTGAGAATTGCTGACGCAACCAGAACTGAGCAGGTTTTTGTGGCAGATGTGCTTTCGTGTACATTAAACCAGTTATTGGAGGGTGTACAAGAAAACATTGTAGACAACACAGAACCTAGTGCAATGACAATAAAACGATGTCGTACTGGTGTGTGTAGAATCAAAACACAGCTTTCGTCAAGGTTTTTCGAGAGACGGTCGCCTGGACCACTCATTGTCTCCGGTACTGCTCTCCTCGCACTTGGAGTCGAAGGCCAGCGGTCCTTGAAAACCAGTGCTCTTTTGCGGCCTCGTGCATTGAAAAGTAGTCTCGAAAAGAATGAGTCCAACAAGGGTGTAGAAAGTGCCAAAGAAAAATACCAGAAATTCACAATTGGTGTCAGCCTCAACGGAGAAACGCGTGACGAATCTACGGCCACCCGAATCAAAAATGTATCGATTGTAGTGTCTGTCTTTCTGGTAGTTGGATGCTTTTCGGTCTTAGCGTGTGCTGGGCGAAAATTGCGGCATCTTCTCCTTGCCTCTCCAGAAGTGTTGATCCCAATTGACGCCTTCATGTCAACATGTATAACGAAGCAGTCATCAGTCACGAAGACTGAAGTATTCAAGGACGAGCTTAATGATTCAAGTGAGGAAGGGATTGACGAAATCATTATTCCACAGAAGCTAACAGAAAACAATCAAGCAAGAGACGCGTGCATTTCCTTCGATGATGGTCAAGTATCTCAAGGTGGTCATACAAGTCCAGTGACGACGCATGATTCGCTCCCTAAACGCATGTCGGATCGCGAAAAGAGCTACTACATGCCCTCCTTGTGCAACGAAGCATATGGACACCAGCGCGTGGAATTTTATGCAGCAGATTAGTGGTAGAACCCAAAAAATGACCTTGTCACAGTCAATCACAGCGACAGTCGTCAGTATAGCAAAACGCAATCAAAAGATGCAGTGACCGACGAGGCCATCCTTCCGATTTTACCGTACATTCCCGACTGAATCATCAGCTAAATTGTCAACTCTACGGTCGTGACTCGCTGCTCTGCTTTGACGTCGTCTCACTGTCAACAGCACTGTAAGCTGACGGATTTTGCTGCACATGAATCTGCCATTCCTCGCGTGACAAAGTATGTGGCCAAGGACGACCGAATAATCCTTGCTGGTAGTCAACGTACGCTCTATTGATTTCGTCAGGATAATTCATGACCATAGAGCCCTGAGCAGATACCGGTTCTTCAATCGGAACCCCGGCCAAAAGCATAAAATCGGCAACTTCCTTACCAGCCGTAACTTGTAAGGTATTACCAAATCGACCGAAAAATGCCGTGTGGTGAGCTGGGATTTCCGTATTGCGACTGTTCTCGTTTTCTTTAACGGCCAAGCTTCCTTTCCGAACATATAAGATTAGAGTTTCATAGGAATCTGGTGCAGGATATGTCCACGTCGTGCCTGCCTCGAGTTGCACGTGTAGTACAGAGAGATCGGAGGCGGTAGGTACTTTGGCTTGATATTGGTCATCGTATCGCCCAGCCAAGACACGACAAATTGCGCCACTGCCACGGACCACTGGTGTCTCTTGGCCGTCCCCCAGCAACAGCAAGTAGGGTCGGCTCAGCTTTTCACTCTTCGGTAGATTGATCCAAAGTTGATAGAGTTCCTGTCGCTGCCAGTGCCACCACTCTTTCTGATAAAACATCTCTTCGTGCAAGAGTCCTGCCCCGGTCGACAACCATTGACTGTGATGCGGTATTCCTTCAAGATTCTGACCATATACTTGCTCAATACCCAAACTGTCCCTGTGGCGAAACCCACCCTCCAAGAAGTACGTTAGAGTGACGAATCCCCGGTGTGGATGAGCAGGGAATCCTAGTGCATCAATGAACCAACAATAAATGTTAGACCACCACATTAAAAATAACAAGAGTTTGTCTAGACGTTGGTCAGTAGTAAATATTACCTTCGGGGAAGAAAAGCCGTTGAAAATAGCGGAGTGGATCGATTGGTGCAAAGGTATGACAATGATGAACGAGCATGATAAAGGGAGAAGTGTCATCACTTGCTTGAAAAAAGTTGGGACATACTCGACCCGTCATGACGTCTTCGAGTTGTGCGGCACGGTCTTGTCCAAAAAGCTTCGACATGAGGAATATAAAGACACCATTCCAAGCAGGCCAAACTGGTAGGCGAGCATACTTTTGTATTTGACGAACACTGCGGTAGCGGGGTATTGCAGCTGCTGATTTAGCATCGTTACTCTTTGTGGATTGTAGAAGCGAGCCATTCGGGGGAATTGACACAGAAATTAGTGCCTTGTGGATTTCGTGGTTACCCCTGTTGATAGTCGCTACGAAAGCTCGAACACGGTCGACACAAACAAGCAAGATCAAGCATGTACACACGATGACTCTCATTTTATTCATGGGGATCTCAAGGTAACAGTGTACGTCACGACAAAGTAATGATACATGAAGAGCTGACGGATGATGATGGGATGTAGCTGGTGGTTGTCGTTGTTGTTCAAGCTGTAGTTGGTACCTAGGTAGAGTTTGTTTCTTTGTTGACGGCCACGAACGCCGATAATAGTATGATGAGAGCTGGACACCGAGGGGTGTCGTTGTAGGGTAGACGCCGAGGAAGAAGCAAGCGAATTCTGATCGTGACAAACATTGAGTCGTTCGTAGGAAAACGTTCTTTTCGGACGTGGATAGGACATTGAAGAACCATATTCTTACAGTTCCTCTCTACTAGAGGGAGTACAAAAACTATGGATTGGGCCATCTATCAGTGCTGTACATCATCCAACGCTTTGAAGAAAGTTTGTTCCAAACTTCTAAAAGACGCGATTTACATGTACAAAGCTCAGGATGGATAGCGGGCGTCGAATATCCATTTTCATGTACTCGTAAATTATACACTGTGCTTTCTATAAATGAATATGGCAGATACCTTGCGAAAGCATAGAAAAAGGTTGGTTTGATGTGTATTTTGGTATCACTACTAGGTCGTGATCACAGTGAAAAAGTGAAATGGATCAAACGTCAAACTTCCCTTTCGAATGTAGGAGTAACACAGTTGTTCCATCTTCGAGTTAATTTTTCGGTAGTGTGCTGCGGGAGGTGTTTGAGAATGATGGCTTATCCCACAGCTGCGCCTACTGTAAAATATAATACCATCCGTACCTCTACCCGAGCGCAGGTTCGAAGGATGATTGACCGCGATAAAAAATGTAGCACACGAGAGGTCTTCCTTCGTGTGACTGGTCCTTCAGGAACTCCCGAGTGGTACTTCAGCTTGTGTGGGAGATTTCGCACTAAACTTTGAAAATTCACGCGAAGGTGTGGTATCTTCTTGTCGTAGTCCGACCCCTCTGTACGATAAGGCAGGTGAAAGAAGATCGGGGGGAAATCACTCCATCCCAAAGCACCCGCTCATCATTATCATCCATTCGTTGTATCATTAGCCACTACCATGCCTAATCCGCTTCACGCAGAAGGCGCTTCTAATAGATACAGATACGGATACGAATACGGGGGAGGAGGAAGAGGACGATACGATGCTCGTATTGGCCTCGAAATACACCGTCGCGATAATGCCACCGAAGGTGTGTCGGGCCTCACGCGTGAACATGAATCGTCTGCGCCGGCGCTGCAACACGTTTCTCGCAATACAGCTGCACCGATTGTGCCGGCCGTTTATCATCCACCGTCAACAGACCCACACCAACAAGTTAGACACGAGGCGAATTCGGGCGACGAATCACCCGTGACAACTCCCCAGCAAGAACACCTTCAAGCAATAGGTTATACTTTCTCTCCGTCGTCAGCAACGAAAAATAGTAATAGTAGTAGCGAAAACAAAAAGTCATGTTTCATAAAGAACAAGAAATGGATTCTTCTTGGCGGTGCTGTTTTCGTGGTGGCGATTGTATCAGCTTCCATGGGAGTGGCGTTGGGATCTGGAGGGGACGGCGACGACGCCGATAGAATGATTGACAATAGCGATGCTTCGGGGTTGGAACCTCTCCTTAGTACCAGGGAGCTGATTCGTGCTGTTGATCTCGTATTGAGAGGAAGTGATATACCATCAGTGAAAAACCGATACGGTTCCATTGAAGACTGGGACGTGTCGAAGATTTCGGACTTTTCACAATTGTTCGATGCGTTGGATCGAAATCCAGCGGCCGCCACATTCAATGCTGATATCAGTGAATGGGACATGTCCGCAGCGACGACGACCTTTGCCATGTTTCGATCGGCAACAGCATTCAACCAAGGTACGACAAAACAGCCAAGACTAAGTGCAAAGTGTGGTGCTTGTGATCTTCAATTTCGTTCTGACCGATTAAAACGAAACGGCAATTCGAAATTTCTATCGTCTGTAGATATTTCGAATTGGAATATAGGTCGTGTGAGAGATTTTTCTTACACTTTTGCAGGGGCTCAAAGCTTCAATCAGGATCTTTCATCGTGGTCTGTTGCGAATGCGTTGACAATCCAATCCATGTTTGAATCGGCGACCAATTTTTCACAAGATTTATGCAGTTGGGCTGAACAATTACCGATGACGACCAGAACCACGTTAACATTCGCCAATACAGCTTGTGAAAGTCCCAATGATCCATTGGGTTCCGCGGGTCCCTTTTGTACCATCTGCTCCTCCTCGTCTTCCTCCTCCACGACGCTGGCCCCAACGATGACGGCGACTACAACAGCCCCAACGGTAGCACCACGCTGTTTCTTCAACTCAGGTGAACTTTTGCAGGCCGTAGATAATTACTTACAAGACCCCACAGGAACTTTGACTGCTCGCGAATATGGGCATCCTATCGGTTTCTGGTGCGTGGGTTCAATTAGGACGTTTGATGATTTATTCAATGTCGATCGGAACCCATTGGCAGCTTCCTTTAATGAAGACATCTCAGAATGGGATACCTCAAGCTCTGTTTCCATGTTCTCTATGTTTCTAGGGGCGCGGCAGTTCAACCAAGACCTTTCTACATGGGATGTTTCCCGGGTGATTGACTTCGGATTGATGTTTGCCAACTGTACAAGATTCAATGCCGACGTATCGGAATGGGAGTAAGTATCAACAAGAGATGTTTCGAGCACCGAATGCCGGGATTTTCTCATATTCTGGTCAACATTTCAGCACATCGAGCGCCATTTTCATGGATGGAATGTTCGATTCCGCATCGTCTTTCGATCAAGATATTCGCGGATGGGATGTTAGTACGGTTAAATCCTTCGGGTTCATGTTTAGTAACGCAGCACGCTTCAATGCCGACCTATCTGAATGGAACGTGGGTTCTGGTACAAACTTCGTTGGGATGTTCTGGGAGGCAAGAAGATTCACGTCGAACTTGTCTGGATGGCAGACATCAAAGGCAACCGATATGTTTGGGATGTTTTTGAGAGCGACCGCGTTTTCCTCGGATCTATCATCCTGGCAAGTGTCCCGTGTGATGGACATGTACGCGATGTTTCTCGGTGCAGAGCTTTTCGATAGTGACATATCTTCGTGGGATGTTAGTAACGTTGTTGATATGGAAGACATGTTCTGGCAGGCCAGCTTGTTTCGTCGAAATCTGTGTCCTTGGGGTTCTCGGGTGGATGCTGAAACAATCGTTGGGACCATGTTCGAAGGAACGAGCTGTCCTGTACAGAGCGACCCGTTGTTGACGAGAAGCCCTCCCGGCCCTTTCTGTTTTCTTTGTTAAAGTGTTTTAAGAAAAAAAAATGCCATGCTTTTGATATTTTTCTGGTATTTTGGTGTGCGGTACGTGAATTGTCTTCCCGTAGATCGATTCAGAAACTGAAATGTAGGCTCATGGATAGTCATCAAACTTGACCTGACAAAATTTACGACTCTCTTCTGTAGAGCATCAAATTTTTTCTTGAGGTCTAATAAAGTTCAGCTTAGCGTATGAAGCCGATCCTACAGAAATGTTTACTTCAATCAACCACTCTGACGTTGCTGAATGTTCACTATATATCGTTAAATTTATCTGACTATTCCTGATATAAAACAATTATAAATCAACGTCTTCCTTACACCCATCGGCGAAAGTCGTGAGGAGGAAGAGGTTGATGAGGATGTCCTCCCGGAGGCATGAGATGTGGTTGTGGTTGAGGCATCATGTTGGCACCGGGTGGTGAAGGAAAGTCACGACCACCTTCCTTCTTTTTGCGGAAGCTTGGGGCCGTCCAGCTGAATCCAATTTCTTCAAGGCGCAGAACACGATCATCCGATAGCTGATTTTTGTCGCCTTTTTGTCGTAACGTGTACTGCGAGAGACAGAAGGTTGTCAGCGTAGTGATCGGCAAACGAAAAGAAAGACACGAAAAATATAACGTACCTGACACCGCTGTTTCATCACCCACCGGCCGAGCTGACGATTTTCTTGCCAAGCTTGTGGGACCTGTAATGAATGAAAAATAGTAACTCAAAAAATGAGCCCAAACACCAGGGAAAACCAAAGAGGTGAAAGAGAGAAGACTTTGTACTTACATTGCAGTCTCCGTGCATGCGTCGATACTCGAGCAGCTCTTGAAATCGATGTTCCCAGCCAACCGCAGGCGCCGCAACCTTCCAGTTGAAACCGATGGACTCGAGTTGCTCGATTCGATACTGTGAAAGTGTCGGACGGGGCTTGGATCGGCCCGTAGGAAGCTGTCCACTGGCTTTGAGCTGTGTTTCACGATAGTTTTCACGTTGCATCTTCACCCATTTACCAAGGGGTGTTGACTGAGGGACATTACCTGTTGGAAAAGCAAGGATAAGAACTAGGATTGGCACACAATCTGCATTGTTTTGGAAGCCGACGACCAAAGGACGAACGACAAGAATATACTCGCACTTACAATGACCATGTTCGGCTTTGAAGGCACAGAGTTCTTCGAATTGACGTCTCCAACGCGAGTCCGAGTCAAATTGCTGAAGGTCCCAGACAAAATCAACGGAATCTAGCACCGCCAAGCGTTCTTGCGACAAGTCTAACGAATGATATCCCTTGCGCAGATTGGATTTTTGCGTGCGCAAATTGGCCACCCAACGCCCGAGTGCTGACTTTGTGTCCAAAGGGACGCGACAATGACCCTCCCGAGCCCGAAAGGCGAGTAACTCGTAAAGCATGTCATTGAATGGCTTCATGGGTTCGGGTTTGCGTCGACGTTTCTTCGGAGGCTGCCATTCGCTGCTGTCCGGACGGCGTCCATTCTCGTCCTGCGAGTTCTCACCCCCCGTGTCATCGTCCTCGTTATCGTCATCATTGTCAGACCCGCCATCTGCAGCAGAATTTGGATCTTCTTCCATTGGTTGCGGCACAGTTGTTTCTCTCGGATTTGTTTGGGAGTAGCCTTCCTGCTTTGAAGGGAGCAGGGGGGATGCTGGACCCGAAGGAGACCCCGCCATGGCCACCGAAGCGAGTTCCGATAAGTCCGCAGCTACTTCGATCTTAACATTTTCTGCATTGTTTGTTACGGGCACGACAGGGTCTGGGGACATAGGCCCAGCGTCATTGGTGTCTTCCGTAGAATCAGGGATTACACCATGGTTGTTTTCTGCAGCGTTACCTGTAGTATCCCCTTCGTGGGCTTTTTCATCTCCTACCGTAGAATTATGTACTAGAGTGCCCGTAGAATCCTCTTGCCCGTCTCCGTGTGCTTCTCCCCTCGTTGTATCCTCCATTTTCTTCGATTGGTGCCTCGTTCGTCCGACACTCTTTTGTTCAAGATGGTTTTGCTTTTATTAGTATCAGTATTAGTATTTGTGAGACAAGAGCTGGCTGGTGGGATTATTGACAAACACTAAAAACCAATCGTTCCAAAGCAACTCGAGGTTGTAGTGCGAGTCCAGGGTCAACGCATCACCGGGTGATGCGTTGATCCCACTCTCCATCGGGTGGCTGATGGCTGCATTGTCCAGTTGCGCGCCAGCCGCTACACTAAATTAGACAGTGGGCACAAAATCGGTATTCAAAAATAATGCTTGGTGAAAATATTATCCTGTCGTACGTGGACACTAAATTACTGAGTGGGCCAAAAATCGGTATTCAAAAATAATGCTCGGTGAAAGATTACACTTACTGTCGTGCGTGAAACATGATTATTATTACAAGGAGTACTCACGGAGGAGTATGAAATGTAACATACCATCTTTCGTACAGCAACAGTCTTCATGATCCGCTCCCGATCACCAACCACGACCGCTTCGTACTACCTGCTCCAATACTAGCTAGAGGAGTATGAGTACTGGTTTCAGTATGAGCCTTGCGCTTACAGTTAGGCGATGACGCAAACGACGAAGATTTCTTCGTCTCTTGCCGTTAACTGTGAGGAACTCCTTCTCTAGTAGGAGACTACTCTACCTGCAAAGCTCGAATATTTTACAGTTAACTGTAAATTGGCGTTGTCACCGAAACAAAAGATTATACACCATGGTCACTCCTTAGATTGACAGAGAGAATTTGTAATTGTGTCGTGCCAGGAGTAGCAGATATTTCCTGCAATAGTTACGCTCTTTTTAAGGAAGGTACGATGTCGAACTGCATTACTATCCTTTAGGAGGAGATTGTAGGTATGATAACACCATGCGCTTGTCTCCGTCTTTTGAATAAGTTGTGGTATCTCTGCATGGTGGCCACGCAGTCCAGTTTTATGTTTTGAAAGATACTTCTATCGTAACTATGTGACTCGATCACAAACCTCATCAGGAGATGGAGGGTTCGTCAAACGGCAAGACAGACGCAACCATGTATACACACACGGCGTGGGCGTCGAATCGACTTTCTATATATATTGTTTTCTGAGTTACAGAGCGAGTGTAAACCATGTACGACTCGCCTTTACTGATACTATGTGTGCAGATTCTTTCATCTACCCATGTGCGATGGTATCAAATACCAAGTGATGTTTCTTTTTTTCATCTTTCTTTTTCCTTTTCAATCGTTGAAGTACGGATTGTCCGGGTCTTCGTTGATGTAAATATCGTCATCGTCCTCGTCGGCTTGCTGTTGATCGGCCTGTTCCCCATTGGGCAAAGTCGTGGCACCTGGTTGTTGATAATATGTTCGACTGCATCGTACAATGGCTTTTCCAACTCGTCCAATCCAATCATCTTTGGCAACCTCACTGTCGGCGTACAACAAGATCTGTGTTTCGGGAGTAGAAATTTCCAGCGAATGGCGCTTCTTGGACTTCAAATCGGCCGATTTCACCGTGGTACAAGATGCCAAATCAATCATACCGTGCGGACCCGAATACTGATTGTTTTGTTATACAAATCAAGAGGAACCAGAATGTAGAAATCAGTTGGTGTACATGTTGAGAAAAATCGATAATGACGGAACAAGATCTTGGAATGTCCGTGACTTTTTCTTTCTCTTTTTTCAACGTTTACAATCCTTGATACATTTTTGCCAGGATCTTTGTTATTGACGTACCTCATTTTTACAATAGAAAAGTTTGCTCCCTTTAAGAATAAAATATCGCCGGCGCCATTCCTGTAGCATAAAGAAGACAACGAAGAAAGTTGTGTCAGCGGGTCCATCGCACGGATCGTTAATCGTCACAAGATAACATTCGTGCCAAACGAGAATCCACAAAAATATTACTCTCCTTTCCCAAAAAAAAGGAAAGAAACGCACCTTTAACCATGTGGATTGTTTCGTCAACCATCCTTCATATTCCGGATCATTGACATCGTACATGATGTTCGTCTGCGTATCAACAAAGGGAGGACGCATGAGACGAGAAGGAGCCGCCGCCGGTGAGCGGTGGGGCTGGGGGAAAGACGAAAATGGTGGCGTCGGGTTCATCTCTTTCTACTTTCCGTGATGTAAGTCTCGTACAGGATGGAACAGACGTGTGGCGCGATTTATTGAAGAGAGTGTATTCGATCCAAAGGAACACGGGGAAAGGACAAGAACCGATCTTTGGGGGGTGGTTGGGTTGCGCGAAGGAGAGAAAAGCCGCGAACATCTTGCGCGGGACACACTAGTTGTGTAAGACGAGGCGGCGCCCCTTGTTTTACAGTTACAGTTAGTTACTGAGTGAGGGCGACCACCACTCTAGTTACCCTAGTTCCGCTAGTAGGAGTAATTAGATACGTACCTGCTGCAAATAATTCTACCTGGTTTCACGTCCAATGTGGCGAACAGAGCTAACACCCTTGAGTAGACAAAAAACATGTTGTAAGGAAGCGTGAGACACGGCCGATTCACCAAGTGATAATCCCAGTTCAATGGGACAAGATATCGGTATCTTCTAGTATACGAAAGTATCAGATATATCCATCAACACAAGGCAATATCCTACTTTCTACTACAACGACTGTTAAAAAAAATGCTGGTGAGCTATCATCGTATCATCATGACCGGCAGACTATGAAAAGTATTTTTTGCAGAGCGTACTTGGACAACCCGCGTGTAGCCTCAGAAAATTGGCACAAACAAGATAATAATTAGGAGAGATTCGATGCTCTGTCGTAAAAGGAAATCACAAACAAAAGAATACAAAAAAAATGAATAGGCGTGGTTGACGATTTGATAAAAGAGGACTAGTTCTACATCGGTCCTTAGAATCCAGCCTGAACATTGGGATCGGCAGCAGGGATGGCTTCCGGGGCGGAAGGGGCCATGCCCTCCATCATAGGAGGTGCTTGTTGGTATGCCGCAGCGGCCGCTGCGGCAGCGGCGGCTTGTTGCTGAGCAATCATAGCGGCGGGGCTCAGTTCTTCCTTGGGCTCCATAATTGTCACAACATCGTCCAAAGGAATCTTGGGACCCATGATACCCTTGGGGTCCTGGGGCAAGAAAATAGAGACCTTGATACCAATAACACCTTGTCGCATCAAAACGTGCTTGACGGCGGTATCGGTGTAAACTTCTCCGGCGTGTCCAGTCTTGATCATGTAACCGTCACCAAACTTCATACCCTTGGCACGCTGACCACGAAGCTTTCCGGAAACAACAACTTCGCAACCCTTGGCCTTGGCTTCCATGACAAAACGAACAACACCATAGCATGCGCGACGGACAGCCAATCCACCAATAAGCTTGAATTTCAAAGACTCGGCTTGGGCCTGGGCGCACAAACCACGGTTCAAGACGCGCTCGGCGTACAACTCAACGGCACCATCGGCGAAGTTAAATCGCTTCTGGACAACAGAGGTCAATTCACGAATACGACGGTTGTTTTCACCCAAAACACTCTGAGTGCGGGTTGCCCGAATAATGAGCTCGGTTCGGTGGGGCGTCGTGCGCACTTCCACACCGGCGTAACCGTCTTCGGCAAGTTCCGACGTCAAGAGCTCATTAAGCTCGGCGTAGAAGACACCGTCGGCGACGAACTTCTTCTTCAAACTCAAACGCTTTCCTCCTCGGTACGACATGTTGTTGCTCGTCTTGTATTGCTCAACTGATTACTAATCGTTTCCGCTTTGCTTGCGACGGTTGCCTTAAAGCAGTCCATTTAGGGAGTAGTGACGACGGTGGGATGGTCGATGTTTAGTAAAGGGGTAATTAAACATCCAGACCCTTAATATGCTTTGAGTCACGAGTCAATTTCCCTCACTCTGTACAGGTAGTAGAGCTGATGAACTCACAGTCAACAAATCCTCATAATTTCTAACTGTAAACACTCTTTACATCATATAGTACTGAAAAAAGTGACCTTGTTCGACTTTACGATCATTAGTACATTCGAAAGCGATGAGAGGTCTCTCTGATCTAAAGTGTAATTTTGTACTCGCCACACAGAAGTTTTACATTAATATGCCTTGAACTTCAGGGTCAATAGTCGTGAGTGGTGCGCAGAACCGACACTGCACACAATAGCAGTTTTATTATTATTATTATTATTATTTTCATACCCATACATTTGGTGTGTTCAATGGTTTGGAACTCGCACATAGTTTTTACTTTATTGGTTATTGGAGGAGGGGTGGAGTAGACTGTGCTGATTTCCTGTAGAAGAACCGGGGCGGTGTTTCAAAAAAGTGAAAGAAGCGAGATTACGAACAATGAGGTAGTTTTTTCTTAAATATAATTGTCGCTGTCGCGGTACGACAACTTATTATGATAGTCTCATGTAAGATACATTTCCATTAGCATGTGCGGGCGGGTGGCGCAATTATTGCATGCCAAGAAAAAAATCGGCGAAGCTCGGCCGTCACCTGCGCTGTACGTAAACTTCTTCCTCGGATTCACTAGCCAGGTTGTCGTAGTACAATTCAAGTTCGGGATCTTCGATGAAGCGCCCAAAATACTCTCCATCCAAGTCAAGTCGACATACAGGACCATCAGTGTCACCAAAGATATGTTTATTCACTGAAACAAATTTGTACGCAGCATTGCGGAGCCAAGGGGGGAAGAAGAATTGTGTGATAGTTGCCGCAACGCGCAGTAGGATCGGGAGACCTTCTAGCTGAGATACGACTCGCAAAACAGCGTCACTCTTGGAGAAGGTTTCCTGTGGCGTTGCCAAGATAATATCGGATCTCTCGTCAGGAGGTCGGCCGTCCCGAATCAAAATGGCCTGGCCTACTTTGGACTGTAAACTAGCGAAACGAAAATTTGCCTTGACGTCGTAGTCAAGGCAAAAGTTGACCCAACCATTACAGAGATTGCAAGCTCCGTCAAATAGAAGGATGGGATGTTGATCAACAGCAGCAAATGCCTGGGCACAAATAACGTTGGCATCCCATTCACGCCGAGGCAGTAAGCTAATCGGGGGTATCTGTTTAGGTGGAACAGGGACTAGAGATGCCTCTACTCCTCCTCCTTCTCCTGCTTCTTTTTGTTCCGTTTCCGAAACATCGACAACGTACTCTTTCTCTTTCACAGGGGAGACAACAGCGACAACTTTGTCGACCACAGGAGTCTCCGCAATATTTTGGGTTTGGGCAACATAGGTCTCGTCTGAATTGGAGAATTTTGAGTGAATATCTTTCATCAATCCATCCGCCCTTACAACTTTGTCAGGCTTTGGGGTATTGTGAACTTTGTCAACATCATTTTGGTCTACAGGAGAAATCGTAGATCGAATCTCCTCAATTGTTTCGTCCATCGTCACAGTTTCTACAGACTTTGCAAAATAAGGAACCTCATCGTCCAGAATACTTGGTGCATCGATAGATGAATTCCAAGATTCTGCCGCAGGCCAATCTACGCCAGTCGAGTCTACTTGCACCCCAGCCGTCGAAATAATATTCGAGTTCTCGTTGATTGAAATCTCGTCATCGACAATTGCTTCGACGGTGGTCTCTGGAATTACTTCTACCACATTTTCGGGATTTGAGGAAAGATTTTCGATTTGTGGGGAATCAACAGGAGACTTGGCCTGTTCATGCACATACATATTCTCTATCACCGAAACAACCTGGTCGTCCATAGTCGTATTCGTCCTTTTGGAAAGGACGGGAGCAATTTCTTCCTCGCCTTCCATCACGTCTTCCTCCTCGTCAAGGGGGATGAGAGCAATGCTCCGAGGCCGACGATAGTGTTTCTGTTTTACAGTCGAGTGTCTTGTCGATGTTTGCTTCCCAGCCATGAGCAGGGCTGAATCATCCAGAATTGACCTCTGATGCCTGTTGTCGGATAAGGCAGCCTCACCCGATTTGCTTCTTGATATTAGTGGTTGATCGCGTTGTACAATTACGAACGATGCCGGAACCAAACCTTCGCGTAGGAAAGCGGTCGTCGTGTCTGTATGCCAAAGTGTTAACAGCACGACGATTCCTCCTACAGATCCATTTTGGGGGAAATGCCTCATTCTTTTCCGAGTCTGCTAAAAAAGAAAACAATCTGTGGCGTCACGAGATCGTCCCCTCTCGGTAGAATCTCCTTTAGCTACAAAGCGAAAGAATACGTCGCCTGAGTGGTGTGTTGACTGAGAGATTACGGCTTTTACTTGCCAATGCTTATTTTTATTTTGTAATCGTGCTCCGATTGTAATTGTCCGTCGTGTTCGTGCTTCTAGGAAGGTCCACCCAAAGTTCGGAAGGAGGACGATGCCTACGTGGCTCGAAAGCAACGCCAACGGAAGAGCGGCGGCAACAACTTCCTCTGTCGATCGAAGCTGTCCCCACCCATTTTAACTGTAAGAAGCGTGAGAACATCGTGTTGTGAGAAAGAGATCTGTTCCTCACCTTACGAGGAGGGATACTCACAGAAAAGGACCAATCCAGTAGTAATATGTCTCGAAGAACTTCAGGACTCGGATATAGAGTGTTTGATATGCATATCACGTACACGTATTTTTATCAAACCCGCACGCGTCGGTCTTCGAATGACTTTTCGATCAGTCTCTAGTACTTTTTCGCAAATACAATCAAAAGGGCAATATTCCTTTATTTCGGAAAACTATGACGTGGTGGCGGATCCGACTTCTTCTGTCAAGCTTTTGATTCGTACAGGCTCCCCAACCTCGGATTCCTGCACCTAGTGCAACACAGACACCCAACATCATCGTCCCCACCTTTCACGTAACGACACTAACTGGAAGCCTGTGTTTGATGCGGACGAGAAAAGGGTCATTTCACATCACACTCAACAATCTAATCACTCTCCACCATCTTCTTTTTTGACGACCTACGTAGTAGTATACTCCAGAAAATGCTCGATACAGCAACCCTGAAACAACTTCTTTCCTCCAACGATATTGGCGCCATCAAGGATGGTCTGGCCGAGTTGAACAGTGAGGAAATGCAATCAAAGTATGCCGAAGCCATGATGGAAGAAAAACACAAATGGCTTCAAATTCAGGTCATGCTGCACGGACGTATCTTGACCGTCCAACAGTCGACGGGTGCTAGATCAGTTGATATTTCACGCTCTTATCAACGGATCGCTGAACTCTGGAATCGATTGGGCGAAGCCGACAAGGCCATTTCACAGCTCCACAAGGCCTTGCAACATGACCCCGATAATATCCACACGTTGCAGCTCCTGTCGACGACGCATGTGAGTCTCTCAGAGTACTCTCATGCAATTGACGTTCAGAAGAAGGCTCTCGAGCTAATGGGTACCAAGTTGGTGTCCGAGGGAGACATATTGTTGGGCAAGGCCCAGCTGGCGACAATCTACGAAGCCAAGGGTGAATTCGACCAGGCTGTCGAATTGCTCCGCGAATGCGCGGCTGCTTGCCCCAAGGAGAGCTACTTGGGTGATATTTACTCGCGACTTGGTCAAATCCAACAGAAGCTCGGATTAGATAACGAAGCCGTCGAGACGCTCACGAAGGCCAAGAATCTTTTCATTAAGACCAAAGGGGAGAACCATAAGAAGACACAAGAAGTTGCCTACTTATTGGACATGGCACAAAGCACCGAGATGACTAATTCTCCCTATTAATCTATTTCTAGCTAGGCGATCCCGCTCCTACAAGGAAACAAAAGTTGGGCGTTTCCTTTGGTTCAAAGCACTCACTGTGTGTAATCCATATTTTAGTTACATCATATAAAATGAAAACCAATCCTGCTCTATCCCAAATGTTCATTTTTTGTTCATATCTTAATGTATCGTACTTCTCTTTTTTCTTGCTATAGAGCTGCTGCTGTCATTCTTCGTGCAGGTGTAGAATGAGGATTCCACAATGTGAATGAAAAATTTCACTACCCAAGTGGTCATGATCCTTGTAGTTTTCTTTTCGTCAATCATATTTTGACTGAACACATTGGACCAAAGTTCAGCTTCGAATCGACCCATGGTTGTATATCATTTCACAGGAAAGCTTCTTACCTTGATGTGCATTATGCTGTGACCTGATGTAAGTATAGGCCGGCGCGCGTCCGTCATGCCAAAAAAAAAAAGATCGGTTTCGACTCGCACATCCAAAAGAAAACAACGATTTTGTGTCATGCAGTGCGTCGATGCGCGTAGGATTTACCCACGATATTCCCTTCTGTGCGCCCACGCATTTTAAGACGAAGTTTGCATACGACTGAGCGAATCATAATAATTGTTGATGCTTTAACGAATCAACATCTGTCATAATCATTTGCTGTTCGCCAAGAAACTCAGATACTCCGGGACACACATCGGTCGTCGAGTTCCGGATTGAGACCCCCTTTGCTGTTTGCGACGGCACTCGGTATTTCTTGCGTTTCGCAACAGAAACACACACGCACACACACACACACACACACTCGAATCTGTTTGTTTGACACATTCAATCTTAACGTTTCATTACACAAACCAATAGAAATCATGGATAGCAAAAGGGATGACAATAGTAAGAAAACGGCAAAGAAGGAAAAGGAGAAACAACGGGCTCATCAGGAAGGAGGGGGGGAGGAACCCAAGCCAGGCGCGTCTGCTGTGGCTCCCATGACTGCCCTGGAACCAGGCGCTGCTGCTATGACGACGCGTGCCGCGGCGGAACGAGTCAAGGCCATGGAATCCAGTGCAACCGCCAACACGGCAAAGGCAACTGCGGTGGCATTGGATAAGAAAATACGAACAACGGTAAAGTCCCAGGCGTCGACACAAGGTGCCGCATCATCGACACAAACAAATCATGATGCAAATGAACGAGATATTCAACAAAAAATTAATGCACAAACAATTTCCACCAACAAGATTGGAGTTGATGACGATGGAAATACAAATGGTCGTACAACCAAAAATGGTGGAAATGACGAAGTCAATCAGAAAGAAGGTTCCAAGGACCTCAAGGTACTCGACAAGAGTTCGGAACTCATGGACAAAAACAAGAGTTCGGAATTCATGGAAAAAGATATCGAATCAGCAGACAATAACGTCGTCGAAACTGAGCACAATCGTGGTAGAACGCAAGGGCCTTCTGTTGTTGCAGCAGCAGCACACTCTATGGCAAAGGACAAAGACAAAGAAGACGAAAAGGAACTCGCCGTTGCGGTCCTTGTAGAGGATGATGAAAAAGAAGTAGTCGACGCAAGAGCGGACATTTACGATGGAGAATCAAAACCCTTTTACACTCGTCCCATTTTTTGGATTTTTATCGTGACTCTAATATTAATTGTGGGGATCGTTATTGGAGTTACTGTGGCTGTTGCTGGTGGTGACGATGATGACAAATCCGGTCCCACAGTTGCCCCAACTGATTCACCCACCGCTTCTCCAACCGCTTCACCGACGAGACAAGGGGTATCAGTTCTATCGCTACGACTGCAGGAAGTTGTAGGATCAAATCTTCGCTTGTCGTCCCCGGAAGCTTTTGAGTCGGCCGTACAGTGGTTCTTCGATGATCCAAACAAGTACACAAACATCACGTTCATCGGCGTGGACGAAACCATAAGGCGGTCTCTTCAAGAAGAAGGCATACCAAGGATGCTCAACATTCAACGATTTGCACTTGCTTGGTTTTGGTTTCATTCAACAGCGAACGGAGAAGAGCCGTGGCTTTCTTGTAACCCACCTGGGGTTGTCGATGTACATGACGGCGAGGTCGGTGGAGAAACATGTACCCATTTGTCTGTTTCTGTGGCGGAGCGCCCGGAACAAGAAGTGTTCTTGTGCTACACTGATATTCCCGATGTTCCTCGTTGGTTGTCGTCGGCCCCTGAGTGCACATGGCCTGGAGTCATTTGCGATGATTATGCAGATGTAAGTCGTCTTATCTCGCACCGGCAATAATTTCCGATAAGTTGCTTACATTGTGTCCGGAACTTTTTTGTCTACTACAGAATACGATCGTGGAGGAATTGGAACTCCTGGGTATGGGTGTGAAAGGTACATTCCCGTCCTTTCTGCAGCTTATACCAGGTATTGTCAGCATCACCATTACCTATGGAGCCCTTTCTGGCACGTTCCCAGACGACATCAATGGCTTAAGGGATCTCTTAGAGTTAACCGTCATTGGCAACCGGCTTGAAGGACCCATTCCCGATTCTTTGTACGATCTGCCTCTTCAGGTTATGAACGTGGCGTACAATAAGTTCAGGGAGGCGCTTCCCGATAAGCTCGGGAGCTTCCCAGACATCCAAGCGCTATATCTGATGGAAAATTCCTTCGAAGGACCGCTTCCGGGCAGCATTTCGGACCTTTCTGAAACTTTGCTCTTTCTACATTTGGAAAACAATGACTTGGCCGGCTGGTCTTTACCTGAATCTTGGGGTAGTTTGTCAAATCTTGAAGAATTGTTCCTGCAGCAAAACGGGCTAATTGGCACAGTACCGCAAGAGTGGAACAACATGACCGCCATGACGAACTTTCGCCTCTTTCAAAATGATCTTGAAGGCGCGCTTCCCCCTATGGATTGGCCCAATCTACAGCGTATTTTTCTGCAAAACAACAGATTCACCGGCAGTTTTCCCGAATCTTTCTACACCAAAAACAATTTGCAATTTATGCGAATATCAGAAAACAAGTTCAGCGGCCGTCTTCAAGAAAGGTTCAATGAAACCCCTGGTTTGAACAATCTCATTGCCATGAGTCTTGCTGACAACGATTTCACAGGTCCCATACCAGAGTCACTCGATGGCTTGAGTGCGGTCCGTATCATCTCTCTGTACTACAACAACTTTACCGGTGCAGTACCCGGTGGGATCTGCGATCGTCTCGGACCTTCGGCTTTGATAGGTCTAGAAGCTGACTGCGCTGGAAATCCTGTTGCCAATGAGTGCGAGTGTTGTACGTTCTGTTGTGACCGTGAGCAGGAAGTTTGTCGTCAAGAAGTCGCTCGCTTTCTGTCGCCGGGAGATTCCGATCCCGACGGGGAAGATGATGATGAAGAAGAAATCAAATATGCACATCAACGTGTCATCCCTCGAAAGCGAAAGTTGCAAAACAGACCCTGCGCGGCTGTATATCGGTGGGACGCTGATACGGGCCTTTTGGTAAATCCGGAGACAGAAGGCTAATCCAATAATCAAATCTTTGACGAGAATGGTCCAGGGCTGTGACAGTGTTTCCACTTGTGGTTTTATGCTATTGACATTGAGGAAAAAGAATCAAATTTACATATCGCGATTATCATTACATTGTTGAATAAAACTTTTACAATCTATTCACCGCTGTCCTGCGCCTCTTGCGGTTTAGACAGCCGTGTCCCGTGCGTGCCAATATACCGCTGTATTGTTCCGCCGCGAGCATACCGTCAGCTTCTTTCGTAATTAACCTCGCTACATTGATCTCTGATCCGCGGTTGGTAAGACCGAGTTGAGGTATGTATGCAAAAAGAGAGTATACGCTTGTTAGTTTATAGCAGGTCTGGTAGACCCAATGATTAACAGTAAGTTCAACCGGGCGCCTTTACAGTTAGACTCGGTGTGATGATAATACCATTTTACTACCCTGCTAGAGTAGAACACACGTACTCCTACACACGACAAAAGGTACTCCTACCACCTATACTCTAGAGGGAGGTACTCTGGTTCGAGATATCCGCCCACTTGTCCGTAAAACGCCTGCCGACCTTATCCCAATGATTCACCCTACCCTTATTGTGTA
>Ga0051981_10000429_pt1 | contig 20483 bp, 20 predicted proteins | sample CryGey13umfilter_3_FD_59644 | JGI IMG/M metagenome (GOLD analysis project Ga0051981, IMG submission 59644) | Groundwater microbial communities from aquifer in Utah, USA - Crystal Geyser 4/10/14 3 um filter | ecosystem: Environmental > Aquatic > Deep subsurface > Groundwater | place: USA: Utah... | reverse complement strand
AAATCGTAAAATTTAGGATTTTACGATTTAGGATTTTAGGATGTTTTCCGTTTGGTCCCAGTAGTTCTTCCCCCCAACAAATCGTAATGGAAATTCTCAGAAAATTATTTTTTGTTGATGCCAGAAAGGATCCTTTCATGTCTTCCTTTCCAAATAATAGACGAGGTGACGTCACCTCAGTCCACGCCATTGGGGGAGAGACGAAGAGTAAAAATTGACCAATCAAACGAATTCGTACAGGAAGTCACAAAAACGCTCACAACCATCAATTTTACATCTTTACATCACTTCCCGACACACTTTGGAAGGAACTACTGAGAACGTGTCAACGTAATTTTGGCTCCACGTCAACTTCACAAAACATGACGCCTTGTCGCTCCGACATGATTGTTTTCTGAACTTTCTTAATTCTAGCGCTAATGGGATAATTATCAACCCTATCCCCGAATGATCGTGAGAAAGCGTCAAAGAGAACACCTTCTTACAAATAACATTAACCCCGCACTAATTGTAAAAGGAAGAATCACCGCCAACATAATTTCCTTGACAACTTTTGCTTTCGATTCGTAAGAAAAGAGATTGAATAAGAGACTAACAAATAACAAACATGACGCACGAAGATACTGGAAACGCGTCTTCATCATCATCATCATCAGCAGCAGCAGCAGCGACGGTGGAAGCAGTCCCATCTGCTCCGGGGGATGGCGGTGGTGGTGGGGTTTCCGGTACAGCGCCTGCTGGTGCGGCCAGCGGCGGCACGACTACCATGACCATGACCGAAACGGTGATACAGTCAAGTCAACCAGAAGTGCTACGCTTGACACTAAGAGGACGGAATAATGTTCAATGGGATGAGTCTGTCGTGGATAACGAAGGAATGGGGAAAAAATCAAGCAAACGATGTTGTATTTTTCATAAACCACGAGCTTTTGGAGAATCCTCTACTGACTCCTCCGAGGAAGAAGACAAAGACGGGAATGGAAACCGAAAAATTGCGAGACCGAAAAAGAAGGAAATCCCCGATTATCAACGTTATCATGCCTAGTTGTGTAATGGAGAGCGTAATTAATGCACTCATATTTTACACGTTCATATTCCTTCGATTAAAGATTTTTCGTAACTGACGGTAATTCCCTCCCCATGCTTGTTGACCCTAACAGTAAATAATAATGATGTACTCATAATCAATTATTGTGCAAGAAAGTAGCAATTGTTGATGTCACACAAATATTTTTTTCATTTTTTAAAATTTGCATAAGATTTGATGTTGTAGATAAACTCTTATCAGAGCGCTACGAATATGTGTAAATAGCAACGAATGTAGTGGTAGGTAGTTTTTATCCGAACAGAAAGAGACTGAACCGGCGAGTCCCAATCCGCAAACGGGTGGAAAGCAGCGATGCGCATGGGTGATGAGGTAGTTTTGCAGGGTGTAATAATGCACAATTATTCGGATCGGCAGACCCGGCGTGTTGTCATACCCTCAGAAGAAGCATCTTCATGCTTTTCTGAAGGGTGATCCCCAAGGCTTTCGTCACAGGAATCTCCCTTATCGAGAGAGCCCTCGGAAGCGGTAGACTCCGATGAGGGAGGTACGACTGCCACAACGTTGGAGGGAACAATGGTGTTCAATCTCGGCATCTGGAGTGAGTCGAGGATGGCATCAGCCTCGTTGGCGGCTGCTTGGGCGGCCGAATCTTCGTGACCATGCTCAGGGTTGCCCTTGGACCGAATTTGGGAGAGCAAAGATCCACTGTCAAAAGTGAAGCTCGCCGAGATTAGCTTGTTGGACGCAGGACTGAAGACACATCTGATAACTCCAGTGAGCGAAGCGTGTTCGACTGCAGGCAATGTTGCATTCCATTGAAGAAAAGCGTTGCATCCATCCATAAAGAAGTTCTTGCGATCGCAATGAAATTGCATGGCGGTGGTAGAATTTCCACCTGAGAGCGTTTGTAGGAAGGCAGTGAAATTCTTGGTATCTTCCATCGCCTTGGCGACTCCCGTAAAGGTAATTTCAGATTTGCTTTTTTCACCTTCGGCCAACTTATAAAACTCCATTCGAGGGACAGTGAGCGCAAAACCGTCCTCGAGAATGGCAGACCACCGAGCAGCGTTGGGTTCGTTGCGACCCTTGAGCTTTAGGAATTCTTCCGTAACACGGAACCGAACTTCACGTTGCTCGAGTTCACGTTGAGCAACCTGACGCTTCTCGGCTTCAGCTGCATCACGTTGGGCAACAAGTTCCGTTAGGGTGCGCTTGAGTTCTTCAACGTAGGCCTTTTTGCGCAGACGTGTGTTGCGGGCATGTTCGCGGTTGCGATCTCGGTTTTGTTGCGCACGCTCGTCAGCAGTCAGATTCTGTCGGCGCACTCGGTTGTTCCCCTTCCCGTCCGTGGCAGAATTCTCAGCGGACACGGTGGAAGCGTTGCTGGAACACGCCGCAACCCAGTTGTTTCCGGTCAAGGCCTTGATGTGTGCTGTGCTCGTGTCGACCGGGGAATTGTCTGTGGGTGCAGACGGGGATTCTTCTTGGGATTTGGTGGTCGTAGACACACTCATAATGAGGTTCGAGACAGCGGCCTGGGCAATAGATTTGAAATCGGCTTCCGTAGGGGTCTTGGAAGCTTCATCTCCATCACCAGAGCCAACCTGTTCTCCATTGGCCATGCCAGACGACATCGCCGCTTCCGGAACAAGAGGATTAGGTGTGTCTTCCTCTGTTTTAGGTTCAGAACAGAAGATGACTGTGGGTGTGGGTGTCACGTTCATTTCCGGTTCTGGTGTTGGCTCCGTTTTGGCAACAGCTGTGCCAGCGGCAGCCTTTTTAGTGGAGGGGCGGCGGTTTGCGCGGGGTGCGGTCGCTTTTCGTTTAGCAGCAGGCACTTCTACATTATGTTGAATACCTCGTTTCTTGGTGAGCTTGGCTGACGGTTTTTCTGTGTCCGCAGCGGGCGTCGTAGCTTCGGCACCTTCGGTTGCCGGAGGTAAAAGGGTGGTAAGATCGTTGAACGAGGTCGAGGGACGGAAAGCACCTAGACCATCATCAATGGCTGCGGCGGCGACAGCCATTTTTGTCCCCGGGTGATCTTCGTCAACTTCTTTGTCATCCTTCGCTTCGGGGAGGATAATGTCTGTTGGTAGATACGACACGGTCACAGTTAATGAGAAGGAATCCCACACGTAATATTTTCACTTGAAGTGTTGAGAACTTACCGTGAGATCCATCAGCGACACTATTATTGTATATATCGATAAGTTCATCACCAAATAATTCTCCGTCGAACAGATCGGTTGTTGAAACAATCGTTGGGAGAGACACGGGGTGGTGATTGGCTTCTTCGGCAGACCAATCGGCAAAAGTCATGATTCGTATCAAGTAAAAAAGTAGCTGGAAGTGTTAATAGGGTATGGTAGGGTAGATAGTCGGTGAAAATAGCACAGAAGCGATGTAGCAAAATAAACAAGGAAAGTGGAAGTTACTGTCAAGAGAGATTGAAGGGAAGGTGGTGAGTTCGAGGTCCCCATTCGTAGGCTAAACAACGGGAAAATTCAAACAAGGCAGTCCCACAACGGCCGAACCCTTGGATCCAAACCATCAGCGCTACACGCTCCCTTTACGAGATATTTATTAAATAATTTATGCGATGAAGAGACTGATTCAAAGCACAGCGAAGTCGTTTGCATAGGGTTGATGTGTCGATTCGCGTTATTGTTCATGAATCTTCCCAGATCAGTACCAGGTCTACGTGGATTCTACGTGCAACGATAGGATTGGATTCGAAGATTCGTTCGTGATGACTTACGCAGAGAGAGACTTGTTGTTGCAAGTAAAATGAGAGTGCGGTGAATTAGAGTGCGTGAATGTTGTTTCGACGGCAAAATGTAACCATATAAAGGAGATAAAACCTTGTGAATTGAAATCTGGTTTCTTTTTGAATAGCACGCTTGGATTGTGTGATATGGCTGATGGGAAGTGAGGGAGAGAAGAGAGTGGCGCGTTGTCCCAAAAACGGTCCGCGAGGCGTCCATCCCTTTGAGAAAAACGAAAGCAAAGACTTACGTTAGTTTTGACCAATCAGATTGAAGCACAATGACTGACGTGAGACACCTGCCACCGATTTTGTGCAATAGTGACGTGTTCAGATGACCGTATAAATATCGTTAGCTCACAATTAAGTAGTTTGAAGTTCCATATCTTCTATAGTAATAATAGTGGTTTGCTACGCGAAACCAAAATTTTCCGAAATATTTACCTTCTTCAGTTTCAAGGTCATTAAGAAAAATTTCACAAACAGGTTTTAGAATCTTACTCGAAATGTCGGAAGTTGTTTTGATTGGTGACAAAAATCGAAAAATATTCTGATTACATTAGCCTCGAGTAAATACAATATCGTCGTCTTTTTTCACTGACAAAATCACCGTCATAGTAATGATTATGTTGCTATAGCAAAATTTAGGCTTAGTGAAAGCAGACATACAGTCAGAGACGAATAATTAATAATGGAATACTTTTCAATTGTGACACCAAAAATCCGAGTCATGTAACATTGATTGATATTACAAGCGAACGTTACTTGCAGAAAGTATCAATCGATAGTCTGATGTCAGTTGACGCGCTTCTATGATAGGATATATTTGCGAAACTACAAAAGTGGAGTACCTTCATACGTTGAAATAATTAGCTTTATATTTTATAGAGTAATTCGACAGCAGGCACGGACACGAACAGCAGGCAGAAAGTCTTGTAACTTGAAAGATTACACTTATAGTAGATGTCATTAAAATAAATACAGAGAGTACATTTTGTTCAGTTCAGGCGCGGTTTGGGTTCGCTGACATCACGACTTTCCCACTCGAAGAACTTTTTTCTGGAACCAATAAGGAATTGTGAAAAGGATCCGATTCCCATCGGAAGTTTGACTATTAAAAACTGACTGTGACATCAAACCCTTCGACACCGTAGCCACACATTGTTCGTTTGATATGGCGAGAATCACACGGTACAATCACGTTTGTGAGCAGATTACACAGTCGCACAAAACAAAAGTTGTGACGTGAATCGCAACTGTTGCGGAGATGATGAAAAAGCACTTTTCTTACAGCTAGCAAACCTTTGTCATTCTATATTAATGCAAACCGCAACTGTTGTGGAGAAGATGGAAAATAAATGATTGTGAAAAATAAATGATTGTGATCCACCATATTCTTTGCAATCTTTGCAGTTATTTGTCCAGTGCTAATTAAAATATTCTGCACTATTTATATGAATGTAAGATGATAATATTTTATCTTCAAAACGTCTTAGTACAGTGTACTATGATTACAGCAAAAAATGAGAGTCCCAAGTCTAACAGAATTGCTTTGTGATGGTCGATGCCGCATTTTCCAGTTAGGATTCCACTGGTGGCATAGATGTAAGTCCGGCTACATCTAGAGCCGCAACCTAATGGTATGGTAGGTATAATTTCATGGGCCTTGGTTAAGAATACAGCATTGTTCTTTTTGGTTCAATCAAAAGCAGACTACTGTCGCTGCATTTCAAATACCTAGATTTGCGTAAAGTACATAGACGTTCGTAGTATGATACTGTAACACGCCCAACTTTCGTTTTTGCCAACAATTTTGACTCACACCGTTATCTTTCAGTTACAAAAATATCTTACCAATATTTTGCATACATGAATTTCCAGACACGTATCCAGTTTTGTGCGCTTATTCTATATTTTGTCAAAAAATAAGATTTTTTCGAATTTTTGCAAAAATGTTCTTTGTTTTTAGCCAATAAAACCGTGTTTTTAAACGATTTCCCGTTAATTATTCCATTTAAAATTAATTTTTCAACAAAATCTAGAATAAGCGCATTAAACCGGATATGTCCTATTCCTAGAACTCTGCAATACAAGACAACATTTTTTGGTTTACATAAGATTAAAATATTTGTTGCATATGTTTTTTCGGAAAGATGTCCCAATCACATGCCAAAAAAGGCGAACAAGCACAATTTCGACTTGCCGTTCATCCTGAAAAAGCTGAAGAAGTCAACTGCAACTGCCAATTTTTTATTTTTTATAAATTAGATCAAGACTTGAATAAAAGTTTGCTTCATTGGTTGTTTGACCGATAATTCGTAAAATCACACCCTGATCAGCAATATATTGACGGTTCTTAACTCGAGTTGGAACGATATCAAGTCGACCCATTCTCTGAAACTGCTCCATACTATAACTACGCTTGCGCCACGGCCGGAGGCTTTCCTATTGTTTCTTGGGTAGCGCCCGCTGGTCCGTTCAACCCACTTGTCGTTCCTATGGCTTGTTGCCCCATTTGTGCAATCGACAGTGACACCATAGATATCTTCTTGGCGACTTGTACGGCGGTTGACGGGGCGCCCTTTAACTGCCCTCCAAACTCCTTGGTGGCTTGGAGTGCCGATCCGATTAGCAATGCCCCGCCTGTTGGAAACGCAGTTTGTTGCGACTCGCCCCTCGTCTTCCCTCTACCTGGAGCTCCTGTAGTTCCTCCCCCTTAAAATCCACAGAAAGTATACTCCCTTGCTTTTGTCATTCCTATTGGGGGGATTCGCTGATGACCAACGTGAAATCATTTATTGAAAATCAAGCAGGCATCTAAAACATTACTAATGATTTCTATTCAACGTTAAGAGGGCATCTAATAGGGAAGATTTGGCATGTAGAGTATGATAGAGACGTTGCGAACTACTTCCCTTGTAATAGTGTGAATAAGTCTGATGTTGTGCAGGGTGTCTAAACAATCCCATATCCCTTGTGGGATTGATACCTGGCGGGGCGAAGGCGTGGGAATCCCAAAATTGTTGTCACCGTCAAATCGGCGTGATTGACTCATAGTATCCACTCCCGCAGACGTCATCCTTGTTTCCAGCATTTTCTCATCATCAGTCAGCATCGTTCCGTCTTTTTCTGACTTCGTGGGGGGTTGGTCGTCCAAGACCTTCCATGATGATCTGCTACTCGATATAGAGAAATTGATTCACAACAAACGATTCGTCTGGTTCGTAATTAACAAAACTAAGCTATTATCACATGGATACAATGAACACGAGAATAAAGTTTGTCAAACTGAAACTGGTCGTCGCTGCAGCGTGCTTGGCCTCGTTCCAACCCACGTGCGATGGTTTCACGCCATTGCAGATGACACCGACTCTCCGTCGTAGTTGGACGGCATCCAAGAAGACGACGACCCATGACTTTCGCGACTTCACGACTGGAGCTAAAAGTCATGCACGAATGAGTTTTTTGGGAGCCACTTCTACTACTACGAATGGTAATGACAAATTGGATGAGGCACTGAAAAATGATGACCTTAAAACAACCGTGAAGGTGTTAAAAGAATATCCCGACGTCGAACTCAATCGGTCACGATGGAATACGATTTTCAGTGTCATTGAAGAAGCCACAGCCAATGCGCAAGAGAACACAGAAAATCTGCGTCAGGCTGCTGAATTTCCCATGGAAAGTGAGGCACGGTCGTCCATGACAGCCGCTTACGAAGCATTGAAAGCAGCAGGACATTTGCGTTTGTACGGGGCTGTGGATACCAAAATGCCTCTTGCCGCGGGAAGCAAGAATTTACCACCCGCTCTACTTGAATCCATTCTAAACATTCCTATGAAGTCGTTGACACCAAAGCCAACCAATACGCTTCTGATTGTTGGCGTTGTTGCCGCACTACTCGAGGGTGTCATCAGTTCGGCTTTGGGTATATCGTTGAATTTCTTGGTATTTGCCACTCTTTTAGCATTCCTGGCAGATCGATTCTTTGTGAATGGCGCCGTGTCGGAATCACTTCTTGGAATGTTTCAACCCGGCATGAAAGAGAAGGTATTAAAACACGAAGCTGGGCATTTCCTTGCAGCGTACCTGTTGGGATGTCCAGTGGAGGGGATTGTCTTATCGGCTTGGGCTGCCTTACAAGACCAACGGTTTGCGTCACGACAAGTCAGCGCTGGATTGTCATTTTTTGATCCTGAACTATCAAAACAAATCAACAGTAACGGCAAATTAACTCAATCTGCATTGGATCGATATTCGATCATCGTCATGGCGGGCATCGCCGCCGAAGCCGAGCAATACGGTCAAGCGGATGGCGGTGCCGGTGATGAAATGGCACTAGTCGCATTCCTATCTCGTTTAAATGGTGGTAAGGTCGGAACTTGGACATTGGATACAATTCGTAATCAGGCGAGATGGGGGGCCCTTCAAGCAGTCCTCATGATGCGAGAATATAAGCCTGCCTACGATGCTCTAGTGGATGCCTTGGAGAGAGGCGGTACATTGGGGGAATGCATTTATGCAATCGAAAAGGCGGCACGGGATAACAACTTGACGCCCCTGAAAGAGCCCCTTGGTTATATCGAAGGTGATAAATGGACAACTGAAACTCCGGTTTCGTTAAGAGAGCCGCGATCAGTCTCAACCGCATCTACGGAGGTTGACAAACCTCAGTTCGAGTCGTTTGACGAGGAAGCATCACTGTCATCCCTAAGTCAGTATCGGGCAGAGGTAGAAAAAAGATTGCAAGATGTTGAGCAGAGGCTCAAGGAACTTGATGCCGGTCAGTAGTAAAATGATAATAGAGTCTATAAAAAACAATACACCGTCACACAATTTCAAATTTATATAGGGGGTATAGGCAGAATTAGGTGTGAGGGCATTCACCGACTTATCAAAGTCCAGGGCGTGTCCGTTAGAGCAAGATATATCGAGCCCAATGCGCCTGTTCACTACGATCACTAGCGCAGGATAAAGCCAACAGCAAGGCCGATGACCATCCAACACAATCAGCTGGGAAAAATCTTCAATTGCATCGTGAAAGCGCATGCTCCGTGAGCGTGCTACAAAGTCCCTCGTGCGCATGAACCCTCATCTCATGAAGAGGATGTGGATCGATCTTTCCTCGAGACAACAGCCGCACCATTCTTCGGGCGCTCCCACCCTACATTTTTAACATCTACATCGGAGAAATATTAGCTATTAGATACAGGCCGTCTTGATTGTCTCTATCTTGTAGTCTTCGCGGGGTGCACGATGGAGCACTTTCCACAAAACACAGTGACCATCAACAGTATGCACAAGGTGCACAACATAAATGTTGCGTTCAGGCTCTGGAATAGGCAGGGTTGCGGGATCCACTTCTGCAGCACAGTAATGCAAAACCCAGAGCTATCGAGCTTCAACCATTTTCCCATACCTAGTAACACGGGTGTAAAGTTCCTTCAGCTCGGTGATCGACGAAGTGAATCGTCCATCCGCACCAGACGAGCTTTCAATAACGGAATCAATGCGGCCCTTCTCCCCTATCTTCTTGACTTCTGGAAAAAAGTCCAAGTCTTAGGCAGCCACATGCGTGTAATTGAAGCTAGTTACGAATGATAGTAGTACTCGTGAGGTACGCGAAGTAGAGGCCTTCTTCCTGCTACCTTGAAGGACAACTGATCTGCCTTGCGCAAGTCGTCTGGTGGAAAGTACGACACGCTGGACACCTGCATCTTTTACATGTCTAAATCCCCACCTGATTTCATGGGCAGGGGATGCGAAATTGAAAGAAGGCGACAACATATATCGCCTCGTCAGTTTTCACAAGAATGAGATTTGGGCACGAAGATAAGTGTACAATAATGATGGTAGTGTGTCTCATGTACCTTCAATTCGTTTTCGAATGCGCCTTGATAGTTCGTGCCGGTTGACAGTTGCTTTACATACTATTTTTACCAGCGCATTTAAGTAAATGACGACTTTTACTGCACTAGTCGGCCTTCTTCTTTCCGTGCAAACTCTTGTCCCTTTGTACGACGATGATCAGATACAGACCGGAGAAGACCAACGCCACCGAAAACCATTGCGTCGGTGTGAAGGAATGACCGAACAAAATGACGGAAATAACAACCGTGAAGAATTTGCGCGTGGTGGTGATGGTGGTCGTGTAGAGTGGACTGAACCAGGTTAAACACAGGAAGATGAAGATCTGACCCAAGGCCACGGTGGCATTCAATACAAGAATGGCCGTAGCGAGTGAATCTTCCGTTCGTAGTCTCGAAACGCCGTCAGTCCACTGTCCATTGTGCACACACATGGGCCATAAGTAGACGACCGCGTACAGATTAATGTACAGCATGGTTTCCACGGCGGTTGGGGGTCGGTGCAAAGTCTTATTGCGTGGGAACTTGAGGAAATTCTGACAGGAACTCAGTACGCCATCCATCCCCAAAGACGTGAGCAATAAGAGCATTCCGTACGTGGATTGGTCTTCCGTATCCGTGTTACTCGTGATTCTGATGTGACGGGACAAGTGAAAGAGAACGATCCCAGTAGAAATAAGCAGGGCGGCGGCCCATTCCGCCGAGGAATATAATTTACCCTCCATGAGTTGACCCACCAACATGGTGGGGATCAGTTTACACGACTTTGCCAAAACAGCAACCGGATAAGATACATATTGAATTGCTTCATTGCTGCATCCCATGGCACCGACATAAAATCCTGACGTTAGAAATAACAGCCAATGATGAAGACATTTCTTCGATGGTTGATGTACGTCGTTTGAATTGTTGTTTTGGACGGATGCTTGGCTTTTCTTCATGTATTGTTCATTCCGGTCATCATTATTGCCGTCTTCTACTCTGGCCCATACCCATGCCACGATCGCATTGGTAACGCACTGTGTCGTCAATACGAAGGAGGCACCCAATCGTTGTTTCCCTGTGAAGAGTCGTTCTTGAAGTATCCCGTAATACAAGTAACACACGCATATCCCCACCGTACACACGACAAGATGAGTTACACCATACCGTGATGTTTGTTCGGATGATGATGATGATGATGATGACGACGACTTTGTGTCTGGTGCTGTGATTGTGGCGGCGGTGGTGATCCCGGTGGGGGCGTCCCCGACGGTGTCCGATCCTCCTGGGGTCGACGCACCCCGTGGCGGTGTTATTGTACCGTCTGATTTACACATTCGTCTTATGTTTGAGGGGTGATCCAATTTCTTCAGAAAATCTGCGCAACAGGATACACGATCTGTGGGGGAGTCTGTGCGATGATAATGTAACGTGATAGATGCCTTTTCTGGCCCGTTGTTACATTAGATGTGATTGACGTTTGACGTTAATACTTGTGTGTTTGCCGCAGTCGTGCGTTGCCGCGTTGTGTTTGTCAAGAAGAAGAGCAAGAATCAAAAAGAAAACACGGCGAGTTCCGACTTATCATTATCATTGCCACGTGGAATATATCATTGCCACGTGGAATATATTCAAAGGAAGCCATGAAATAAAATGCAAATTTCCCCGAAACGAAAAAAACAATGTTCTTCTCACGTTTTTCGCCTTTTCCACTCACAACAATAACACTCCTACTTGTTAGTAGTGATTAGCTCACACATATCTTCTCACAAACGGTTGACGGTTATTATTTATAGTGATCGCCCCCACCCCACCCCAACTACCGTTCTTGACAGTGAGATGATGTGAAACGACCAACAACGAAAAATAGAAAAAATGCTGGTGACATTTCCGACGTCTCTCCTCTCTCTCTCTTTCTTCCTCTGGTAACGAATCATACTATCACATTATTATCTTTGTGTGGCTAAGGTTGCTTTGTCAGGGAGAGAGGATGGCAACAACGAAGACGCAATACATGCGATGCGGAATTTTACTTTTTCTTTGTTACGGTGCCACTTTGATACAACTACAATTAATTCATAATCAACAACAACAACCACAACGTCGACGTCGACGTCCGAATATGATGCATCGTACGACAAAACCAAATCACCATTCTCCACCTACTCCGCCTCCGCAGAACGAAATGAATCTACAGAATGATACACAACAACATCATTTATATTATTGTAGACAAAGTAATGGCCAAACTGTAAGACTCCCTCGGGTACCAGACTTTGTCATTGGAGGTAAGAGACAAACGAGTTTGTGCAAATTCTCAGAATAGATTACTCAAAAAATACATATAACGCATCATCCCATGGAACTGTACTCCTCTCATTTCTGGTGCAAATAAGGTACACAAAAGGGTGGAACGACGGCACTTATGCATCTTATTCAATTCCATCCTTTGATTGTTGGCTCAAAAACATTTGAAGCACATTTTTTTGATTACGATCAAGGGATTCGAGACATTCTGAAATCGACGCAACAGCAACAACAACAACCGTATATATCTCGGACGACTTTATGTGATCTTCGTGCATCGTATGCATATCAACATTTTCCCGTGCAAAGATTGAAACGCAGACCGGAACTACTTTCCTTTGAAAAGACGCCCTCGTACATTTTAGACGAATCGATACCTCAAAGGATGAAACAAATTACGCCATGGTAAGTGGAGGCATCCATACTTGCCTTGTGTGCGCACAAAACGCCAAAGGAATGAGAGAGAGAAAAACACAACGACCTCGCATGCTCTCACCATAAACTTAATGATGTGCGTACACTCCCCAAGGGCTAAGGTAATTTTTAGTTTACGGAATCCAATCGATCGAGCTTTTTCGCATTATCGAATGTTGCATACACGAAATCAAATCAATACGTCCAATAAGAGTGACTTTGAAGATATTATAGCATTGGATATGAAAGTTCTACGCATACGTAATTTCACCGTGGCTTCCAATGAACCCTTTCCACAAGTGCAAACTGTGAAACTACAACGGTTACATCAAATGTGGAAAGTGAAAAACAGTCTCTACCGTGGTATGTATTCGGATCAGCTCAAACCATGGTTGAAATATTTTACCGTGGGTAAAGATATTATGGTAATCCGATTTGAACGCATGTTGGAAGATCCGCATGCCGTATTGGACGAAATTTTGGATTTCTTGAAAGTACCACGACACTCGTACGATCCAAAATTACTGAATGAATCCTACAGTCCGGTAGTAGCCACAGAAAAACATCTGCTCAAAAATACGACGAGAGATTATTTACTCCGATTCTATGAACCATACAATAACGAGCTTGCTGAAATGCTAGGAGAACAATGGAGAGGAGTATGGCAACACACACATTATTGACGAATGAATGGACCAATGACTGGAAATCTATGGAGTCGTACCATGGTCGTCATCGGGACATTTTCGATTTGCGGAAACATTCGAATACAGAGTGGTCTGTATCTTCGATGTGATGAATGAACGACATGCGAGTGTCTCTGCATTTCCCGGTCTTGGACGAGGCCGTCTCCCAGCCAGCACTTGGTCTAAGCCTACATCATCGTCTTTTTTTCTTCGAGTGCTATCTTTTCGAATTTCTCTCTCGTCTTGTCATCACATGATTTCCATTTCGATGCGAGTCGTTTCGTAGTCTCTCCGAGTGGAAGTCTATTTCCGTCATCGTCCACAATGGTATTCCGAAACTCTTGACAAAACATCATGTATGCCGACGGAGGTCGCTTGGGTTTATTTTTCGTTTGCTTGGGTGTACTTTTCGGACTTGATTTTTTAGACGGCTGTGCTCCATTCACACCGGTCGGCGACTTTTTGTTGATTTGCTCCCGTTCATATCTAGCTCTATCTTCTACGGCAAGCTCTTCATACTTTGTTCTATCAGTTGTTTCTTTCCAAAGGCGAGCAAGCTCCTTGGAAATTTCGCCAAGAGACGTGACTTTTGCCGACACTTCCGGGCGTTTCTCGGAACAGAAGAAAAGATAAGCGGACTTAGGGCGTTTCCGAGTACTCGCTGTAGTAGAGCTTTGGACGTTATTCAGTGACTTTGGCTTTGATGGCTTTGTTTCGGTTGTAGATGAATTGGCACACTCAGCTTTCCACTTAGCCTTTTCTCGTTCATATTCCTGTTTTCGATGCGCAGCTTCTTCATTAAACTTGGTCCTGTCTTCACTTGACAATTCCGACCATAATTCTGAAAGCGCTTTTAATGACAGCTTCTTCTCTTTCATCTTCTCTCGAGTTGCCGAACAAAAGAGTACATAAGCAGAGGGTGGCCTTTTAGGCGGGGGTAGAAGGTCCATCGTACTGGCCGTTTTCGGACTCTCCTGATTGTGAGAACTACCCCCTTTCTTCTCACAAATCAGATCCCAAGCATCTTCCAACGAAATCATGTTTTCCTCACTATAACCTTCTGGAAGATTTGCATTTGTTTTCTTCCAATTGATATAATTTCCATAACGCCCTTTTTTAACCCTTACCATCGATCCCTCCATTTCGCCTAATTCAGAGATAGTACCCCGCGGTTTCTTCTCTCCTGATGCAAGAGCTTCTCTGATAAGTATTTCCACCTTGACCGGGTCTATGCTTAGTATATCGTCATCTCCGTCGAGTTTTGCGTACGTGTTGTTGCATTTTAAGTAGGGCCCGTATGTCCCAATCCCAGCAGTGACAGGGGTGTCATCCACGTGCGCCACGGTTTTCGGGAGACTTGTATATCCAACAGCTTGTTCGAGCGTCAGAAAAGGTAAGTTCTGTGGATGCCCATCGTTGTCCGAGTCTCCGAGCGGAAGATCTTTTGGGATGGAATGCCTGGTCGTTCCCTCTTCATCATCTTCGCCACACTGCAAATATGCACCAAACCTTCCATCCTTTAAGTATATATTTTGCTTTCTTTCCGGATGAACCCCAAGGAGATGCCCCCCTGATTCTCTCAATAACAGTATACTTTCGAGCATTTCCCATGTTATCGCAGATAGGTCAGCTGCCATCGACGACGGCAGGGGGGCTTTATTGACCACCCCTTGTTTATCGATACCACGAATGTAGGGTCCCCATGGACCGACCAATAGGCGGATGTGTCCGTAATGACCAGTTTCTTTGCCCCCCTTCAGAGATGGAAGTTCTACGCAGCGGATGTCTTCGCCGACAACAGAGTCTTCGATTCCTTTAACAGTCCAGGCAAGCCCGCCCTCGCCCTCGTAAAACTCTTCGAGATAACGAAGTCTTTCCTCCTCGCTACTATTCTCGCTGTTTGCAATTTGATCAAGTCGCCGTTCCATCTCAGAGGTGAATTGCGAGTCAACGTAGCTGGGGCAGTGGTTCTCCAGGAGAGAGCACACGGCAAAGGCGGGGAGCGACGGAACTAGAGAACCTTTCGTAGACCCAGTAAAATCGCTGCCACCGGCTGCACGATGTGCACTTATAGCAGGACCGGAAATTTGTTTTGTTTGCCGGGTATGATGACTTGTCGATGGACTGCCTACATACGCACGTTCTCTTAAAATTTTGACAATACCGGCGTACGTCGAAGGTCTACCCACACCAAGGGCTTCAAGCTCTTTGACAAAACTCGCTTCTGTGTATCTCGGAGGGGGCAGTGTTTGATGTGCAATTTCCTCGACGCCCGTGCTACGTAGAATCTGACCTTCCACAAGCGGTGGTAATTCTCTACTCTCTGCGTCATCCTCGTCATCACTAAGAACCCCATATGCCGCCGACCACCCCGGTGACAATACAACGCTACCAGATGTCTTAAAAGACCCCGTGGTGCCGTCGATGGTTGCTTCGATCGTTACCTGCGTAAGATTGGTGACCAGATTTGTCATTCGACTAGCAAGGGTTCGACGATAAATCATTTGGTAAAGATCTTTAGCAACTTGTGGCAAATTCAGAGTGTCGGGGGTGAAAAATTCGCCATTAGGTTGGATGGCGGGACGGATCGCTTCATGTGCCTCTTGTGCAAATTTGCTGTCTTTTTTATGTTTTGAAGAAACGTTGCTCTTCCTACTTTCATACATGTCAGATCCGTACGATCCCACAACCGCCTTTTGTAATGATGCTTCCGCGTCTTCGGAAATGTACGTGGCATCTGTTCGCATGTACGAAATGAGACCATTTTCATAGAGTAATTGGGCCGTTCTCATGCATTGGTCAACACCCAGTCCAAGACGACGATTTGCGTCTTGTTGCAAAGTGCTGGTGCGATAGGGCTGAGGCGGCTGCTTTTCTCGTTTACTGGCTTTCACTTCCGTTACTTTCCACTCGCAACGGTCATTATCAAACAAAGCCACATATTGTCCAGCGTTATCGGGGCGAAGGTGTATCTTGTGTGCGGAGGCTTGCGTCAAGATTCGACCTTGACTGGCAAAGTCTTTACCCGACGAGGCCACAGGAGTATCATCGATGGCCCGTAGTTGTGCGTTAAGATTAGACGTATCAAAGGATGCCTCTATGCTAGAGTATTCAGTCGGTTCAAAGACCAACCGCTCCCTTTCACGCTGCACCACCATGGCCATACCGACCGATTGGACTCGTCCGGCGGATAGCCCTGGTGCGATTTTCTTCCACAACAATGGACTGACCGTGAAACCAGCCAAACGATCCAAGATGCGACGTGTTTCCTGTGCCTGCACAAGACCGGGGTTGATAGAAACCGGTGCCGAAATGGCACGCTGTACGGCCGACGGAGTAATTTCAGTGAAGGATATACGTTCGTATGATAGTGTTTCACCGAGTACTTGCTGCAAATGCCATGCCATGGCTTCACCTTCTCGATCTGGATCTGTCGCCAACAAGATCTTTTCTGCGTCGACGGCCAATGTTCTCAAGTCCCTTACTATCTTTTCCTTTCCAGGAATAACGACATAATTCGGTGCGTAATTATGATCCAAATCAATACCGGCGATCGTGTACGGGAAGCGTGATTTGGTGGTCGACGACGACTTTTTGTTTTTGGGTTCCTTACTCGGTAAATTGCGAATGTGTCCTAAACAGGAAGTCACGTAGAAGGAATATTTGAGACCCTGTGCTTGCGCATAATCTTTTAAAATCTTTTCGATAGTAGCACATTTACTTGGCGATTCCACGATGACTAAGTGATACGGTTTTTCCACCTTTTCATTTCTCAGGACGGAAAAGGGCTCCTTTTTGGCCAGCTGTAACGTTGTGGTCGTCGTGATGGGACGATATCTCGTTCCTGTCCATCGCACGGAAGCAGAAATCTCGTCTTTACCATAACTCAACGGTGGATCGTACGCTACACTCTGTGGTCGCTGTAGTATCGGTAATAGTCGTGTTGTGGTGGGATGATGATTGTACCGCCTCAGAGAGTTTCGAAATGCAACCGTGAATGTCATACTGTTATTAGGAGGAGGACTCAACCACACCCACAAGACAAGGATAAGAATTGAAATATAGACTTGCTGCATGGATTGATTTCTTGTTGACCCATGCACAACAGCCAAGCACACGGGTTGTCGTCGTGTTGGTTGAACAAGACACACTGCAACAAAACTAACAAACAACTAGGGAAGTCTTGTCCGGTCCAATAATCAAACAAAAGAGAGCTCTTCCCAACCAAGGATGTACGTTTTGATATGGATTAGTCGTGTTCTTTTGATACACACCCCATCAGCTCCAAATCATCATCACACGGATATGAATAGATGATGATGTGTTATGTGTTGGATGGATGTTTCTTCCCTTTATTTGGATTGGGGGAGGAAAAAATAAATTAACTTTCGTTACACGGGCGGGGAAGACACAAACACAAAAATCGGATTGGATGGATGGTGGTGGATGGTGGTGGATGGTGGTGGATGGTGGTGGATGGTGTGTTGCGTGATGGATATGTGAGCCGTGAGCCTTGAGACGAGAACGATCATGACCTCATCTTCCACGTGGCATTTGATTTTTGGAGTGTTTGATTTTGATTCACGTTTTGAATTTTTTTCGCTTTCCCTCTCGACCTTCGTCGCTCTGTCACGCTCTTGTCCTTTCCTCTCATCATGATCAACATCAACAAACGACGAACGACGCATGAATAGACAACGGGAAAGGATGGTTTCCGTGAACGTATTGTTACTACTTGTGATATATCTTATCCCACGCGTCGTGGCATTTCACGATCCGTCGGCGGTTTGTTCATCGAAAGAAACACGTCGGAACATCGGTGGTGGTACGAGCACAACTGCCGCTTCCACCACGTCCACGACCACCACCCCTCCGACAGCAACTACGACAACAACTTCGACTCTGCATAGTAATCGGATCTCGACCCCGGACAATAATAATAGTACCTTGGCTTCTACTGGATTTACCACCACCACAACCACCACCAGGAAAAAGACCCACCAAGAAGTGTCCTCCGGAACGAAGAAACAAACGCTCGAGGACCCCAAACAGAAGAAGAATAAGAAGAAAGAATCATTGTCCTTGGAAGGAAAACAACAACAACAACAACCATCCAAAAAACAGAACAAAAATAGCAATACTCACAAATCCAAAAAGCACGTCATTACATCTGAAGAGGCGACAAGTCTACGTCGAATTCAAAGTGAATGGAAAGATATGGTGGAAGCAGGTATGGCGTTTAATTGGAAGACACAGAGACCAGTTTTGGCGAAAGGAGTTGAACACCATACACCTCATCATTTATGGGTAGGACCATTGTCCAAAAATCTATGGGTATGGCATTTCTCTTTCATGGGGATTGAAGGGACAGCGTTCGAAGGTGGTATATACCATGGTCGTTTGATATTGCCACATAATTACCCCGGCAGTCCACCCAAAGTACAAGTCTTTACACGTAAGTTGACAATAATCTCAATCTCACTTCATCTGGTACATTCGGGTCGTGATGATTCAACTCATCGTTTCTATCCGTCTCTTTCTGTTTGTACATGCCGCCTCTTTTTTTTTTTCTTCTTGCTTTTTCTTGTGTTTCTCCTTTTCTTGAAACAGGTTCGGGTCGATTCGTACCTGGAGCCGATATATGTTTAAGTGCATCTCATTTTCATCCCGAAACTTGGACCGCTACGTGGACAGTCCGAACCTTGATTGAATCCTTGCGTCTGCATATGCTCACAACAGCCAATGAAATTGGAGGCCTGGAGGCCTCCCGTGAACAGCGCGTCGCTCTGGCCAAATCAAGTCGGAAATGGAAAGCCACACTTTCTCAGTCCTCTTCGATATTTGTAGACCATGCAAGTATGATTGAGGATGGATTGTTTCCAGACTTTCAGTACGAAGAAGAGGAGAGACCTGACAGTGACGAAAAAGACACAAACGAACCGTCGTGCAACAATCCACAAATTCATCCACGAGTTGAACTTGTTCAACATCATGAGCGACAGGGTGTCGTCATGGGAATGTTCGGGAGTCCTCTCAAAGTTGCACTTCTTGGACTGTGTCTTTTGTTTGTCATCTTGAACACAAGATGATCAACATATTCCTCCGCACAAAAGAGTACATACTCACGATCTAATAGTTTGAGGAAGTTTGAGGAATCGGTGCTTCTGTTGTCCCGCATGTTTCCTCTCGACACATCACGGGAAAAGCAAGTGTCTTTTGATGCGCATACCGCTGATGAATATTCCAATCCAGAATCGAATTGGACCCGTCGAATCGTTCTGTACCGAGCGCGAGTTGGAGACGATTGTGTAGGAGATGCGAACATGAATGCTGTCACCTCTTGGCGTCGAACCGTGGAATATCCACGTGGACTTGGACTCGAATGTCGACAGATTGATGCACCCTCGCATATTCGCGGCTTAACCCGATGACGGGGCTACCTGATAAACGTATCTCTTTCGAAGAACTACGTTTTTCTTAAAATTTATTACTTACACAAAAATTTTCGAACGATAATGTACTACACATATTTCGCTTGCCGCTTGCTTGGAACGTATTGGAGAGTATTTGATGATTACAGATCACTTTACCTACCAAATACAATGCTACTTGTACTCACATCAGTCCTATTACTGCTGTTAGCACGAAGAGACGTCTTTGCATCGTCGTGCATGAAACAAGTCGTGACACGAATGTAGGTCGTTCGACAACATATTATTTTATATGTCATATTTTTCTCGCTGGAACTACATCATATTTTTAAAAATGTGTATTGTTATTGATTGCCTACTCTCTACTAGCTAGGAGTGTAACCATCGTCATATTTTCGGAACACTGCCTCTTTGATCCACGATCCAACCCATCTCTATCCACGGGCTTTTCTACATCATTATCGTAGAACAAATACAACAGCGCGTCTGTCTTGTTACTTGTTGTTGTTGTTGTTTTGACAAAACGTTGTTCCTGTTTCCCACTTCTAGTAATACCAACAAACACCTAACATGAACCAAAGTCCGATGACAACGACAACGACGTCAACAACGGAGACGAATCATGAATCAAGATATTCGTTCCAAAAGTTGACAGTAACCGAAACATTTTCACGGTTGGTGACGATTTATCTGCACAGCGCCTATACACGATTGTTCATCAAATTAGCATGTCTCATGGTAATCCCTTGTACCTTTATCGGTATGATCATCATCAATTACGTTTTAGCCGTAGTTGATGCACGAAGTGACGACGATGATGATAATACGAACAATAACGATCCAGTGTCATTGAAAAATTGGGCTGCGATTCGTAAGTACAGAGACCCTACCATCCCACCCGTGGATCAGGATTTACTTCATTCTGAAAGAGTCTTATCCATGTTGACATCAAAAATTTCGATTACCTGACGATTTATTTTGTGC
>Ga0051981_10000422_pt1 | contig 20628 bp, 14 predicted proteins | sample CryGey13umfilter_3_FD_59644 | JGI IMG/M metagenome (GOLD analysis project Ga0051981, IMG submission 59644) | Groundwater microbial communities from aquifer in Utah, USA - Crystal Geyser 4/10/14 3 um filter | ecosystem: Environmental > Aquatic > Deep subsurface > Groundwater | place: USA: Utah... | reverse complement strand
ACTTGCGCTCACGTGTGCACAGTGTGAGATGGGGTCAATCTTCTTCATATCTTGTCATTGTAGAGCTCTTGCCTCCCAATATGCCCTCCAGGCATTCTGCATACCCGCGTTGTACAATCGATGGCCCTTACTGCGAACAACGATATGGAAACAGCTTTTGTTCATACAGTGTGTGAGTAGATTCGAATAATTACTTCCGGTTGATTTAATCCCCCCACGCGAGCAATTATTACACCGATATGTCCCGTCATCTTCTTCCGTGAAGTTCCATTCACAGAAAACGCGATTCGGCACGGCCGGATACGCTCTAGTACCTTCTTGATTAACAGCTGCCATGGTTAAAGCCTAGTATGATCTCAAATAACAGTCTCTTTTCCAGTTCCCCCTATCGATTAAATGGGAAAATCGTGGCTAACAGGGGCCTCCAGCGTGGAGTGAGACTTGCGTTGGCACGAACGTACACATGACAGACACATTACAAATCCACCACCAATAGGATATATAATATACATTCTCTACAATAAATAGGTATGTAATAGGTCGGCGTGCAAAATAATAATATAATAATATATTTGTGGCCGTAATAATAATATAATAAGGGGTTAAGATATAATATCCACCCATTCAATTATAGGATAGGGAACTTGCCTGCGTAGGAGTAGTTTTCTCACGAACCCTAAATAATAACTGTAAATGAAAGTGAAAATAATACTATTGCGATTGATTTTACATATCATCAGCATTATTCCCGATGTAGTTGCCGACACTGATTCGCTCTATCCACAATATCCACAAAATCCACAGTCTAAACCTTAAAAAAAAAAAGAATTGCTTCGTTCATGCAAAAACAGAAAACAAACGAGAAACTCTCTGGATATCCACAATCTGAAATAGCTTGGTTTATGAAAACGTAGAATATTGGCGTCCGTTTGATGAATAAATCATCGAGGACGTTGAATACAATGAACAACCGGTTCCCGGTACCGGGGAAAATGCTCCTACCACGGCTTTTTTTTTTCTCTCTTTTCGCCACAATCACTTCATATTATGATTATGATGATACCAGAGCCCAGTAGTATGGATTTTATTAGGGATTTAAAATAGCATCCTCTAGACCTGCGACTTCTGACCTCACCTCACCACCCGCGTACAACCAACGGTCGCCCTCCTTCAAAAAGCGAGACTTTTCATGTATAGTTTCTTCGCCTGATCCATCTCTGGACCGCAACTTGACTCTGAATTCCAAAAAAGCCTCGTTCTCATCTATTCCCGGTGTAACGGTAGGTTCCGGTCGCAGTGACACGAACTCGAAGGAATCGAACATCCCATTCTTGTTGAGATCTTTGGCCCACTTTATCTTGTTTTCCGTGAAATCACGGCACACTGGATGTGTCGTCGAAATGATGTAAGGGATGATACGATAATAAAAGGCCGAGTACCTCGTCTGGAGGACATTACATGGTGATTCCGGGAACTTTAAACCGGTATGATACGGAGAACAACAATCCCCATACAAGGCTCCACTTCCACACGGACATTTCTCCTTGTCAGAATCTTGTCCTATTCTAGTTTTGAACGTTGCCGCAACTTCTTCCAAATTGGGAGGTGTCGGTCCAAAGCCCTTCGCAGACCTAGATGGAACCACACCGCTCTTGCCGCCTTTTTTCTTGGCGGCGAATGCCCACGTCGGCCGTGCTGTACGTAGCAGAAGCACGCAAAAGAGTAGTTGATCCACGTATCTCATCATATGCGATTGAAAGTTTATCAAGGACAAGAAGTAAACGGTGTATATAAGATGGTAAATATGGTTGGTGATGGTATGGTTGGTGAATGTGGGATGTGGGAAGATCATTATCAGTGCAAGCCACCTTCACAACATGAGCTGCACACCAACAACACATTGCACAAAAAAAGTTTGATGACACCGAACTTTCAAAATTTGAACCTCGTTTTGAAAGCTCCATCCGGTTAGGTAGTGTCACAGTCGGTTACCAGCCCAACAATGGGAAGATAAAGTTCTTTTTTTCTTCTTTTGATCCCCATATTATGTGTTACATTGTAACTCGCGCTCTAAAGATCTTGTGATGTTGTACTGCAGATAAAGCAGGCATTCAAAAGACGAGTCCTTGGGGACGACTAGTCAACATAGATGGCGGCCAGGTGAAAGATATCCAGGGGCCAACAATGAGCAGCCAAGCTACAACGGAATACGTCGACACACAAGCTCTAATGATGAGGATTTTCAGATGGCCTCACATATTATCATTATCATTTAAGGGCAACTTTCCTTTTTATGAACATCCTGTTGATATAACAATGGACACAAACATAATTCAGTCTCTACAGAACTAATCCGATCGTCTCTTCGCCACCTTCGTTGTACTTCGTCAGATAATCAGCGACAACGCTTTCCCCTTTCACCTCCCATTCTAAACGGTTTTCCATAGCATAATTCAGATACTCGTCACTAGAAACACCAAAAACACCACATTCCTTCAACTTTTTAGCCAACGGGATAATATAGTTGTCAAAGAAACCAATCTCTCCTTGATACCAATTTTCACTTGGGTCTTTATTCCACCTTCCACTCTTGTACGCATCGTACATCTCTTTGAAAAGGCGCTCGTTCCACTTCTTATACACGTGCCTACGTAGTTTCGAATGAATCAAGAAGGATAAGTGAGCCAAACTGACAGGCACACCCGAAACATGGCCCGATGGTATAACTCACCAATGTTGCATCGTATGGGCTACATCCGACGCCTGGATCAAGTGCTCAATGACTATTGTAGCCATTCGATGAACATCCGTTGTCGTTCGTGCGGTTTGTTCAACTGAGAATGCCTTTGCCCATCGGTTCTTGCGTAGTGTGCTCAACTCTTTGTCAAATATATCTGTAGCAATGACGGCTAGAAACAAACGTCAAGAAAACAGACGGTAAGGTACTAGAAAATGAGGGACGGGACGGGGCGCATCCATGCATGTTCCAACCGGGACTGGAAAGACTTACAATTCACAAGAAGTTGTCGGAAGCGTTTCAACTCTCCAATGTCACAGAAGATCGTGCAACGAAGAGACTCGAATTCAGGTTCCATCAATGTATTCCACGCCAAATCTACCGAATTCTGCTCTGCAATACTCTTGTTCTTGTAAACTGACGCAAGAAATTTGTCTTCTTCCTGCAAGATAAAGTTGGGGACACCACGATGATCGACTAGTGTAAACGTAAGGCAGAACCTTTATATGAGACAAAGCGGGATACTCGTCCAGCGCGCCGAGGATCAAAATGGGTGTACTCACCATCATGAATTAAAGCAGAAAGAACAACAGAAAATTGCGTCAATGGATCCGACGTGATTCCGTACGTATGGTCGTGCAAAATAAGCTCTTCTTGCTGTTTGGCTATCGAAGCGGTTTCTTTGTTGATAGTCGGAGCGATGATACGGGACAGTAATTTCGAAACACTCATAGTGACATGTGAGGCGTGCTGAATAAGAAGCCGGGCATAAGAATGTTAGAGTTCATAAAAGACATGAGAACAAGGCGCACTGCCCTTTTTCCGTACCTCAAAATTGTGAAACGGGTTATCCCGATACATCGACGCGATCAGTGAAACGAAACGTCGTGTTTGGGACTCAACTTCTGGGCTCAATCTCACAGCCTGTACGTCGACTGATTTGGTTGATAGGCGCTCGTCAAAATCAGGAAGGGAAATTATCTCACTAACTTCATCCACGACCATCCCCCCGGATGAAATATTCTGAGCCATGGCCGTGAGTGCCACGGACGTATGCTTACGACCAGCCAAGGCGTTACGCTTTGAGACGATGTGTTTTAACAACTGCAACAATAGCTCGGTATTCCACGCCACCAAGCGCTCCGTCTTGCGCGCTATAGTCGTGTCCGGAGTAGGCTTGAAACTTGGCTTGCGGGGGTTGATTCTGTCTTTCTTTTCAGAAACTGCCGTAGAACTATCCGACACAACGGGAACTTCTTTCAACGAATCCTGCTCGTCTGACATGTATGCTCCTTCTGATGCATCAATGCGTGCATCTTCATCTAGCACTAGCCAAAATGTATTGATAAGGCCCTTCCCTTTTGCTGTGTTTTATGGAGAAAAACGGGTTTGAGAAGACAGATACAGACATAGCAGATGTATATTTGATTACGATTTTCTCGCCTTACCTTGCACGGGATCCCGACGACGGACAACCCAATTCTCTTTTCCGGCTGCTATGAGAATTTTAGCGGTATGCTCGGAAACGTGCACACGGTCGCGCTGCCCAGTTGTTTCAATTCGAGAAGCAGTGTTAACTGTGTCACCAAACAACTGAAATCGTGCTCTTTCTCCACGCAGCACTCCTGCCGTGACGGGACCAGAGTTCAGTCCAACTCTGTTTTTTTAGTACCGGTACTGGTAAGAGGAAAGGCGGGAAATATTTCTATTGGATGCCGATGATAAAGGCCCACTCACCTCAACGCCAAATCACCAGTGTCAGGTCCCAGTTTCAACTCCAAATCTCTCACGACCTAAGGCACAAAGAAAATTGTTGGGGGTGAGCATTCAGCGAAATGATGTATCCACCAGGCGAGAGCTAGAAGCATACGTACTCGATTGAATTGATATAGACACTCGCGGGCGAAATTGGCCATGACCTCGGCGTGGTTCTCACAAGCTTCCGGTACACCACAAACAGCAACGTAGCAATCCCCCACTGTTTCGACTTTGAAGACTCCGGCCTTTCGAGCTTCTTCATCAAATGCTTGGAAAATGGACTCCAATAGCTGGAAAACATGTGTCGGCTCTCGAATCGAACTCCAGGCAGTGAAACCAGCAATGCTGCATTATGAAGAAAACGATCACGCTGAGTCCCGTTACTGCACATAGAATTTCAAGAACGGCATCCAGACACTTACTCGGCAAACATTACCGTTGCTTCAGGAAATAGCTCTGCAATTGGGCGTTCTCCATTGCCTGCTCCCGAGATAGCCCTGCGCTCAGACTTAGTGACAAAATTTAAGAGGTGGGCACTGTGATTAGATTGATCCAACTGACTGGGACCATCTCGACGACTATTGGTTTCAAACAGAAGTCGAGCGACTTTCCCAGGAAATAAGGATGATACGAGTGCTTGTGAGCGTTCGGCGTGCCCCACAACTTGGTCTTGCTTGATGCGCACATAACCGTCATAAAACAAAAACAAGATAATCGCAAAGAAGAAACAACTGGCCGAGCCTACAACAAAGACGTGCGGGGAATCAGTTGCGTATGTCTCCTCGTGGGCCTTCGTAGGGTAAACCCTAATTTTGTGTCTACAAAAGATCGACACACCAATGCGCCCAGAGGTAAAGGTACCAAGATTTCCCTGTACCACCAAATGTTCGTAGGATGGATCATGAAGATCCCCTTCTCCGAGAAATGTAACTTCATTAGGTTGTACATTGTAAGAGTGTTGGAGACCACACGAGTCCACCACAATCACAACAGCACCACTTCCCAATGGTAGTACCTGGTCGTGAATGGGGTAAGAACCCAAATAAAATACAACAATGATGCTTCACGTGTCGAAGGAGTGCGTTAAATAATCCCCACGGTAAAACTTACATTACTCAAAATGGCCGTCCACGGCAAATCTACCACCAAGGCCCCTGATACTTGCGGTTCTTCGTAATTTTCCGTTTCAAATCGACTTTCCAAGACAGGAATCCACGCCAGCGACGTTGGTTCAACAGATTCCCCGGAAGAAGGAGCCAAAATGGAATGATAGTCAGGTTGACTGAGAAACGACCAACTCGTATTTTGTTCAAGCTGCATAGTCATCCATTCTTCCACACGTGAATCCGAAGCCATGTTGAAGTTGATCATCGACGTATCAGCAACTGGGATGGGAGACATTTGCCAAAGAGGAGCATACGGTGCCGGACCTGGATCAATCATACGGACACCATTCTCATCACGCAGCCAAATCCGAGCAGGGATCGCTTCGAGGACCGCGCCCGTGCGACGTTCCATCCAAGATTGTTCCGCCACCGAATAACCTTCCCACAATGTACGCGAGGTTTCATCCCAGATGAAAGGGCAATAAGACACTGCACGAGCCCCCGAGAGTTCCCGAGAGACAGCAGCGAAGTCATCAAAATCCTGCACAGTCAGAAACGGTGATATTTCTTCTGTACTATCGGCATGCGAAGGAAACAACTGTGCAAGGTTGCTCAAAGCAGCATGCGTACGGACTGTATTGCGATCAACAGCATCCAACAAACCCGTAGCAGTGACATTGAACTAAAATGTAAAAAAGAACGAGAAGAAAGGAGGTTAGACAACAAACTTTTTCACATACAAAAAGTTTTACATTGCTGCATCGGTAATTTACGCACCCCTTGTTCAAACTTCTCTTCATCTTCTCCCTGCACATAAAAGTGCGTCAAAATCGACAGGATACCCCCCAAGAAAAGCAGCAAACACAGGACGACGTATCCCACACAATTGGTTGCCCGAGCAGCTTCCTTGACAGAAAATTCTTTAGGTTCGGCGGGTTGGTCTTCCTTTGTTGCTGTTGGGGCATCCCCTCCAACACCATGACTGGTCGACTCGTCATCGCTGCTGTCGTCGCGGAACTCTGATTCGGCGACCTGTCTCATCATTTGACGAGGATCAGATCGTTCCGAGACAAACATCCTATCGTTGCTTTTCCAATATCGATATCTTCAAAAATAAGGTGCTGTTGTTGAATATGTCATCCAAAGTGTTCAATGAACGAAAAGCCCCTAGATTGTGTTTTGTGTCCTGCCTCGACCAGGTCGACCAACTAGGTTCCGTAACGAAAAGAGAAGTTTTTGATGATGTGATTGGTTGGGAGAGACGCATACCTCTTGAACAGGGATATTCATACTCTTAATTCTATAGTGTAAGAATTTCCCACACACTATACTTGTGCCTCCAAGGGGAAAATTTCGCTGGGACAGCCTTAGGCCCAATCATGTTGTTTGTAGACAAAACCGGGGCGAAAAAATGTCTTCCTTACAGTTGTCTTTTCTAGCAAAGCTCATTGTCAATTGTACGACCAAACAAAGGGTCCCCTGAGACATATCCGGTTTTGTGCGCTTATTCTATATTTTGTCAAAAAATAAAGCTTTTTGACAAAATATAGAAAAATATTCTTATTCTTTTGACAATAATACTGCATTTTCATAACTTTCGCGTAAATTTAAAGTTAAAATTTAGTTTTTGTCGAAATCAAAGAGAAAGCGTACAAAACCGAATAGGTCCCTGACCTGGAGTATTAAGTAGGAAGAAGGGCATTTGTGCATTTATGAATAGTACCATTACCACTCTCAACAATCGTCAGAGGACCTAACCACAATGTCTTTGACTGTGAACGAGAATTAGAAAATGAAAGTACACGATGACACATGAACAGAATGTGCTTCTACCATGGGATCAGAAGGAAATCCGTTTATCATTAATGTGTTTGCAAATGGAACATGCAAAAGTAATATGTAATGTCTTTAGGAGTAATACCGTAATATATTGACGGCATACGTTAACTGTGAGACAACCCACCTATGCTTGCGATGCCGAGTTTTCGGATGTCCAACGCCAGTTTTGCTACAGTAAGGTCCAACGGAATTGTGAATTAGTGAAAGATCTGCTTTTTGTCGTGATTATGTCTCTAGAAAAAAAATGTAAGGCCAAACTTATTGTTAACTAACGGAAATTTTCCAATCAAAAGCTTACTGTTAATCGTTCAGCTAGCTAATCCTACGAAAATGTAACGTATGACGAACGAATATGTATGGTATGACGATCAAGTCCTCTATCACAGGCGGTAGCGAAGAGTGTCCGCTACTAAACACTAACGGGCTCGATGATGGAGCTACACCACCCAGCGTGAGGGATGACCGAACGCGGAGCTAGCGGCTCCATGCTGATTGTCTACAAACATCCCTAATGTCTATAAGCATCCTGAATGCCCATCGCAGTATGAAGCGGTGATCGTGGTCCTTTTCAGGGCCGGTCAGACAGACTGGTTAATACAGTACGAACAAACGCCCTCCTAGTTCAAAATATTACAGCAAAAAAGGTTGGTTTTCATAATCAATCGGTATTATGTAGAGTAATTGGTTTGGATATTCAAAAACTACAATAGATCTTGAGAGATAGATTGTGATTGCGAGCGCGCAACAAGCAGAGCAAGGGAGAATTTGAGGGTGCGAAGGAAATGAGGTCCTTACTTGCTGAAGTCAACGCTATTGCAAAGAGCGTCCCATTCGCAAGCCCCCGGAGCAAACTCGGGAAGGTAAGATGACTCAGCAGCGGCTGCCATGACACGAGGAGACGGCATTTTGACTTTTCCACCAGTTTGCATGACTCTGAGTTGGACTTCGCAGACCCGCTCGAAATAGTATGCTAATACCCATGATTCGCGAACGGTCTTGCCAAAGCAAACGTAGCCGTGGTTGTGCATCAACAGAGTGTTGCAGCTAGGCATTGCACGAACAGCAGCTGTGATGGCGGGACCTTCACCTGCGTCATCTGACACACCATCCCACTCGTAATGCGCCACCTTATTGTAGAAGTAGGCAGCGTCTTGCGTCATGGGGACAAAACCGGTCTCCAAACAAGAAACTGCAGTTGCCGCAGGAGTGTGTAGGTGGATGATAGCTCCAATGTCAGGTCTTGCAGCGTAAATCGCAGCGTGAATGATGTCAGCAGTAACATTGGAAGAGGAGAAGACAAGATCTTCCGGCTTGACCTGACTCCACAACAGACGGCCAGGAGTAATGAGACAGCCGGTCTTGAACCTGGCCGAAATGTGGTTCCAGACCAGCATGTCCATGTCGTACTTGGCTGTCAGACGATGCGCCACAGCAAGGTCGTGTCGGATTTTCTGCTCTTGCTGACGTAGTTTCTCGTCTGAATGACCTAGGCCAAAGTGCTCCTCTACAAGTGGCTGAATCTCTTCGACAAGAGTTTTACGCACCGCCATGGTGTTGGTGGCGTAGTGAGGAAAGATGAAGCAATTTTCCATCTTCCAGAGAGGGTGATCGTCTGGTAATGGCTCGGGGAATGTCGTGTCAAGAATGGCATACTTAAATTGCTTCTTCTCCAGGGCACGACTTAATGCTTCCGTGTCAACTACTTTTCCACGAGCCATGTTGATCAAGCCGGCGTCCGGTCGGAGACAAGCGAGAATCTCGTCGTTGACGAGATGCTCCGTCGCCTTGGTCAGAGGGCACATGGGGACTAATACGTCGCACTCTTTTGCCATGGTAGCGAGATTACCCTGGTACTGCAGTTGGTACTTGCCTTCGGCATCGACGTCACGGAAGCATTCCGGCACATGGTACATAATGGTGGTGTCGGGAGCCAGAGCACGGATCTGACGCACCAACTCTTGACCGATCACACCCATGCCGATAATAGCAATCTTGCTGTCTGTCAAGGGCTTACCCTCACAGTTCCAATTCAAATTCCAGCCAGACTTGGGGAAGGGTACCCCGAGCTGGCTCAGGGCGTCACGAAGTCCAATGATGATAAAAGACAAGACGTACTGAACGACGTGTGATGTGATGGCCTCACGACCGGATTGCATGACTTGAATCCCATGATCCTTGCAAGCCTTCATGTCGATGTGATCGAGACCTGCAGACATGGTGATCAGTAGTTCAACAGTCTTCGGGAGTTTCTCGATTTTTTCACGGGGCATCTTGGTGACGATATCAATCACAGCAACACTGGATAGATCCTTGAGGTGATCGTCTTCGATAATAAGAGACGATGTGTTGACAAACGGGACCGGGGGCTTGCACATGAGATCCAACACCACAGGCTTTCGGCAATGGAATACGCACCACTTGAAGATACCCTTGTCGATCTGCATCAGACGATCCTTGATCTTTTGGGAGTATTTTCGTAGCAATACACGGTTCATATTAGATCCGGCAGTGCCGTACTCGGAACCGTATTCCAAGATAAAGTTGACCTTCTTGAGCATCAGCTGGAAGCTGATGCGCATGTCACTTGTAAGATCAATAAAGTGAACTTCCTTCCAGCCAGCATCTTCAAGGGCTTTCTTGTTGTCCACAGGGTCCAAAAAATCGTTTAAAGAATTGCTCTCCCGAAATTTTTGTATCTCAGCTTCGGAAAGGTCAGGATTCTCTCCTGCCATGAGATCCGAGAACACGAATGCCCCGCCGGGTTTAGTAATCCGAAAGGCTTCGGTGTAGGTCTGCCCCTTGGATCGAGCGTGGATAAATGCATCTTGACTGAAGGCAAGATCGAATGAGTGTGCCGGGAAAGGCGCATCTTCATAAGTACCATCAACTACAGAAATGCGATCTGTTAGGTATCGTTGCTTGGCCGACTTTGATGCCTCGATGTTCTGCTCGTGACACAGATTCAGACAAGTTGCTTCTTGGACTTGATCATGACGTTGCACGATCCGAATTGCTGATGCTCCCGTTCCGGATCCAAGATCAACGTATCGAAAGTCTTTTGCCTGTGCACGGTGAGGGAGAAGTCGCATCGCAAGATCCCACATGTAGTCCGTGGCTTGTTCTGCAGCAAGGCCATACGCATCAGGTGCGTCCACTGGAATTCCATCCCATTTACCGAAATGGATGTTGTTGCTTCCATCATCCATAACCTGCGAGTAGAATTTCAGTTTTATATCGTCAGACTTGACCTCCTTGGGCTTGTAAACTTCGGTTTCCTCGCCAGAGCTGTCATCAGCGTTGGCGGCTTCGCTCAGATCCCACGATCGCCAGTAATAGTGGCTGAAGTGGAATGTATCTGAGACACAAATGGGGTCAGTTGTAGGCGAGGTCATTGTCGATGGTAAAAGGAAGAGTGATTGGAGTTGTCAGTGTACAGTATCAGGGCCAGGATGAAGGCGAACTGTAATCAGAACTTGTGTGGGGGAAAAGAAGAGAAAGCGAGAATGCTTTGACAAACGAACCAATCGGGTTTTATGATGATGCGGCAGCGGCAAGGCGAAAAGCAGACGATAATGGTTTTTGGTTTGGGATCTACTTTCACCCTCCCTTCTGATAAGCCAACAATCAGATTTTTCTACTGGAATTCTACGTATTTCCCGTACTACGACTATGCTCATAACCCATTTAACTTCAATTTGGGGGAAGGAGCTTTAGCTCAAGATATCTTCCCATTACGCCTTCCTCTCTACTCCCTATCGATTCAAAATGTCCGAAGAGATAGATACTATTAAACGTTTTGTTTGAAAAGCCTAAATGACCGTTTATGAACGCTGAATCGTATCTAAGATACCACGTGAATACCGCCACGTCGATGAATGGACTACTTCTTTTACTTACGGACTGTGGTAGATTTTGTCGCTTATGATTCCAGGCTGGGATAAGCAGTTCGTTTGCGTGATGATGCATGCCAACGTCGCGGAGGAAACTGACGTACGCCACTATCACCGCACCAAGAAACAGCTGCTATGCGATCCTACAATTTTAGGTTGGTAGGAAGAGTGGGGTTTTACATTACATAAGTCATGTTACCTAGTTTTCTCACCCATCATCGATACGAATCTAGGACTACATTGTTTTTCATGATTTACAAATAGTACGACAAAAGCATTTGCAGAGTGAGTGAGTTGGCGGTGCACATGTAATTAGGTTCTCGTAATGATGAGGAAGAAAAGCAAACGGTATTCTTAGAGTAACTGTAAAACCCACAATCGTTCACATTAGATCATTCCAGAAGACTGTTTGCGATTCTGGGGGAAGTGATCAGATTGCCAGGAGGTCCATAACTGACGGTGAAGTTGTTTCCGAGAGAGAATAGGTAATGGATTCGGAAATAGATGCTATTGCTCTCAAGGCGAGCTCCTGGAGCGTGAAAGTAGATATATTTCAAATTGCTTTACAGTTATTACAGAGATCACGCTGACGCCGTGTGTGGCAAGGATCCATTATCGTCTTCTATCTTACATTAGCAGTACCAAAATCGTAAAGAGTAGGAAGGAGTAGAGAGGTTTTGTAATGACATCAGATTCGCGTTTGTGCCGTCATAGATCAACCACGTCGATATATTCTGTTCCTACAACCAGGCGATGTAACAAATACGACTGGATCTTTACTATCCCGAATAAATTGATACGCGAAACAAGTTGCAGGATCGAACGCTTGGTTTATAAATAGAAAAGATATCATAACAAGCAGGATCAACCGTCGACGTACTTTATCTCTAGCCTTAATAAAGAAAAAGCACAGACAATCTGATCTGATCGACTTGTGAACCCGAGCACGTTCTCGGATACACGCACGAGACGAGACAAGACAAAACACCCTCCACGTTTGTTTGTGGTTTTCCTTCCCCCGTTGAAGATCGAACAAATTCTACATCTCACACTTTTTCGCTTCTTTCGTCGACCACCCCGAAAAGACATCAACGATGGCCACAGCAACTTCCCACACTGTCACACCCGAGATCTACGGCAAGTCTGGAGACATCTCCAAGCACCTTGATGGTGTCAAGAAGCAGTACGACACTGCCGAAAAACGTGACTTCTACGCTCAAGTGATGGGAGATGGTAAGTTCCGACAATCGCGTCGGCGGTTTGGGGGAACGATCGCATATCTCATGTCGAATTTCTTTTTCATCTTAACAGGCACTGCCAACATTCACTTTGGAAAGTGGGATGGTATTGACTTGGACGCTGAGGGTGCGTACGGTAAGGCTAGTGATGCCATGACTGATTTTATGCTCAAGCACGCTCTGGAATTGCTCGGCAACCCTGAGAAGGTCACTTACGTCGACTTGGGTAGCGGAAGCGGAGGAGCCGCCGTCCGCAACCTAACTCTGTGTGACAAGATCGCCAAAGTTTCTTGTGTCAACCTATGCGACGAACAAAACGCTGCGGCTCTCAAGAGTGCCACTGACTCTAAGGTCAATGAACGGTTCGAAGTCGTCACTACCACGTATGACGAGACCCCTTTCCCGGATAATTCCTTTGACTTTGCCTTCAGTCAAGACGCATATGTCCATTCATTTTCCAAGACCAAGTCCTATGCCGAGGCTCTCCGCGTCGTCAAACCAGGTGGTGTCTTCATCTTTTGCGACCTCATGGCCGGAACCGGTGAAGGCGTGACCGAAGAACAGTACCAAACGTTTGCTCAGACCAACATGGTCAATGACTTTTTGAACCCTGCCAACAATGTCAAGGCATGCGAAGAAGCCGGCTGGACCGAGGTGAAGTATATTGACCTCACTCCGGACATTAAAACGTCTTTCCAGCTGTAAGTGTTGTCGGTTGCGCACACGGATGTTGAGGTTGCGATGCATCCCAACTATGCTCACACTACTCTTTTTATCTTTTGATACCCGACAGTATGGGTCGCAAAGTGGAAAAGATGATCGCCAAAGGTGACCACGGGATCGATCCTGTGCTTCTGACGACCTACAAAGACAATCTCACCAAGCGTGTCAATCAGGTCGACGCCGGAGTTTTCCAGTGGGGTGTCATTACCGCAAAGAAGGCATCCGCCTAGACTCCGAAAAGGGAATCACGCTTCCTTCGTCCGAGTGGCTAAAGGTAAAGACGACGCTCTGAATAGTAAAAAAAAATTCATTTTGATAATTAGCTCGCTTGCAAGTTTTCATGTCGTCACATGGTCACCACGTCGTAAGATTTTGTTGTACGAAAAGAAGCAGATCTTGGAACGCATTATTAGGTGCACAAAGGCCGGGGTAGTGAACTTGTACCTCGGAATAACGAAGACAGAGTCTAAGTGGACATAAAAGGTAGCCACTGCAGTCGGATCATAAATCTGTACGACTTTCTTGATACATGACAAACTCGAGTTATTCGAATGAGCACATCGGAAGGACTGGTTTTCGGGTTGATTTATGAACCATCAATCTAATTAATTTACCTTTATAGTGCAACCTTGGTATCTACTTTCCCTTTCGTCCGCCTGTAGGAACTCGCGAGTATCCCTGACCGGCAGAACGAGACCGTCTACGCCAAAGAAAGAGCAGAAAAGCGACAAACACAAAAATCATCACGGTTTGAACGAATCCACCACCTTTACCGTCATCCAAAGAAGGGAAAAGGTCGCCTGAGGGCTCTTTGCCAGACGGGCTGGGTCCCGAACCAAAGTCTTTATTTGTACTGGAGTACATTTCTGGAGAATGTCCGTTGTTAAAGTTTTCTAATTCATTTTCGTCAGCGTCGTCATCATCGTAAACATCATCGATACCCGTCTCGGAGTGACCCTCGCCGGCAGTGTTATCATCATCATCATAACCATCGTCATTGCCCGTCCCGGTCTGGTCATCATCAACATTGACACCACTAGCGTCATCATCTACTCCAGTGTCGCCATCTTCTTTCCCATCAGGACCTTTTACAATATCCCCCGGGCCATCTACATCTGTGCCGGCATTATCCCCGCCTTGTCCTTCATCCAAATCCTCTTCAGAGGCACCGAGTCCGTCAAGATCTTCTCCAGTGCCATCTACTCCTTCAGCTCCTTCGATATCAGCTTGGTCGTCACTGGTACCATCTCCTTGGTTGCTTCCATCTTCAGTGGCATCATTTACTCCATCACTATTAGCTTGGTCGCCACCCACACCATCTCCTTCGTCTGCTCCATCATCATCAACCTCATCATCAATGGCATCGCCTGTCTCGTCACTTTCAGTTTGGTTGCCACCCGCACCACCATCTCGATGGGCTGAATCATCAGCGGCATCGTTTACTCCATCAATATCAGCTTGACTCCCACCCACACTATCCTCTTTATCTGCACCGTCATGGTCAACTTCATTGTCACTATCAGCTTGGTTGCCGCCAGCACCATCTCCTTGATTGTTTCCATCATTAGTGGTATCATTCACTCCATCAATATGAGCTCGCTCATCACCTCCTCCACTATCTCCTTTGCCTGATTCATCATGGTCAACCTTATTAGCATTTCCTAATTCATCACCATCACCGTGTTTGTCATCAGCAGCGTCTCCTTTGCCTGTTTTGTCAAGGTCACTGCCATCTACTCCAGCGTCGCCTTTGTCTGTTCCTTCATTGTCACCGGCATCTACTTCCGTATCGCCTTCATGTGTTCCGTCAAGGTCGGCACCATCTGTTCCGTCGCCTTGTTCTTGTGTAGGAGTAGTACCTAACTCTTCGTTAGTATCATGTTCTCCATCGCCATCATTTTGTGTAGCGGTACCATCTGAATCCTTGTCCGGATGATCTTCTCCATTACCATCATTTTGTGCATCACTACCATCTTCTTCGGTATCCATTCCGTCTGATCTATCCGAATCAATACCATCTGTTCCATCACCCTCTTCTTTTGTACCATCGGCTATATCACTTTCTTTTTGTGCACCTTCGATATCACTGTCGTCTACGCCGGCATCATCTCCATCATCTCCGTCTGTTCCATCGACGTTGGCTTCGTCTGCTCCATCGCTCTCTTCTCGTGTTCCACCTAAATCCTCGTTTGCGCTTTTTTCATTACCATCCTCTTTTTGTGCGCTGTCAAGATCACTTCCGTCTTTCCCGGTGTCTTTATCAGCTCCATCCAAATTTTCTTCCCGACTTCCGTCTCCTCCGGCATTCTCTTCTTCTGATCCATTATCTGTTCGATACTGGCCTTCATCATCTTGCTCTTCGGAATCCTCTTTCTGCAACTCGCGCCAAATCTGTTGTTCTCTTAGTCCGCGACGGAGATAGTGGTTGGTCTGCATTTCCCGTATCTCGGCTTTAGATGATGTTTGTGATAAAGCTGATAATGATCTGTTTCGAACAAACCTGCGTAATAGGATGATTTGTAATTATTACCGTGGAACCGAGAACCGAGAACCGAGAGGGTGGCAACTGATGTGAATACTATTAATCCTATGAAAATTACTGTTCTTTTATGATTACTACGAATGAAGCGCGAGTGAAGAAGCTGGAATCACACAGGCTGCGACTTGAAGGGTCATAAAAATTTCCTCGGTCATGATAAAATAATACTTGGTCCAGATAGGTTGGGGATAAAGGACTCACCGATAGACGTGACCCACATCGCCGCGAAACCCCTGATGTGAGAACCACCGTCGACAAACCTGGCGGTCAGGCAACAGTCAACGCAAACCCTGCCAACCGCACCGCGTTCACAGTCAAAAACGACACCGTCGGGTCTTCTCGGCAGCTCGTTTATCCATTATTACTGCTCCTACCGCGTAACTTACATTGCGATTCGGAATCGGATAACTATTTCATCATCCTTCTTTCTGCTGAAAGGACCAAATCCATACAATCACTAATTTATTCGACTTACCGATAAAAGCATTGATACGTCGTCATGGCTGGAGCTGTTCGTCGTCGCAAGCAGACCAAGCCATCGCGGCAAGGTTCAGCGGTCTCGACGTCTTCCTCTCACCAACATCCCGGTTCTACTGCCGGCGGAGGAGGACGCCATCCTAAAAATATTTCTTTGTGCCTCGCACGAGGTGCTACGGCACGTAATCTACATCCCACTCTGTTGCAGCCACTAGCGCAAGAAGAAATGGAAAAGGATTTACGTCACATGCAAGCCTATGCGGCGGCGGTCAAATCGTATCAACAGCAATATTATATCCAAGCCAATCGCATGGCGGCGACAGAGACAGAGGGAGGACGGACCACGGGGGCATCAGTGGTACCTCTTGTATCTTTACCTGTACGAATCGATCCGGAAGAAGAGAAGCGTCTCATCAATTTGAGAAAAAAAATTGCGCGTGCCGAAGTTATCCGCGAGGAAGCTGAACAGCACTACGTGGCCAGTCGAGCTCATTACGTGCACACGGTGCAAGATCTAGAAAAGACAAGTCAAGAGCGTTTCCACATCATGGAATTTTTACAAAAATTGGTCGCCAGTAGGGCCCACGTGGTGGCGTGTCAACGGGCGCGGTTGCAAATGGCGCGTGATATCAAGGATTGTCTCCAAGCCCGTATCGACGCCTTACAACAATACGAAGACGAACGCCGTCAAGCTGAAGGGGTACCGCCCGCTCCGTATACGCCGCATCTCACGGGAGATGATCCTCTATCCGCCTTGTGGAATCAAGTCGAGGATGAATACAAGAAGGCCGTCGCGAGTTGCTTCGAAAAGCGCAAAAAGCCTTTGGCGTGGCCGGGAACGCACTTGCCTTCGACTCCGGAGGGAATTCCAGCTCTCCTTAGTGCCGCGTCAATTGTTCCAGATAAATCATGCGCCTTTAGTGCCAAGGGGATGTTCGGTTGCAAAGACTCGTCGATGGTTTGGCTCGAAGGACATTTACCCCTCGAAACGGAAGAAGAAAAAGAAGGAGAATACGCCGATGTCGAACGTCTGGAAAAACAGGTGGAGCGTCTCGAAGCCGAATTAGATAAGGAGCGGCGTAACAATCAAGAAATGTGCCAAAAGATCGGCGTGACGCGCCAGAGGAACGATGAGTGGGTGGCAATGATGTGCATCCTGCGTCAAGAAACCGAAGCCGTTTTGCATCGCCACAATACCATTTTGCAAAGCGAACAGGCCATGGCGGCAGCCCAACGTCTTTCGGAAGAGGAAGAAAGGACGGCGACAGTAACAGTCGCGGCTGACACCGCCAAGCCTACCATTTCTACTGAACCGACCACTACTGAAGAGATAGCCATGCCAACCAAAGCGGCCGTGAAGCCTGTCGACGAAGCAAATTATGGCGACGATGAAGGAAGCAATAACATTGAAGAAGATGAGGAAGAATGGAATAACAAACGACCTGCTGGTGAAATCCAAGACGGGTCGCCCAAAGGAGGCAAGAGGCAGCGTCGGGCCTAAAATCGACATAAGTGCCATGCATGATATAAAAAACAATAGTCACAAGGGATTCGTTTATACGTAAAAAATGCTTTAGAATCCTACGTCAATTCAACTATTCGATTTTGAGAAAGTACCGTTTAGTGTAGGCTGTTCATAGAGACGAAACCAGGAATTCTTCCTCTTTCTGATAGGCAACGGGTCTACAGAGACGGTGCTATACTATGCCTTTATGATTTGCTTTGAGCGTCCATTTCTAATCGATTTGCATCACACAGGCAGCCTGTTGTATCAATACTTCTCCACAGGCTTTGGAACCGCTGATTGGATAACGTATTCTTACGCCCCACTCTTACGCTAACTCGGTACTTGTCTCTTCCATTCCGTACTTCAATATATCTTTATTACGCTTCGAATGTGGATTTCGGACTACGTGCAACACACACAGCTATCTAGCAATGACTTCAAAACGCGCTACAAAACATGAGTTTGCGAAATGAAGTATCGGTAAACGAGGGAAGAAAGTTGGCGACGTAAGGTCACGCGACGTATTGCTTCGATACTGGCTGTCACTTCTGGATCTAAACAACACTCAAGAATCACGAGCGAGGATTTAGGCAGTATGAATCCTCCCTCCAAGTAACAGTAAGAAAGGAACATGTATTTTGTGTACTTTGATGAAGAACTATTGTATGGATTGCCATAATCGCACCAGATCTAATACGATAAATCTATCCACAGCCAGAGATGTTTGATGAGCTACCTAGTCCTATCTGGTACTACGTGTAGGTAACAGGAGTAAGAGATAGACGAGTAGAAGTGGACCAAAACATACCTTTGTGGTTGATCACGAGCATGACGTAATTCAAGACTACTCCAAATCAAATGCACAGGACACGTGGCGAAGACTGATCAAGACCTTTTAAATAATCCTCGGGGTAAGGTAGTGATTTTCAGAGGGAACGATTAAGGGGATTCTGGATGGATGCAATGGGGGAAGCGCTTGAGGGAGTAAGGCTTGATGCATACCAATGACCGTGTGGATGACTGGTTTCGCGTGGAACAATCTCTCTTTACAGTTTTGAATGTTTACAAAACAGACTTTCCTACGTGGTTGTCCGGTTGTCTTTGCGGCTGCATTTTCATTTCCCAATCGTATCTTCACACAAAAAACACCGCCAAAGAATCGAACAGTTCCTTCATTCAGTTGTTGCCAAGCTTGGTTCACATTTTTACTTCTTGAATTAAACTTACTCCGAATCTGCATCATCACAATGTCCGAAGTTCTAGCCGTGTCTCCTGAGCTTTTGTTTGAAATTGCCGCCGGATCTGTGGGCGGCCTTTGCAGCAAGGCTCTCGATTATCCGTTCGATACAGCCAAAGTGTTGTTACAGACTCAACAGGTTTCCTCTCGTAGTTCTGCAGATGTAGTAGTTCCACCCAGATATTCAGGAACACTGGATTGTTTGAGGCAATCCGTTAAAGAAAAGGGTTTCATTAGTTTGTACGATGGGATTGGTTCTAGACTGTTGGGCAGCATGGCTGAAAATGCCGTCTGTTTCTTGGCATATGGGACGATTAAAAAGCAACTGATGGTTTTGAAAGAACAACAACAACAAGAAGAATCTATGTCAAATGACACGCCCCGACAAGTTAAACTGTCCTTATTAGATTTGTCGATCGCGGGTGCTGGATCTGGGGCTGTCGTTTCTTTTCTAATGACTCCAACTGAACTCATCAAGTGCCGCATGCAAGTGTCTTCGCAACTTCCAACACCCTTGTACAGAGGCAGCCTCGATTGTATGTTTCAAACCATCAAGCAAGAAGGGATTATCCGTGGGCTGTACAAGGGTCACTTGTCTACGATGTACCGGGAAGTCCCGGGTAACTTTTGCTGGTACTTAACGTACGAGTTGGTCTGCGACGCGCTGGCACCCGCCCTGCAATGTCCCCGAGATCGATTACCCATGGAAGCGCACATGGCAGGAGGTGCTGCTGCTGGAGTTATGTATTGGGTAGCAATTTTTCCCGTCGATACAGTCAAGAGCGTCTTGCAGACCTCCAGCACACACAAATCGGATGCACTGGCCGTTCCTTCGTCCTTTCAACAAACATGGAAGACACTCTATCAAGAGCAAGGTATCCGAGGTCTGTACCGTGGATTTGGAGTCACGGCCATGCGGGCAGCCCCTGCCAATGCTGTTTTATTTGCGGGTTACGAACAAACCGTGAAGTTTCTCAAAAAGAACATATAAATATGCGAGTGCGAACCGTCCCGACACAACGGAGACACCAATGTTATTCGTCGACAGCAACCATAATTCAAATAGATGATTATTTTTTTTGTATATCGTTGCGGCGCCTAGCTGATGCTGATTTGTGATACTCCATGGTTGGTTGGAATCCACGATTGGTGCTAATCTGTGGATCCTTCGAACTTGGTCCGCACGATACGTGCTCAAATCGACACGTGGAAGAGGACAGCCAAACCAACGTTCCACAGGGTATCTTATCTAGAGAGATCGCTTGTTGGTTCTGCATTGTGTTCCCGCACAACGAGCTGCGCTTTCTTGAGCAAGTTCTTCAAGCGTTCGTTGTCGCAGCGAGTGACCCGAATACTCGCTTCCAACAGTGTCTTTTGATCCATCAGGTCGGCAAGGAGTTTGCGTTTCCTCTCGTGAAATCGTCTCCCATAGATACGATTACGACGACTCGTGAACGACGCATCGGATTCACCCGGTCTTCGCTCGACCAGTATCGGATCTGTGCGTTTGATTTCGTCTTGATTGTTGTTGTTGTTGTTCTTCTTGTTCTTCTTGTTGTTGTTGTTGTTGTTGTTGT
>Ga0051981_10000421_pt1 | contig 20646 bp, 10 predicted proteins | sample CryGey13umfilter_3_FD_59644 | JGI IMG/M metagenome (GOLD analysis project Ga0051981, IMG submission 59644) | Groundwater microbial communities from aquifer in Utah, USA - Crystal Geyser 4/10/14 3 um filter | ecosystem: Environmental > Aquatic > Deep subsurface > Groundwater | place: USA: Utah... | reverse complement strand
TTTTTCGCCTTGTCAACCACTGTAGTTTGCTTCAACAATTATCTGAAGATCCCTCCGGGTCTGGTTGGGTTGGCCCTCCAGTGGGCAGTTGTCTTCTCGGCAGCTCTAAACTTTTTCTTTCTCCGTTTAACCGAGTCCGAAGCGAGGATTACCTCGATTGAACGCGTCCGTGATGCTACTGGGCTCCTCCAAGAAAGATCTTGGGAAACCGATGAGTCCATAGACTTAGATCCATCATGGCCTTCCAGGGGAGAGCTAGTATTCGATTCAGTGTGTATGCGGTATAGGCACGACTTGCCACTTGCACTAGATTCTGTGAGCTTCAAACTGTTCCCTGGAATGCGTTGCGGCATTGTTGGCCGTACCGGATCCGGGAAGACTTCACTCACCGCTAGCCTTTTCCGATTGGTCGAGATTGAATCTGGATGTATCATGCTAGATGGCGTCAATCTGGCAGAAATCGGACTGTCGGACGTGAGGGGGCGTGCAAACGGTCTTCGTATCCTTCCACAAGACCCGGTCTTGTACGCTGGGACTCTACGCGATTGTATTGACCCCTTTCATGTGGAATCCAGCGAAAAAGTATTGGAGGCGCTTCAGGCTGTTAACCACAACGGAGTGACTGAACGAGGAATCGCGATTCTCGACGACCCAGTCGAAGAAGGTGGGTCGAATTTCAGTGTCGGCGAGCGGCAATTGTTATGCCTTGCCCGTGCGATTGTCGAGGAACCACGTGTACTTGTTCTAGACGAAGCTACGGCATCGGTCGACACCCAGACCGACTCTTTCATCCAGCATATGCTTCGAACTCGATTCCAAAACACCACGTTGCTCACGATTGCACATCGGCTCCACACCATAATGGACTACGACCTTGTTATTGTGATGGAAAACGGAAAGTGTGTCGAACTAAATCACCCCGCGCGGCTGTTAGACGACCCTGACGGGATCTTTACGTCCTTCGTGGAGGCGACAGGCCCCGAAAGTGCCACAGAACTTCGGAACATTGCTCAGAGAAGCTGGGACACAAAAAAGAAAGTCTAATCTTCTCATGTCACCTAGCTTTACTCATTTGAGATATAGCACACACATACATCATAACTTTGTTTTTGTTTCTTAATCTCTCTGTCATCGATTTTTTATTCTTTCTGAGGCGTCATCTGTGCTGTTTACGGGTTGTCTTCACCGGAAGTGTACGATTCCTTCAATCTGATACGGAACGACACAATTTTTTGCAAGTTATCTTCGTTCTCATCCTCGGCCATCTCCAATAGCTTTTGATCTTCTTCCAATGTTGTCGTCCATGAAGTCAAAGGGAAATCCTGCTCTTCGCTATCCCTCTCCGCCTTTTTGCGCAAGTGGTTCAACATGAAGGAATCCATTCTATTCTTTTCCGGGACGAAACCGTAATTCAATAAAAGTTCCGAGCTCGAGCTGACACCCGATCCATATGCTATTCGTATCTCCTGACCTTTTTTGATCGGGCGGGTAACTTCTAGGCCGAACCACGCATTGTCCTTGTGTGGATCAATGATTGTCATTTTCTGGCAGTGAGAGGAATAAAGTTAGAAAGTGAAGCACGGCTAGATGTCTTGAAAACATCCTCGAGATGAAACTCACAGCATTGGGAGAGTTGGAATCGTGGTTGGCGAAGTCAATCCAAGGTAATAACAGACGAATATACGAGCGGCCCGCCCTGGTCAAAATCTGTCCTCGATCGTCCACTTCGATATTTTGCAGAACCGCGTCGCCTTCCTCCACCAATTCGTCCTTGGCCGCCACTCCAAGTGGGAACGATCGACTTGCTACCAACCATGTCGCGTATTGGACTTCGTCCACGGAATATCCCGTTTCCGCGGCAACTTGAGCGATCTGTTCCTTTCTTTCTTTGGCGGACTTGACCAGAGGCGGGAATTCCAGTAATTCGATTTCCTCGAGATCCATGAAATCGGGTGTCTCGAACGAGCCCGGTTCTTTGGGTAGCGTATCAAGGTAAGCAGCCCACTGCTGTCTTTTAACTTCATCTTTCATGTACAATTTTATCAGATTGGCCCCACTGTGAGCGATAGTTGGAACATCTTTGCCTTGTTCGGCTGGATCCGACAAGGCCAAAGCACAATCACTTGGGATGCGGCAGATAATCTTTCCCGGTTTATTGAATGATTTTGTTGCAAACAACCCCCTTCCATGACCTTCATGTCGACCAACTTGCACATTAGTTAGGTCGGCCCTGTTTGATAGCAAAAAATTTCGTAAAGCAATAATTTCCGCCGATTCGTCGGCCACTACTACCTCGGTGTTAGACGCAGCTCCGAACCCAGTGCCTCCCGCGGATCGAGCCCTTGTCGTCAGCGCCAAAGCAATCACATTATTGCATGGGAAGAAGGCAAGTAAAGCCAGTATAAATTTTCCTGTCATCGTGGTGGAAGACACGAACCATACCATAGAGGAGAAGCTTCCTCTTCTTATTCCTTCCTGCCTTCCTTCCTGCCTTCCTTCCTGCTGGACGAAGGGATGTTGGTGGTGGATAACGTCGTTGGTGGTCGGAGTTCGATGTCTCCTGATGGGAGAGTGTCAGTGTTGTTAGTTTTGTAGGAAAAAATTATGTGGTCACGTGAGTCGTTGGCAGCTCTACTAAGGTTCAAGTTTTATCTTTGCGCTTCATCATAAAATATTATTACCTGCCGTACGTACCCCCAATTGATATCCGTATCATCATTACTGTCACTGCTAACAGTAACAACTGTAATCATTTATCTCTTGTCAAAAATTGCAGGAGGACAGAAGAAGCGTCCGTTGGCAACGTGAGACGGGAGGCACCACTGGTATCCACTCTCTCATACTCCAGGTCGGAGTGTCGCTGTTCCTATCTTTGATAAACCAACCAAACAAACCAATAGAACCAATAGAACTTATAATCCTCCCAGACTTACCTTTGACGTAATCCGGTAATATCTCGTTCTAGTCTCAGTGGTCGTCTCATTCCGATTATGAGTTCGACAAATGTCTCCTACGAGAGCTTTGCGCCTCGATCAACGGCACAGGTTGCGAAACTGAGCAAGATTGCGGCATTAACGGCTCCCCGTGGCATGTCGGCCTCGAAAGACACCGCGTCAGCTTCGGAACACTCGTACAGTTTTATTTCGCAAGCCATGTCGATCCCTTCCTTTGCCGCAACACAGGAAGAGGAGAAGGATGATGATGACCCTGAACAATTGTCGGCGCAAGCGGTGGTGACCCCAACTGGTGACGAAGTCACGGCCAACACCTGTTGGGGGGCTGCACTCGCCCGCGGGGACGAATTGACCAGATCTGTCAAGCACACGGTGTCTTTGCGTTTGGCGGTGCGCGCCAGCATCAATATAGCCGAAGACCTAAGCGCCTCCCACGCGGCTCTGATTCGTCACTCGGGAGAATTGACGGCGGCAGCAGATCGTCTCAGCGACGAAGCCAAGGCGCTCGAGGAACATGCGGAAGAACTGGGAAGGCCCTTGCAGCATTACAACGCCGTGGATCGGCTGGGTCCTGTCGTAGGGGTTCTGTTCAAGGGGCCGACTCAAGTTGTGCGTGGTTTAGCAAAGATCAAAGTGGACGACGAAGAGGAATTCACGGAAGTACTGGATACAATTGATAAAGCCGTGGCTTATTTTGAAAGAGAAAGCGGTGGAAAAGAAGCTCTACAAGCCTGGCAGAAGCAGAATAGTCAGCGACGAGGTGGTGCGCCTCCTCTACTCTCGGGAAACTTGGAGTATTACCGCCGATCCCTTGCTTTGCAAGACGCCTCACTATATTTGATTCAAGTTGCTGTCGCGGATCGTATCAAGACGACGACGGAACAAATTACTGCGACCATGTTGTCACAGCAAGCCAGCAGCGGTAGAGGGAACTCGAGAAACGTCGTTGTGCAGGCTGACCAGTTGGAAGCCTCTTTGATCTACACTCGATTTCACGGGATTTCCAGCCGATCGCAACGGCTTTTGGCGATCGTCCAGGCACGTCTACACAAGTCAGAGGCGTACTATGAGCTATGGCAAACGTGCCTTGCGACCTATTGTCAGTGTCGCGAAGTACTACTTCGAGGAACGGTATGCGCTCATCTGGACAATTTGCACCAACAGCACGGACCGGTTGGAATGACCCGTCTCGCAAGCGTCTTTTTGACCCGTCTCTGCAACGTTGAAACAAATCTGTACCACGATTTTTTCACCAACGTCAATGCTGCTGACAAAGAAGACAAGAGAAATCTTCCGAATCCTGACTCTCAATTCACAAACTATATGATCAATCTTTGCTCGAACCTCCACAGAACTGTACGCCGGTCGTTGGTTACACTCCTTGACCTTGACACGCTTTGTCAGGTTGTCTCCGTCCTGCGCGAAGAAGCGCAACAAGCAACTCGTCAGTCCGTCACATTACCTGCTGGACGTGCCATGGCGCATCTGATGGAAGATGCTCAGGAACGTGTGATCTTCTGCGCTCACAGCACTTTGCAGAAGCAGGTCATTCGCTTTAAAGCCACTCCCAAAGACTTAGATTATCCAGATAAACTAATGAAAAAGGAAGAATCCAAGGTCGAGATTTCGGTCGACGAACAACTCGAGCAGGTCTACGAGTCTTGGTTTCCGCCCGTTCGTGCTGTCCTCAGGATTCTATCAAAAATCTTTCGAGTCGTCGAAGCCAAGGTTTTCGACGATATGGCCCTACAGTCTGTTCAAGCCTGCAGCAAGGCGCTCTTCGATGGAGCAAAATTTATTGAACGAAGGCGTGGTATGCGTCACTCAGATCTCTTCCTTGTGAAGCACTTGCTCATTCTCAGAGAGCAGTTATCCCCGTTTGATATCGAGCTGCGTTCGGTGGAACGGCAGCTTGATTTTTCAGACGCTGGTAAAGCCGTTGCTCGATTTCTGACGAATCGCAACCGACGAATCTTCTCCATGAGCACCGAAAATGCTCTTGTTACTCTTTTACGCGAGGGTGTGTCCGTTCAGGAGTCATCCGTTGATTCAAAACGTGACCTAGAAGATGCCCTTCGCAAAGCCTGCAATGACTTCATTGACCACACTGTTCAGTCAGTAGCTTCCGCTCTCTTCGACTTGCACGAGAGGCTCAAGAATACCGAAACGGGTTCACTGGCACAACTCGCGTTGCTTCAGCCATCGTCTGTCGATAAGGTTGTGAGTGTGACGTGCGATGAAATAGAATCAGGCATGGTCGATGTCCTGGAGCAAATGGGGTTGTATTTGGAGAATCCCGCGACGCAGTCTATTCTTCTTAAACCCGTCAGTAGGAAGATCATCAAAGCGTCAGAGGAAGTGCGTCGATGGGTGAGCAAATGCGAAGACGGTGAGAATGACTGGAACGATGAAAAACGCAGCCATATTCTTCAAAAATTTGATGCACTGGAGCAGGCAGTGAAACAGTTCAGTAAACCCGCGCGCTCATAAAGAAGGACACTATACGAGTAACGTTTCTTCATTCATTAATCTAAAACCATAGTGTACTCCCGCGGATAAGGAAGTTACGACGTGGGCGTTTCCGGACGCTCTGCATCATGACGTGCCATGAGATGTTGCAACAGCATTCTCCTTTGTGATGTAGGGAGCTGATTCCGTATGGAGGTCCGACGCACAAATGCGCAAGAGCGCTCCAAGCCGCAACCAAATTCAATCATGGAATGCGCCAACGCGCCCAGCTGAGCACAAACAACAGCGTGGACCTGGGACGCGGCTCCGATCCTTTCTTCGTAGTTGAGATCATACCATTTCATCATACTTCCCCGCGAATGTCCGTAATCTTTTGAGGTATGAACCATCTGTTTACTTCTTTCAAAATTCGACATAACACCACTTACGGTGAGAGATTCAGCCATTGCCGTGCGAAACGCTTCATCCCAAAAAGCATCGTTAGACCAGAGAGCATGGCCAGTTAACCGATTCCGTACATATATTCGCTTCTCCCGCTTTGGTCGTGACGGAGATGCGTCGCCTTGTTTGATCGGCGTGGCGGTTAAGTCAAGGTCAAGGTAATAAAATGTCTGGGCCAACATCATTAACATTTTTGCGTTTGCCATACCCGTGTCGTCCTTGACATAACTTGCTAGGACTGCGTCAAACACCTTACAAAGACCTTCAAACTGAATCAGCGTTGGAATTGCAGGGGAGGTACTACGTTTTGAATTCAATGCATAACAAATAGTGGATCGCAGAGATCGACTACTTGCAGATGAGGCAACCTGGCAGAGAACCTCCACTGCCTTATCGACATTCCACGTTCGAGAGGACTCGGCGGAAGCCGTCTGCTGCTCAGTTGAGAAAAAGCGATCGAGGGCAGCAATTACATCCTCTCTTGAAATAGACGGTTCCTCGCTCCCTCCTTGATCATCGTTGTTTCGCGAACCACCATCAGACTGCGCATCTACGTGGCTACTGAGGATTGCCAGAGCCGAAGCTATACCTCCGTCGTCATCGTCACCAAGATGACTTGTCCCTCCTCTTTCTTTTTTATCTTTTGTGATGTAATTGTCAATATCTTCTCGTACGCGAGTTTCCGTTTCCTTGACGCTTTTCTCGAGCTTCTCCACCAGTTTAAGTCGGTTTTCGATTGCTTGACGTTCCAATGATACGATCTCTCGAATACAGTGCATCTGGGCATTCGCCGCCTTCAACAGAGTTGTCTCAGCGACTACGCGTGCTGCCCGACGCGTGGTGTCGAGATTCGACAAAGCTTGCAATAAGTCTTGCGCAGCATCTTCCACTCTTTCATTTGCACGTAATGCAGATGCACGCACCTCGGGGAGTTTTAATTCTTCTTCCACTTGATCACGAGATATAGCATTTGTGCCGCAAGTAGTTAGAGGCGACAAACCGATGCTTTGATCAGTGCCATCATAAGCCAAGTCTACGGAATTTCCTCTTTTCTTTTCAGGAGTACTTACGCCCAACTCCATCGGCTCAAAGGAACCTCCGTCCTCAGAAATTTGTGCGACAAGGTCTAGAATATCTTGAGCATTTTGTTGCTGCTCAACTGTACCGGCGTCTTGTTCCCTTTGTAGTCTTTCTAGTCGGACTTTTTCTCGTTGCCGATTTCTTTCATGAAACAGATATTCCAGACGAGCCTGCACCTTTTCTTCCGTTCTGTAAACTTTATTCCAATGTCGTTCAGCTTCTTTTCGTAACCTATGTAAGCGCTCCTCCAGTATACGAGCCCGCTGTGAAGCGCGCTCCAACGCCTCGTCGCGATTTTGTACTCGGTCCGAAACTCGGTGATAGGCCTCTTGTAATTTGGGTAACATCGCACCTTCCTTCGTTGACACATCTTGCCAAAATTCGCTCTCGACTTCCGCCGTACGCGAGAAATATTCTTCTAAAATCACAAGAGATCGATCCAAGCTTGAATTAGGCGATACCATGGGACCCGTTCGCTCAACGGTATTTGGAACAAATTCATTGGCTCGAGGATCCACTATTTCCCATTCATCGACGGACGAAGCAGAAGTCACCCGAGAACGGTTACCCGAAGTCTCGACCTTGTTAATCCGAGCAACAGGAGTAGGAGGTCTACCACCGAGACTGGGTATGAAATTTCTCATACTATTACAAGTCAGAGCCGTTTTTGCGGCTGCATCTCTTTTATGAAGCAATATGTTATCCACAAAGCTCAGGAGGTTTTGCAGCGAAGCTTCGGTCTGACCCAACGCGTATGATGTTGCCGGAAGAGACCACCCCATGGCAGAAAACCCATTAAGCTTTCTGTCCCCTTCAATGTCGCTACCAAGATAAACAGAAGATTCATAATCGTCTTTTCCACTGGCCATGAGTTTTGAAAACATCGGTGCGGCGTCTTCATCGCTCTCAAATGACTCGGTGGATTCCAACGTTCCTGCCACTTGCTTCTCCCCTTTGACTCTATTCTGGAAGACCGAACTTGGATCATCTAACGGGGGGATAAGCAGTAAATTTCCATCAACGGAAACAAGCACAGAAGCGTCGGGGATCCCCGAGGGATGCTGTCTCCTGGACAAGTACGATTCTTTTGCTTGATTGACTGGAACAGAAACATCGGGAGCCGCGACTGCTAGCGTATCCGCTGCCTCTACACAAGCGTCAAAGGATGCAAGATTTGTCACCTTTGATTTTAGTATAGCGACGTCATAGTCGGGATCCCTGTTCTTTCGAAACGTCATCCGAATGGTCTGCTTTGAATCGCCGGACCCTGCTCCGTTCTGGGACGACGACGAAGGCCCCCCAGTGCTCGGGTTGCTCGCGTTAGCCAGCCTCTTCTTCAGTTCACGGAACATATTATTGCGACTAACTATTATTCAAGCAAATTTTTGTGGAAGTGTAGGCGCAACCTTTCAGATGTCTACACTATCGCTCTGGAGTGAAAGACTGCAATATGCAACCACCCACTCTTCGACGAAACACCCTTTCTCTATTAGGTAGAACACTGCAGGGTCACTGTACTATTACCTCATCCGGTTTTTACAGTTTTTGCCTGTCAACAGTGCTGATGAGTCCTGGGTGGGGCACCATTCACGAATTCCGAGTCACAAAAAAAAAGAAATAACTGTAAGGATGGCGTCGGACTTCACAATTTCACCCAGATTACAGTGAACGACTCGGGGTGAGGGCTCTGAGGAATAGGAAATCAACAGAAAGAGAAGACGGTTTCGTATTGCAAGGCTGTGGATCAACGTCCAGAACATCTCAAAGGCGAATACGAACTCTATTGATTTTTGTGCTGCGCTGAAAACGACTGTCGGTGTGCTGCCGAACATATCACCGTTTATTCGGAATGCAGAGAAAAGCTTTTGGTACGTGCAGGTAATTTACGCGCTCCTTCGTAATGCATCCAAGGGAGAGGGCGATTTGTTTGGTGACCGAAGCAAGACCCTGCCCAACTCGGCACTTAAAATCGAAATCGCGAACATTGTGTTATATCGCTCATCGTCGATCGTTGGAAGCAAAAGATAGTCAGATGTTGGATTGTCACATCCTGGTTCAATTGATCACGCCACGAACAATGCCACCACGTCACGAACACTTCCCCTTGACTCTGAGCTTTGTTGGCGGACTTTACGGTTGATTAAGTGCAAGATGTAAAATTTAGATGCTTCTATGCATGCCCAAATGAGGCGGTAGGCCAGTTCTCCAATCAATTATGGCCACAGGTATTTATTTCTTTTTCGTCGACCAATTTAGATGGAGTGCGGGTATATACCAAGCCACTAGGATCACCCATTCTGTAGGAGTTGAATTTTCTAGGCCTCTCACCGGTGGACTTTCCTGCATCTGTTGGAGGAACGCGGAAGCACAAAAATCCATCAGCTACGGTGTCGAAGTCGAATGTCATACGCAGTCGTCAGATACGGGAGCGCCACAAGGCAGAGCTTGACGATCTCCACTCCTTCCGTAAAGCGCTATGGAAAAACAGGTCAGAGTTGGAGCTGAGAAGGCTCGGCTGTACGGATTGCTCTTATCTGCACACCAGCTTTTCAACAATATATTGAGTCACGTGCGGTTCATGAATACCTATGTAGCATTTCATACACTTGCACATTTTTTTTTCGTTTTTGCCTTCTCGTGCGCCTAACAACAAATCATTTGGGCCATCACACGGCCCTCAGGATCCTAACCCCAACATACACATTGGGCTCTAACAGGTAATTCGAAAAAAAAAAAAAACTTTTCTTTTCCCGATGAATGGGGAAATAATACGGTAGATCATTCATTAACCACAGGGTGCGCAACGTTCGTCAGCTGTCATGATCGAGGAATATCTTCACGGGCGGATAACTACCAGCGTTTTTAAGTTCCCATATCATCATCAATGAAGACCTGCTCCTGAAACTCCGGTAAACTTCAACAGTATAACCTCACACGAAAGTTGTTCATTCCAACGAATCAACGAATTGGATGGGATGGAACGACTTGCCCGTAAAGGATCTACTTAGATAGTTGGTGGTTTATACACGATCACCATAGTATCAATTATTAATCCTGATCCACCACCAGCCCAGTTCCCATTTTTTTTAAAAAAGAGATGTAACAGTAAACAAACAACAATTCGAAAAGTAATGATGTAGTAGTAACAGTAAGGTCTTTGTCGACAGATCTTCATTTTGCGGAAGGTTAGGGTTAAAATGCACCACGGTAGAGCGGCGTCTAATTCGTTCGATCGTTGTGGTGCTACGCCCCTCGATAAGCGTAACAGCAAAAGCAGTTTTTGATCTCTGTTGCGACCTTTGATCGCATTAAAACGGCATCACGGATATAGCACTGTAAAATGACAAGGGAAGACGGAGAATACAACACGAACAAGCCGCCCGAACAGATTTGGTGCAGAAAAGAGGCATGTGAGATTCAATTTTGTCTTGCGCGGCACCAGTACCAGGAGGACAGGTGTCGTCACAAGATTGAAATTTGGGAAAAATGCGCTCAGGATGCTCGGGAACGAGCGCGGAAATAAATGGCTTTCCCGCGAGGGAGCTTACTGACAGTCGCAACCAACAATCGAATTCATCTCTGTGTCTACAGTGCCTCACGCTGCCCATAGAACGTAAACAGCAATTGCGTTAATCCTTCGGTAAGTCGTTCGGGCGGACTTGTCGACAGAGCCATTATTACATGACAACAATTTCTTGTGCCTTGAAAAGAGTTGATGGATAAAGTAAATAACAAGACCTTACTAGGCAAAAAGAACGGTCTGCATTTTACTGCACAACCTCCTCATCCATATACCATTATTACTACCTTACAGTTAGTCCAGGTGTGAAAAAAAACATAATGAACTTTGTTTACAGAAGGGAGTTCTGCTTGACACCAAGGCGTGTGCGGAGGTACCAGACGTAGAATCCCATGGCGGCAAACGACATGGCGAAGACAACAATAAAAGCCGTGGCAGCAGCACTTGGCCGAGCATCCGAAACATCAAGCATACCGTCGGCACGAACAATCTTGATTCCGTCCATGTAGTTACATCCAGCCTGGTTCTTCTGGTAGGGACCAGTGATGTCGTACTCGCACTTTCCGGCACCCTGGTAGAGGGCTTCGCACTGTTCGCGAACTTGGTCTGCATCTTGAGCGTCATTTCCGTTGTTCTCGTTGTATTGCTGTTCTTCGTCTTGGGGCTCCATGCAGGAGAAGCATTCTGGGCCAACGATGGATTCCGTCAAGTAGTTAATAGTGTATCCAGTGATTTCGGCGAAAGTGACGTCTTGAGCAAACTTGGTACAGGCATCATCAGTGAAAACACCAACCTTGATGGCGCCTCCCTGCTCCGAGCAATAAGGACCAGCGTAGTAAACAACTTGTTCGCCGTTGTTGTTTCCGTTGTTATTTCCATTATTATTATTGTTGTTCATTTCGAGTTGCTGACACTCGAGGAATCGGTCCATGTCTTGCTGGTCTTGCTGCTGTTGATCATCCTCGTAAGGGTTGTTTTCAACGCATTCATCGAGTCCGGCAGCGACAAGGCACTCGTACTCGCAGATATCGCGATCAAAGCCATCGTCCTTACCATCGTCGTCTTCGCAGTCACAGACGTAGTTTATCTGGTGTTCACATTGCTGTTCCAAGTCCTGGCGGCGGGCTTCAACGTATGCCTCCAAGAAGGTGTCCATATCGATGATATATTCACCGTATCCGCTAGAGCAACCACTGGCACTGGTGGAAGAACATGTTCCGGAGGGACACAGGCGGAAGCGAACAAGACGTTTGGTGTAGATACGTACATCGTCTTGGCCGTTGGCCTCTTCATTCCACTGCTTAATGTGGTGGCAGCCTTGGTACTTGATGTCGAAGTTGGCTACCCAAGAAAAGTCGATCTCTTCTTGTCCATCCAAACGACGAGCAGAGGAAATCATTTTCTTTCCTGCATCGGAAGCAGTGTTGATGGCAGAAGCCGTACCAAAGGCAGCAAATACAGCAGCACTAAAGATTTTCATGGTGACGAGTGAAAATACGATAACTATAACGAGAGAGATCAGGCTTGTGGGGCTAAACCAGTGTTCACAAACAAGGAGGTTGCAGATCGCAATCTCCAAAGCTGGCATTTGGCGAGAATGCGAAACTATATATATATTCAGTTTTGATTATCGATCATTGGACGCACTAGCGATCCGTTGAATTTTCTGAGAAAATAATTAAGAGACTCGCGCGTGGAGAAACCGATCGACTATTGGAAACGGCGAGAATGATTATTTTAAATTTTGACTTCCTAACGTCGACTACGGGAGCGACTAAGGACAAGAGTAAATCTCGTCCACCCGTCTCCCGTTCTTACATTACAGTTACATCATTTTCAGTTATCACACCTCGTTTTTACGAAAAACTGGAAAACCATTTCCTGTTCTTCTTTCTCCTCTGGGATGTCCCTCTTCTTGTTTTTCCTTCTCAGTTAACGAGTACAATGCGGAAAACCTATGATGTCTTCATCTGCTAGCATATTGTTTGGTGAAACTCAGCTCAATACAAGAAGAAATTACCAGAGGATCGATGATTCGGCAGAAGAAGACCAGACTCGACTGGAAAATGACGACGACAAGAGTTCGCGCCGCCCCACCGGCATTGCACAATTCTTCTTTGGGTTCCTGTATGAAGAGGAACTCGACGAGACTTATGATGATATTCTATACCGTTCTACTATCGAACCAACCACCAATTCGTGGAACTCGCTAAATTTGAATTTGTGCATCGCTCTCGTGGTTTCGTCTGCCGCCATCGCCGTTCCTGTCACGGTCCTAGGTGATGCTGCAGAAAACGTGTTACTTGATGGGATGAGTATCTCATCATTTGCTGCAAGGGCTACTTCGGCAGCTATTATGGGCACTTCAGCAGGAAAGTTCTTGAATGGGCCGATTCCTGATGTTGTGGGCGCTCGACGGACGTCGGCTTCCTTTTCGGTTCTACTCGCCTCGGCGCTGGTTTGTTTGGCCAGTGCGACGACACCAGGTGGGATAATATGGTCATGTTTTATGGCAGAGTTTTGTTACTCGGTCCAATGGCCCTGTGTTGTTGTCACGCTAGCAACCCACTATCGCGGAGACTCAAGTGGCATGTACGAAGGGGGAATTCACCTTTTGTCATTAGCTGCACGAATGGGATCTTTAATTGGGATCCCTGTAGCTTCAACGCTTTTAAGGTACATGAATTGGCGTTTTGTGGCCCTGTCTGGCGCATGGCTATCCTTGCTGTCAGCTTCTGTCGCATATTTGTATGTGAGCGATTCGCCTGGGGAACGTGACGCTCCTCAAAATCCTATTGATTTGGCACAGGCGACGGTTTTCTTTGCTAAGCACTATCGACGTAATAAAAGTTCCGGTAACTTTCTACAACGGGCCGTACGATGGACTCGCTTTGTCGTTCAAACAATATTTTTGCCATCGGTGAAACATGTGCTATGCAGCGGCACGTTTTGGTTGATTTCCCTAGCGCATACGGGTTCGTCTATTATCCGTTCTTCAGAAAGAATGCTCGGTGCCTATTTGTATGATACGAGCGACGGAAGCCTCTCTTCCAGTCGCTCCTCTGGTCTAGCTGTGTTTTTATCTTTTGGCATTGTTGTGGGTCTTTTGACTGCCGGTAGCATCTTTGGCATGCGGCAAGAGCGTGAGCGCAAATGGTTGGTCTCTAAGCTATACATGGTGAGCATTGTATCATGCTACGTTTTGGCGATACTTTCTGTCCCGATCGTACGCAACGCGATGGCTGCACCTGACTTGGTAGTGACCTTTCAGGTCATCGCAATTACGATTGCAGGTTTCGGAATCGCCGTACAGTTCTATCATATTCCAAGTCTGGTATGCGCGACCTTTGGCTGCGATAAGGCTCTTGCACTGAGTTATGTTGATGGTGTGGCCTGTGCTGTTTCTGCCGTTATTTGGAATTTTGTTGGCAACACAGTTTATCAAGGAGGGGCACACGGAGGCGGCTGGGCATATGGCTGGGCGGCTGTGGCCTTGTTTCTCCTAGTAACCAGTGTTCTTATGGTGGAATTCATGGAGCACTACTTTTGTCGTCCTAGACATGGTGGAACTTTCGAGACAATAATTCTTGCCTAGCCTACTCCACTAAAGTAACCTTTCTTAGAATTCGATTCACGAAGAAATCGTTCTACTAGTCAAACCAAGTCGGAACTTTTGTTGTTTCGGAACTGCATGTACCAACTCAAACAAATCAAAGACGCCTTCAAATCTATAAATCGGATGGAATAATATGATCGCATTGTAAATCTTTATCAGGCCAACAATACCTTAGAACTGCATCAAATGAGGCTTATCGCTAGACGTCAGTGTGAAGTGAGCAGCCAAGTACCCCTCCAACATCGAAACTTTCTTGACGGCTTCAAGAATACCTGCATCGACCTTCTTCTGGTCTTCCTTTCTCTTGTCACTGACTACCGCTGGTTTGGGAGCGTCTCCCTCAAAGAATTCAGCTTCGCCCTCCTTGGAAGGGTCGTTCTTTCGGGAAAAGTATTCGTCATTAACAAAGCCAACGTCGACTTTGGAAACATCAACCTTTGTGCTAGTAGCAATAACATACGCCTGGTTCACTCGGCGGAGGGGGACTCCGTTAATTTTGTATGGTCCGGACACCAACAAGAGACCGGATTCGAGTGCCTTCAAGAAAACGACACGCTTTCCTCGGAATCGGCCAGCCAAAATAATGAGGACAGTTCCCGGTGTGAGAGACTTGCGTAGCTTAGGTGGGTTCTGTTTTACTTTGTATGTTGGCTTTCCGACCTTAACATCCTCAGCCGGATAGTATCGTGGAGCCTTGGCTTTCTGCGAAAACAAGAAATTCAGGATATGTGAAAATAAGAACCAGTTCGTTGTGCGGGCTGACATACAAAGGCAAAGAGAAGTCCATATCATCGACACTCTAGCTTTTAAAACGGCACCTTCACGAACTTACGGTTGCTGACATCTTTCCAACCTAGTATTGACAACGTTTTATCTCGTATCGTGACGAAAGACGATAGTGCCTTTCGTCGTTTTCAGGGTGAGCTTCGGCTTGGCCATTGCGGCGGAAGGAAAAGAAGGTTTAGTAAGGCGGTAACAAAAACTATAACTCTAAGTAAGTAATAATGTACTGAGCTTAATAGTACGAAAAGTTACTCTCTCTAAATATTAAAAACGTGGTTCCACGTATCCAAAGAAACGCCGAGTACTACCCCATCTACACCCACCAACCTAGTAGGTACAATATATCATAATGTGGCTTCCTACAAGTGGTTGCAGCACCAAGCTAGCACACTATCACGTATGGTGTGGTAGGTATGTCATATTTGGTTTGTCCTATCATGTGACGATGGTCAGAGCGATTTATCGACGATGGTATGGAATGGATTACAAATATGTATTAGGAATCTCTGAACCATACAATGTTTAATCGAATGTACCAATCCCTTCGGCTTATTGTTCGAAGTGTGCGAAAAGCTATGCGTTGGGTATTTTATGAAGTTGATTTAGAGTATCAGTGTGCAACAACTGGCCTCAGCAACTAGTTTCTCATCCATCCGATGTGAATTTCGAAAAATCTCGAAACCTCAAAATCGTCAATCAATATCATTCCAATTTTAACGTCGTTTGGAGCTTTGTTCTGTCGCTGCCCTACAACGTAAAACTATCGCAGGAAGTTTGACGGAGGGGTAAGAAGCCGACCGCTTACATTTTAACAGTAACAAGGTGTCACTGCAACATCAAAAGTAATGTGATTTCACGTCACATAATGAGTGTCACTGCGAGTGTACACTATGGACCTTTTCCATTACCTTAGAGTTCGAGATTAAGAGCCAGCCAGTTTAAAATACCTATCTACGAAGCTGTAGATAAGGAATGTTTTATGGCGCGCCTTTTTTGCGATTATTCGTGTTAGGAGTAGCACGGCCATGGCTGCCGCGCAGAGCCATGACAGCGACAAGAGTCTGGAAGGGGACCGTCTGTTTGTGCTGTGTGTTGCTGTTCGATGCTTTTTTCGGTTGTTGCCGCTGTTGTTACCGGAGTTATCACGCCACGAGAATACTTGCATTAATTAAAATTGGCCTTTCCTTGGCCCGGAGAGAATGATGGTGCTGCACCCGAGTGCAACAGATGAATTGCCGGGAAGAAATGCAATGCAGAAATCAACAATCCGTAGGAGACGATCGAAAGGGACAATTGCCGGCTTTGCTTTTGCAAAATCAGATGCAACCATCTCGTCAGAAATGAGTGGGGGAGAAATACCAGATTCTGGATCGCAAGGAAATGTCGCCGGTTCGAATTCTCCAAATAATCCACCGCAGCACTCTGGCGAGAAAAACGCTCCCCCCGCGAAACCCTGCAGTTCTGCGCACCTAGCCTTATTATGTATACAGAATACACTTCGTATGGGACCTAGGACTCAATTATTTTTATGCCCGCCAGGGCGTTCGAGACGAGACTTGCAAACACAGCTAAAAGAACATTTAAAGGACGGTGCGCTGTACGAAACAGTTGCCGGAATCGAGTACGGAGGCTATTACAATGTGGATCGAATGCTTGGAACAGACACAAAAAAGGAATACAATACAAAGGGAGAAGACTTTCTTTTGAATGCGAATACATTTAGCGTTGATAGTGATGAAGAAGCGAGTAGTGGAGATGACGATGATCTGAATGCTTTTGATTCCCTATTCTCCGAAGAACGTGGAAGATCAGACGAAGATAAATACTCTGAAATAAACGAACCACTGTTCACACCTGTCATATCAAACCCGAACGATGCCCCAATGGCATCGATGGGACGGGGAGGCGGGAAGCTTCCCTTTAATCGTCGAAAATTACGATTGTTTGATTTAATTACGGCGGATGACCGAGAAAAGGCCAGGGTATATTTACGGCAAGAAATGCAAAAGTCACGGAAAAGGCAAGGTTATTTACTCTCTCGTCACTTACGGAGGATGCAACGAGAGGAAATGCGCAGGAAAAGACAAGAAGCTGGCGAACCGACTGATGACCTGGCCGATTCAGATAATGAAGCTCCGCCAGATATTTATGCCAGCGTGGGACAACTAGAAGGAGAGATGACACCCGCTCTTGCCGCGGCATTGCTCTTGGAGAGTCTTGCGATGAATCCTATCGAAAGTTTAGAAGGAATGGCGAAGTGCTACGAAGGTATCGTCGATGCTGGTGTAGCGGTAATTGATGCACAAACAGTTGATCCCACAAAGCCAGCCGGTGCTGATGAAAAAGCGAGAGCGACGAGATCTGAGGTCATGGCCGCTTTAGCGCCGCTTCTGATTACGTCATTGGAACAACCCTCTGGAGAAGTTATTTTATTGTTAGCGAAACTTCGACGAATGTGCGGAACTGCGCGTTATCAACGAAGATTTGTGCAAAGAGTTGCCCCTGCGCTCATTCGTCCCCCAAGAGGTGCCATGTGGTGTCTGAGACATCAGAATGACATGGAAGCAATTCTGACTGCAGCAGAACTTATTTTTGATTCGGCATTTGATGTTTTTAGCAAAGGATGGCACGAACGTGGAAGACTGATGCTAGCGGACTCGAAACGAGCCAAAACCTTGCAGTCGGCAGCGGTGCAACTGCGCAACCTAAGCTCTGAGCCGTCTGAAGGGTTGGGGCGAGGACCAAGACGGCGGCGGACTCTTGCCAAGAAAGGACAAGATAAGACAGGCGGGGCCACCGAACCCTTGGCGGAGTGGGAGATTATCGCTGTCGATCGGCAAATCAGGATTTCAATTTCTAATGTTATGTCCAACGATTGGTCGAGATCATTGCTCCAAAGTGATTCTCACAAGAATGTGCATCGTCGCCCCGCTCTTTCGTCAAAACGATACGGTGCTCTGATGCATTCGTCGAGTACTGACATGAGTCCCAAGCCAATCACGTCACCGAGAAGTCCAGCGCGTATCACATCGTTTGGAAAGTCACCAATCTCTCCTCCTCATATGCCGGGTCAGCCCTCTTCAGGTTCATCTGCTTCGGAATCGATTGAAAATGTGTTTGGACCTGCTTTTTCTTCGCAATCTGTGTCGACATCAGAACGTGTGCCGAGTCCTCCGCCGCCACCTTCTCTTCCGCACTCTCCCGCTGCGACCCGACTTCATCAAGGCCGAAGTTTGGACGAACAGGATCAGGTGTCGCCGCAGTCCCCCAAAAGAGATGTGGATGTACCCGATGCTTCCCGTGCTCCTCTTTCGCCTAAACCATCAATTTCGCCGAGCAGTGCAAAAATTCGTCCGAAGGATAGCCAGATGATTTCATTAGACAGCATTAAGCCCACCTCACCGGCGCCAGTTGGATCATTCAAAGACAATTCCATCCAGGGCTCAATTACCTCGACACTGACACCATTGACATCGCAGAGCAACCAATATCGAACACTCACTTCAACAGCCGCTGAACGCAAGCGAACTGTTGCGGCATGTCGCGCACTTTCTGCTCAGATTCAGAGATTTGAACGTGCATTCATTCAACTACATGGTCGCCCTCCAAAGGGTACTGCCGAACGTGCGCCGCTTGCCACGACGTACGCCCAGTACCGCGAATGGAAACGTGCTATCCGTGCTGACGCTGCTTGTCGGATTCAAGCCCTTTTGAGAGGGGCGAGAACACGCTTGATGCTTTTACGATCCAAGGACCCAGAAGCTTCGAGAGTTATCCTCCGTAGAGCTGGTCGACCGAATGATAGGCCGCCCGATCTGAACCTGCCTGTTGATATATCTGATTCCGACCAAGATCCAAGCGCACAATCTGGGGCAGATTCAGACTCTTCTGGTCCGCCGTCCTCGAAGGGTCTTCATCCGGCTCCTCAGTGGCCGTTGCGTACTTTACGTCCACGGGTGGATCTCGGGGAACGCCCTAGTCCTTACTCGGAACCGACAATGCCTCGTGCAAGTCGCTCTCCTTCGCCTCCGTCTACACCAACTCAACAAGGCTCAATTCCGTCTGATTTATCGATTATGTCGCTACCTGACTTGCAAGCGAGAAAACGAGATCTGAAACAGCAGTTGAAGCAGTACGACATGAATTTCGCAAGGCGACACGGCCGTATGCCTGTCAAGGCGGAAAAAGAACCAATCCGCCACCTCTACGAAGCGTACAACGCGCTGAAGAATCAGATAAATTCGATTGAGAAAGAGGGTCGCCATATTCCTGGTGCAGTATCGCAGATTAGCGCAAGTCGGGCATCGTCTCCTACTTCTGCTTCTGAGACCAGTAGCTATAGTGGCGCCGAGGAAATTGCCGCGAAGGTCGCGCCTGTGCCTGCGAGGTCAACACGAGACCGAAGACGAGTTCCGATTGCATCTATTCCACCTGTTGCCGCAATTTCAACTCCACCAGGTGCTCCATCTCAGGATCTCGCTGCACTGAAGGCAGAAAAAAGTCAACTCCATCAAATGTTGCGATCCTACGAAAAAGATTTCTTCCGAGAGCACAACCGCCAAGTGTCGAGTTTTGCAGACATCAAGCCTGTCGCAGCGCAGTATCGGCGGTACAAGGAAATCAAGAAGGCGATCGCAGCGCTACAAAAAGAAAAGTAGACAGTGATTCCATATTGATCTTGTCTCGAGTATCGCTAGAGACTCTCCAATCGAGAGCCGCAATAATGTAGTTATGCTCTATTACTTTCAAATTCCGTTCTCTCATCCCGGAATTTTCCCACCCCCTGTTGGCATTTCGGTGGTACTATACTTCACCCGGCATTTCAAATTCAATGTACTAGGTTGATTGCTTTGTCGGATCTGCTACTTTTCGTATCCGATCGGCCAATGTTTTTCTAACAGTCAAACAGAAAGACGCGCGGTCTTCGGTAATAATTTGGTCAAACAGTCGTGATACGTATAGACCTGGTCTTTCGTGAGGAGCACAAGACGAGTCGATTCCAGCAATGATTTGTGCTGTGGCAATAACGTGCACTCCACAATCATAGCCATTACGTTGCGTGGGTGTGCGACACGATTGCACCGTGGGCGGCGTCGCAGAAAGTGCCCCATCTGCTGCCGATACGATTTTGTCGGCAACGGCTTGTGCTACGTTGTGATTGAGACTTCCCGTAATAGAATCAAAATGAAAGCCCCGTATCTCCTCTTCCTGCTGCCTACTGTTCCGTTCCAAGAGCAGCAAGCTCCAATGAGAACCTTTCCCCGGGATAGCCCAATTTGTGCACGTTAGCGTATCATTGATAGGGATCACGAGTCGTGTAATACCAACAAAGCCACGGCACCCGCGCGCAAAATCTTGGAAATCGTCTTCGTCATGACATTGATGCATCAAGAAGGCAACAACTGCTGGATCTAAAAAAATCGTCGCAGCCTCTTGGTTCTTTGTCCTTGCGTCAGCATCATGGGATACTTGTAGATCCGTCAAAGCGAAATGGATGCATGCGTCATTCAACCACTCGCACGGAGAGTCCAAAAGGGAAAGATCACGACCGTACACACAGGCATCGTGAAAGTTCACAACAAGATCGTCAGGTCTGAACATTTTCTCGGTAGCGACATAGGAGTAACAGTCACTGTCAAACGAGCTTTTCCCATAATTTCAACAGCTTCACGAACAACGTGAACAACAATTATTTTATGTTGATACACACACGTGTTACGTGTTTGTGATGAAATACAAGCTGTCAATGTAACACAAACACTAAAAGCTTAAAATAGTAAAAT